>Ga0247831_1001192_pt1 | contig 51304 bp, 48 predicted proteins | sample LaCruzMarch2015__9_FD_192406 | JGI IMG/M metagenome (GOLD analysis project Ga0247831, IMG submission 192406) | Freshwater microbial communities from meromictic Lake La Cruz, Castile-La Mancha, Spain - LaCruzMarch2015_1m | ecosystem: Environmental > Aquatic > Freshwater > Lake | place: Spain...
GTGAAGTGCTGGGTGGGATTTGAGTTTCAGTGCGGTCCCAGGGGGCAATTTTTTCATATTGTGAAGTGTTTGGACAGTTTTCCCTTTAAATATGACGGCCGTTTTTTATGACATTTATCTATTCTCCATATCGACCCTATTTAAGATTCTTGAATAGGCCACTAGTTCCTACGTAGGCTCGGTACTGAAAAAAACTTGCCAAAAACTTGCCACGGTGAACAAAGGGTTAAGAAGTCGAAGCGAAATTCCCGAGTTTTAAAACTACATCTCGACCCCAAACGTACTGTTTCCCGCCAATCCGTGCCATTGGTACTCCTAACAATGGCATTGACTGACAAGCAACGTGCCGATCTTCACGCCGGCATATACGACTACCTTCGTTCACGTCCCGGTGTCGAATTTGCAAACTGTGCCGAGGCATTGGCAATTGCTGATCCGGATGCCTGTTCTCGCGCCTCTCAACAAACAGCCGGGGATGATGCCGACGGTGGAGAGGGAGGAGGACTAAGTCCACGCAAGACAGAGAGTTTGACAAATAATGTACCAGTCTTGGAAAAGAAATGGACGGCCGTGCCAAGATTGCAGCGGCGTGTACTGGAGCTGGAACGACAGGTGGCAAGTAGCGCAAGAAGCCCGCACCGCAACAATGACACTGGTGATACCACTGATGGCACGTCTGATCAACAACAACGACGGTTACTGCCCCGTGCACCCGCAACACATACTCTCAAATCACACTCGGCTCCAGTCACATGTGTGGCATTGCATCCAGTATATACAATGGCAGTTTCTGGCTCCGAAGATGGTACAATAAAAATATGGGATCATGAATCTGGTGAATATATACGTACATTACGTGGACACACCAATATTATTACTGGATTAGATTATAGTCCGAAGGGGACATATTTAGCTAGCTCGTCGACTGATTTATGTATCAAGATATGGAACATGTCCGAGGGAGGAGGAAGTGGAACTAATGCCTACGCATGTGTTCGGACATTGCGTGGACATGATCATACTATTAGTTCAGTACGATTCATACCACCGAACGCTGACTCGTCATTCCTATTGTTAAATAATAGCAATATTACTCAACAAGCTTTGAGTAGTGAGGGGAGTAGTGGTGGGGGTGGTGTCGATCCAACATTATGTGGGTCCAAGTTTATAATTTCAGCATCACGAGATAAGACTGTAAAATTTTGGGATGTTGAGACAGGGTTTTGTGATCATACATTGTCAGATCATAATGATTGGGTCCGATGTATTGCCGTACGTTCATCCTCCTCCTCCTCTTTGGGTAGTGTAGGTGGAGGAGGATCGTCATCATCAATACTACTACTACCGGCATTGGTTGCCACATCAGGGAATGATCGGACAATATTTGTATATAATGCAAATGACAAGAGAGAGAAAATTTGTGAATTGCGTGGACATGATCATGTAGTCGAATCACTATCCTTCGTGTGTTCATCGATGCTACCACGAACGTTGTCGACGACGTCAGTGAGACAGCAGCAGTCAATCTCGTCAGCGACAACAACATCAACAATGCCGTCGGACTATCTGGCAAGTGGATCAAGAGATCGGACTGTCCGATTATGGTCCATCGGAGGTGGTGACAGCTCCTGTCTCATGACATTTAGATCACATGAGAATTGGGTACGATGTGTCCTTATCCATCCATCGGGGAATCACATATTGAGTTGTGGTGATGATAGGACAATACGTGTGTATGACATAAAATCAAATAGATGTTTGCGGACAATTGAAGATGCACATCCACACTTTGTTAGTTCGATGGGGATGCATCATTCGTTACCAATACTGGTCTCGGGGGGTGTTGATCATACTGTCAAGTGTTGGCAATTAGTGTGAATTAAAAACAATATTAATAACGGGAATTGGTAGACAATAAATTGTTGATATTTAGTCATCGCTATGGCTTGCCAAGAGTTTGCGCTCGAATATCTGACGCTAGAAATTTGGTTGAGTAGAATGTAAGGTGCCGATTCGATCCCGTATAGCGTCTCTAAGGATCGCTACTGCCTCATCAACTTGTCCCGGCCTGTCACTTATCACACAGATATAAGGAGCACAAAACTTAGTGAAAACCATTGGTTTGCTGCCACATACTTTGATATGACATCCTAATGAACTCATCTGTCTCAAAATCCCTGCTCTTTTAGATATAATAAATAGACCGATTTCATGCGCTCTGTCGACGGGTATTTCAACAATGTTCATCCAACCCATTTCTAGAAAATTACTCTTAATGGAGAAAGGATTGCGTTGCTGCACCGAAGTACTTCCCGCCCCTCCAAGGGGATAGAGGAATTCACAAGATCGAGCCAAGTCGTAAAACAGACGACCCACCGAGCCATCGTGTCGTCCCACATACTCCAGTAGTACACGCTCAAAACTTTCAGCGGTCTTCCTCATATCTACGGTGCTATACCTTCCTTGCTTCGCTCGAATGAGAACATATGATGAATCCCCTTCCTCAATGATATTGAGAGAACAATTCATTCTCGTCCCAATCGAGTCTGTTTGGCGGATATAGGCTGATTACACAGAAGTCAACATCTTAGTAAGAGAAACAAATTGCAAGAATAAATACAGGGCAGCCAAGCTGCTGAACTCACAAAATAATCTATTTCTGGATGCACCATCATTGATCAGCCAGCGTGGGAAGTACACGCGACACTTCACGTCCTGGCTACTTGTGCTAATACTGTCACCAAAGAGACGTCGAGACGATGGCGCAGCACTACACTCAGTCGTAATTGTTGAATTGGAAGAGAAGAATATCCCACTCTCATTTTCGCCATCAGCTGGCGAGGGAACCAATCTTGGTGATGGTGGTGGCATCACAGCTTGAAGGTTGTTGGGGAGCACAAGATTATTTGTCGTAGCGGGCATGAGGGCAATCCCTGAGTCAACCATTCTGTATCTGAGACGTGTAGCTGACACTCCTTTAATCACTTGCAATTCGTTTTGACCCTTAATGATGACGACAGTGTATACAAACGAACCAACCTGACTTCTTGTACAAAACAATACATTTCCTTTCATTTGCTGTACCCCTTGACCGCCAGTGGGAGAAACGAACACAGTGCACCCAATTCCAAAGGCAAGCTCACTTGCTGGGATAAATTTGTTACTATCATTCCTCCCTTTATTGGTGGGTGTGACCTCGTACATTTCTCGCTCATCCAGCTCCGAAGTGATCGTGCCACTACGAAAGACGGAGTCTCCAACAAAGTTCCACATTACAGGACAGCCAACAGGCATTTTGATTTGATCCGACTCTACTTCCGTCTCTTCTGAGAAGATTGGAACGTTTTGATGAGCACCTCCGACATCTGAAGCCCTAGGACTTTCTGTCGTAGAGCATTCCATATCAGAAGCCTCATGAACACTACTGAATAGTGAAGCATCGTCATCGGATTGATTTTTGGCATCATTGAAAGATTCCTCAGGTCGAACCAAAATATCATGCTCAACAGAAATATTTGCAAAGAGCATATTGAAGCTTTTCTGGTACTCTGTGTGATAATCTTGACCAATAATCATCGATGGCAAATGTTCTCCCCAATTCTTAGAGAAACTCTCATTCAAGGCATCAATTTCGGATGACATTATGCTACTTAAATGGCGTCGTATATTCGTTAACACCAATGGTACTGGATCAACTATTACCTTCTGCAAACTACCTTCCAGTTTTCTTATCTCTTTCGCTCGATGACTCAGATAACTCTGTCGTGAAGCAAAGTTTACCTTGCTACAATTCGCCCCTTTCAGTAATTTACAGGCTTTATCGTACGCAAGCGCTGCATCTGCTTGGAGCTTCCAATAGTTGCCAAGTTCATATTTTCTGCCAGAATGAAAGATCTGTGAAAAACTAGTTGACTTTCCGTACTTGTATACACCGGTGAATATTGAATATTTAGCCTTGGGTTTGCGAGCCTGAGCAGCCAAATGGTCATCGGTAGATTCTTTGTGAGACGTGCACCCGCGGTCAAGTACATAATCGCGACGTTCGACACAAACGCTGCCGTGACTGCTATCCATTGACTCACTGTCTGAATCATCGTCGTCCTTGTCCCTGTCATCATCCTCAATCTCGGCGTAAGAAGTGCTAATTGACTTCCGACGCGGTTCGTTATAAATTTTCGCTATATAGCTTTGGACAATTTCCGTCACCTTGTCGTTTCGCTTGGTCACATTGGCATCACGATTCACAATCGCCATTTCTGTTCGAATAGATTCCTCGTATTTAGACATGGTAGAAAAATTGGATCCTGTAGGGTCTGGCCGGGTAAAGAGGAACTCGCGACCTTTGTCGTACGCTAGGGCTGCATCTGCTTGGAAAGTGTAAGGACCCAAGCAATGTATCTTTCCGTCGATATCAATTTCGGCCAAAAACTTTGCATCATGTGTACGATATGAGACACCTTTGTATTCGGAAATAATCTTTTTCTTCTTATTCTTGTGTTTATGTAAAGATGCCGAATTCAAATTCTTATTCTTCCTTACCCTTGACATTGGCGGCGGTGTTGGTAGTCGAGGGTTACGTTCCAATGACACTTCTTCAAGTCTAATGGATGAAATGGTATAGAAGTAAGCTCCATGTATCAGACTTATCAAACAAAAACTCATCAAGGCTCACCTAATCTGCTCCAAATATTCATTTTTCTCTTTGGGTCTATTCAACTCAGAATCACGAGTGCCCTCGCGCTTCAATCGAATCACTGACAGGTCATATGCCTTCATTGCATCTACAAAAGCAGAGATAAGATGAGAGAGGCAATAAAACACACATCAATATGGGCCAGAACTATTCTACGACGAAATACCCTCCGACTGTCTCTCACCTGATAAGCGAGAGTATGTTCTGTCATCCCCATCAATGGTGGCAATATCCCCACTGGACTGTAAATTAATTCCCGATACGACATACCAGCCCACCATTTTAGGCCATAAGTCATGTTCACGGACTAGGTCATCTCTTTCATTTCTTACACCAATCCATTCCCTTTCTTCCATATATATGATATAATCCTCGCTCGACATAACCCAATGTTCTTCGAGCCCACTCTTACCATAACACTCAGACACGTCACCGTCATTGAACAAGATATCGTAGAAGCGCAAGGGACCATAGGGACTGCCTTTATCTTTTTCCCTATACGATGAAACCTTTCCATGAAACCATTGAGCGTTCGACCCATCCTTGACAATACTGTCTTTGCTCCACCACGCTGCGCATACATCCTCTCCAAATTCAAACACTGGCTTCAAATGACTGAGGTCATTCTTCTTAGCAGAGATAGAGGTCTTCTTTTCATCGCCTTTGGCATTAGCTTGATCCTGTGTCCACTTACTGCTGCGATACATTTTATTACAATTCAGCATATTTTGAATTCCTGGACAAACAAATAAGTGAATGAAACATAAGTCATACTAGCTACAAAGGAATCTCTACCAAGACAAAGATTACTGACACACAAACTCACTTTCTTTTGCATCAGCATCATTCAATGAGGTGTACCCGATGATTGGAGATCTACCAAGTCCACTTCTGTTTGCTTGGAGAAGTCTTCCTCCATAGTGCTTGAGTCTCTTGAAGATCTTTTTGGCCACACTTTGGTAATTTTTATGCGTGCCCTGATTATAACTTCGCACCGCATCGGCAAACCTCTCATCGTCCATGGTGAGGGCTACATCGTCTTCTCTCTTCTTGGAAATGTCGACAGTGCCAACAGGCGAATTCGCTTCATTCGAACCTTTTTGATTGGTAGCATTTCGTTGATAATAAGTTTTCCGACTGTGCACGAGCGTTTCAATTCCTGGACAACAAATAATAAATGAGTTATGAGTCAGTGCAAACGGACACTCCCTCACAATTGATAAAATTATGAACAATCCTAACTCACTTCCTTTTGCATCAACATCGTTTAATGGTGTATACCCAACAATAGGAGACCTACCAGTGCCGGATCTATGAGTCTGGAGCAGTCTTCCTCCATATTGCTTGATTTCCATCAATACCAATTTCGCCACGCGTTTACTGCTTTTATCTGTAGTACCTGAGAGATGTTTTCGCACTGCCTTGTCAAACCTCTCGTCATCCATGGTGAGAGCTACATCGTCATCTCTCTTATCGGCAATGTCGATGGTACCAGTGGGAGAATTTGCTTCAACAGCATCGTCATCATCATCAGTACTGGAATGATGCTGCGCCCACTCACTACTGCGATACATATTATTTTTACTCAGCATATTTTGAATTCCTGGACAAACAAATAAGTGAATGAAACATGAGTCATACTACAAAGGAATCTCTACCAAGACAAAGATTACTGACACACAAACTCACTGTCTTTTGCATCAGCATCATTCAATGAGGTGTACCCGATGATTGGAGATCTACCAGTGCCGCTTCTACGAGTTTGGAGAAGTCTTCCTCCGTACTTCTTGAGTCTCTTGAAGATCTTTTCAGCCACACTTCGGCAATCATCTTGCGTGCCCTGATTATATCTTCGCACTGCATCGGCAAACCTCTCGTCATCCATGGTGAGAGCTACATCGTCTTCTCTCTTCTGGGCAATGTCCATAGTGTGGGAATCCATTTCATCTTCATCAGAATCGTTTTCATTGGTGGCATTTCTTTGTTTACTATTGTAAACTTCTCTGTAAACTCGATTTTTCAGTATCCTAACAATTTCTGGAAAACAAAATAATGAAACATGAGTCTTTCATGGACACCTTCTCACAAATGATTGCATTATCAAAATCCAAACTTACTTTTGCTCGCATCAACATCGTTTAGCGATGTATAACCAATGATGGGGGAAAAAAATCTACCTTTGTTACTTCTCTTCACTTGAAGAATTCTTCCTCCATATTGCTTCAGTTCCATCAATATCGTGTCCCCCACACTTTTCCAGCTACTATCCTCTGGTTTGCCTTGAAAAAGTTTTCGCAATGCCTTGGCAAATTTCTCGTCATCCATGGTGAGAGCTACATCGTCATCTCTCTTATCAGGAATGTCGATATTGCCCGAAGTAGAATCAACCTCATCATCAGCATCATCATCATCGTCACCATCATTGGAGGAGTTGTCATCATCAGCATCATCATCGAATTCCGGATCGGATTCAAGATTGAAAGATAATACATCCTTGGCTCCGGCTTCTACAGAGCCATGATTCTTCTTGTTACCACCAATGCGGCGTGGTGGTCCATTCTCAAATTTAGCATCCGACGAATCTGAATCCAATAATCCTTCGCTGTCAACTCGGTTGATACTACTTTTGGTGGTAATAATCGATGCATTACGAATTCCAGGATTGACCCGGGGGTCTAACTCATGAAGCTTCACAAGATCAACCAATCGTAGATCCTCGGCATCCCCATCATTGTAGACACAGCGTCGATAATACTCCGGGTCTGAATAAGATACACATCATCATGTAGAGGGGAGATTAGTAGGTGGGAGGTGGCGTTTCGATGAAAACAAACAAACAAACTTACCGTCTGAAAATTTCACTATCGCCGAGACTGTTCCAGTAAACCATCCGGATGAGAATTGTTTACTAAATTGGTAGCCAACATCTCCGATAGCTGCTGGGACATCGTCTTCCTCCTCGTCATCGTTCTCTTCTTCCTCTTCCTCCTCCTCCTCCTCGTCCTCTGACTCCGAAAATCGCGACGAGTCACTGCCTTCCTCGTCAAAGTCGTCATCCTCGTCATCGTCGTGGATACGGCGCTTTATTCGCGGCATGTTTCTTCTGGGAGTCGTTTTGGACAGCGTCCGAAGGCCCGGACAGTTTGTTTGTCCAAATAGAAACACGAATCGTCCGAATAGTGACAAAAAATACTTAACAGTAGTCATGTTTAGATTTCTTTTACTATTTTTTGCTTATTGATGAGAAGCGCGACTCATTTTTCCCTTCCGGTTCGTGGGTCCTCTCCTGCCGCCAAGAGGAACAACTCAACTCCTTTTCTTTCGGAAATCCGATATTGACCATGTTGTTGGCAGCGAAGAGCCTTGTACGACGAGCAACTCGCATTACCTCGCTCACGACGTATCATGGCGGTAGCAGTCCCAGTACTACTGCCACGATGGTCCACCAACGCCGAGGATATCATGATAATATTATTGAGCATTATGAGAATCCAAGGAATGTTGGATCGTTGGATAAGAACGATGATAATGTTGGAACGGTACGTGTTGTCACCTTGATGGGCAGCGGAGGAGTGTATTATGGGGCGTGGAGGGAGAGATGAGAGATGAATTCCATAGAATTTGTCTTATGATCCAATTTTGCAATTGTCAATTCTAATTATCTCTCTTCACGACTGTATTCTCAATTCAATATCTATTTAAGGGACTTGTGGGAGCGCCAGCTTGCGGTGATGTAATGAAGGTAAATTCTTCTGATTAATTTGACTTTTATTCTAACTCTTTATTCACTCACTGCATATCATTGTTTCTCCCTTCCCCCCCCCTCTCCCCCCTCAATATAGCTGCAAATAAAAGTCGATGACAATGGCAATATACTAGAGTCGAAGTTTAAAACCTTCGGCTGTGGATCCGCCATTGCCTCATCATCTGTCGCGACCGAGTGGGTCAAGGGCAAGCATGTTGATGAGGTATTGGCAATTAAGAATACGGACATTGCTGCTCACTTGAAGTTACCACCGGTCAAATTGCACTGTTCGATGTTGGCTGAGGATGCGATACGGGCGGCCGTGGGTGATTGGAAGGCGAAGAAGGAAGCGAAGGAGGCGAAAGCCGCAGCGTAAAGGGGGGATTTGAGATGGGGGAATCAGTACAATAGCCAGGGGATGGGCAGGAGTAGTGGGGGTATGGAGGTGAACGACAAATGTCGGTTGATTAAAGGTTGGTCATGCTGTATACTGTCTGGTAGCGAAAGGTAGTTCTCGCCATAATGTAACAACAATGTTTTGAATATTCATCAGTCAGTGCCTGAATCTTGCCTTAGTTTACTTCTACTCTATTATCATGTACACAACACTTTTCTTAACGTTAATAATGCAGCTGCCGAACAAGTAATTCCTCGAATCAAAAGAATCATATCTCTCAAAAGACATCATAATTGATCGATAATACAAAGGAATAACAAATATTTGATACTAGAGCTCCCATTCGTCTACTTCCTTGTACGTGACCATTGAATCAACTTTGTGAAACTGCAATGAAAAACGTGAGGATGACACAAATAAGTATCGAAGATTACAACGGAGATTTGAATGCATTTAACAAAACTTACAGAGGTGGTGAAACTGCGGAGTTTAACCTCCTGACTGTTCAATATGTAGCGAGGGTCTGCATCGTCCCACTTCTGTGGCACGACGGCAGTCTTGTTCGTGTATACCAACAGATCAAACGAACATGGCTCATTTAATAAGGGTAAGAAAGTCACCTGCAAGCATACATAAAAGACAAGCAACTTAGTCGGTAAGTCGAATCATCAGCTAAGAAACAGATTTGCATTGAACCCTTGCCCATTCATTCTATACTCACACTTGCAGTGATTTGTCGTATAATTGCCTGTATCTCATCATGTACCTCCTTGACAGTCTTCGACCCCCTTGCCTTCTCCGATCCTTCACCATCACTCGCATGACTTTTCAATACGACATTCTGCGATAAATTCTCAGCATTCCCCATTATCTTTGATACCTTAACATTGCTGTCATCATCAACCAACACATTGAATTGCCATCGCTCCAAGGTTTCACCAGAATCGATGCCGGTGACTACCAAAACAAGCCGTTGGACATCTCCATCGGTCAACCACGAGGCCATTTGCGACATCACATTACCTAGATAGGATAATAAACCCGAATCAGTGGTTGTTAGGACGGTCAACCCGTACTTAGACTCTCGTTTAAAAGTCTCGGGTTGATAGATGCCTACAAAGATTCGGAAATGATGGAGAAAAAAATGCGATCGAAAGTTAGTAATAGAAAAAACCAAGTCGAAGTCATTCTCCCCCATTTTTTTAGCTTACCACGTTGATAAAGGATTGAATTGATCGCCGTGAAAAAGAATTCCGAGACGATCTCGACGGACCCCTTCAACGTAATTACGGTGGCGTCTGCGCCCATGTTAGGCGTGTTAGGTGATATTGACTTTCGTGCGCCAAATTTTGCCGCCGAGGTCCAAAGGCGGAGCCCCTAACGTTGAAAGGTTGAGTACGACTCAATAGATAGTCAACACGGATAGGAAAGGTGGAGCCTACCGTATTATGTTACAACAATTCCGTCGAGCTATTGCGGTAACAGCTGCAAACGGACACAGTCAACATATTCTCCAACTACTACATTATGTGAGAGGCACTGAACAGGAAGCTAGAGGGATGCTTGCCGATCGCATCATAGTGACAACAGATGGAGACCATACCAGCGTGGAGGTTATAGTTGGTTTAATTCACACGTATCGGAGGGATATGCTATGTTTGAAGAATTCCGTAATGGATACTATTATCATATGCCCTGAGGCAGTGATAATAGGACGGTGATTTGAAATCTGAATGGAGACTCATGTATTATATTTATGTAGAAAATAACCTAAGAAGACATTCACACACTACTTGTACTCAAGTGTCACGTAAATAATGCTGGTCCCCGAGAAATCAGAATGAATCGGCGCAGACGACAAGACGGCAATGATACGATGGAGGAGGAGAGCGATCATCTCTTAGACTCACCAGCACCATTGGTTCGTTCAACTACTGCGGTGATGGACATACGTTTCATCCGTCGCTTTTATTGCTTACATTCATCTGTAATTATATTCATTCTCATCTTGGGAATGATACACAATGGTGGCAATCGTAAATATATACCCGTGAAACCCAAGGGGTTGATCAACTTATTGTCCGAATCGAGCATTGATATAGCAAAATTTGGAGCATGTGATAAAGCATTCGTTAATGTACATTCGCTCACGATTGATGAGGATTTGGCAGCGATTTGCTGTACTGGTACTGATAAGAGCAATAAACGAATCAGCACTATTGATGATGGATGGTATCAATCACACCTCTGTCATCCACGACTACCAGTAGTGGGAGCGCCCATACAACAATTACCATTTGCTGGACGATTAAGCCGTATATTGGAGGCATGGTTAGTACCTCTATTGCCAATACTTTTTCATTTGATTTATCAGTTGGTCGTTCCAGAACGAAAGAAAGTAAAGACTGAGGTTCACTCTTCCCAAAGATCAGTTAGGACTACATTGCGACGTCTTCTATTCTACATTCTTTTACTTAATTTGAGAGGATTTGTTCTTTACCTTGGAGCAAATGCTTTCGAAGAACATGTAGTACATCAATATTGGATGACAGCAGGTGATATTGAGAATGGATGCTGGTACAAGGAAACATTGAAAGCACATCAAAAGAGTGAAGATTGCTACGGACGATTATTTGATTTCTCTGATCATGTTGTACTATTTTTAGCGAATTATTTAGCAATATTTGTGGCAGAGGTATTAATCATTTATTCACAACCCTTTTGGGATGATGCAGCAACAACAACAACAACAACAACAACAACAGGAAAGTTGCAAACCAAACAGGGCGAACCAGGTTGTCTATTTACAATATGCGCAATGTTCAACACCATATTTGTATTTCTATTTGCATATCTGCACGTAATCGTCTGCCACGCATTGTACCAGACTACTGCTTACTTCCATACAGCTGCTGAAGTTTTTGTTGGATATGTTGTAAGTTTGATCATTCAACTGCCAGTAATCTACTTCATGTGCACCGAAAGACAAGAGTTGAAGGCCTTCGTTGGTTTGCCAAGTAGTAAAGAGCATTTGTCCATTGAGTAATCCCAATAGCCAATAATTAGCATCTGTATGCACTACCGTTGTAGCGTTCATGAAGTTTCCGGCTCTATGCACACTTTCAATTTACTTCGCCCAGCGTTCGATATGCCTCATCTATATCTCGTTCAAGATCAATCCATTTGCTGTTCCCCGTTGGCACCCCCAATGACTTCAACGTCATCTCAGCCTCTTCGACGACACGCACGAGGCCATCACATTCCATTAATCCCAACTGCGTTGCCTTTGCTGCGGCACCAACATATGTCCGGAAGAATACCAACGGTCGTCCATTAATAAGCTTTGGAGGTGGGATATATAGTCCCGATGGAGGGAAGGACGATGGAGGGTCTGATGACACCACATGTAAGAAGACTGCCTGAACGACTTCTGGATATTCTCGTAGCATCGTTTCACCTGCCTCTTGATCAAGCTCTCCGGTATCACCCACATATATATATTGCATTATTTGTCCAGTTGGATCCTGCTCAAGTAATCGTTCAAAGTTGTTGAATTTTCTATGTCCCTTCTTATGTTGAATAATCCATTCTGATACTGATCCATACAGGACTGGTCCAATGCCCCAGTCTTTAGTTGGATAAATTACAGATGATTCGCCAGTGGTGCGGAAGGCTTGAGCGAGCTTTGATTTGTCTTTAATTTCCAATGCTACTTTGAATTCCTCAGCACGAGCTGTTAGGACTGCAACCTTTGGTGGTGATAGTTGCATTTCTTCTTCTTCAACGTTGTTGTATTGTTCATACTGTCGTTGATTGAGTATCACAGAATATAAACTCAACTCCCACATGAATTGAAACACACCTGGATAGAAATCACCACGATCGTACTGTACGTCGATCCCACCAAGACTGACACCACCAACTTCTAACCCTCCACTTGATTTGAGAGTATCATCAATGTCACTAACGACCTGTGTGAGAGGATAAGCAAGCGTTCGCCGTGAGGGAGTTGGTTCTTCCATTAGCTCAGTGCTCACGATTACTGCAGCCCGCATCATTTCCGTGCGATCGATGGGCCAATGGTTCATAAATGCCACGGCTCCTCGTGATGTCGCACCACAGATGACGAGGCATGCTACGCGGCGTATGACGACAGTTACCATGAAAACACGTCGGCTCGTCCCGCCAAATCTCCCAGAAATACCATAACCATGAATAAATTCGCGGCGACGAATGTATCATGCCTTAATGCGGCCAAAAGTCCACACCCCATCTCCACCGGCATTGGCTATCTTGATCATATGATCGATCAGCTGAACAGCCACGCACAGGTGGGGGTGTCCGTGACTGTCTCTGTAATTGATGCTAACGAATATAATGTCAATGGCCTACATGGTAATGGTAGCAGTAATGAGCAACAAAAACGCACGTACGAACATATCAACCGATACGCGAATGAGGATCAATCCACACTTCTTACACTTGTCGGGTCTGTACTAGGCAAAGAATTGCGGACTTTGCTACAGTCGACGGCGACGGGTGGATCTACAAGTCGCTTTCGCTGTCCTCTTGACGAGGGACTCGTGGAATGCATTCTTGAAATTACTAAGGATAATGGGAGACTGGTAGAATTCACGCTTCCACCATATGGAAAGTATCCATTAAATATAGGTCGTTCCAAAATTGGTACATTACGAACCAAATACGTCGAGAACTTCTTTGCCTCACTAGCACAGACATCTGGACTGAACATTACATTACGTAAAATACGTGGTGATAATGGTCATCATGTAGTCGAATCGGCATTCAAGGCATTCTCACGTGCATTACGGAATCTTCTCGACGGGGTGGATGCCTATGACAATGTTAATTATAACGACAACGGTCCCTCCAACACTGCGTTTGAGACAATGTGGGGATTAACGAGTGAGTCGTATTCATCGGGACTTGCGATGCAACGGATGGGCAAAGTCGAACGTTCAACGAAAGAAACATCGATTCTAGTTTGTGTACGATTATTTGACATCGTCGTTGATGAGAAGATGGGAAAGGGTGATGATCAAAAGAAGGAGGAGGAGGAGAATGGGGTGATCAATACGGGGATACAGACACTTGATCAGTTTATTACCATCCTCGCAAGAGAAGCACAAATGTCCATTGAAGTGCAGTGCACCGGAGATCTATACGTCGATGATCATCATACCAGTGAGGATGTATCCATCGCATTGGGTCAGGCACTCGACGAGGCACTGGGTACACGAGCGGGGTTGAATCGAATGTGGTGTGCTACTGGTATATATGGTGATGCGGAAATTGAGGTAACAATGGACCTGTCTAACCGTCCAGACATTCATCATAATCTGTCATTATCCAATACTGACGAAGAGTATGCCGGCGATCTATCGGTAGAGATGCTGGTACACACGCTCGAATCGCTTGCGACGAATAGTAAATCGACTGTGCATATTGTGGAGAAGAGGGCGGGTAGATCCGCATTGCAAACTTATTATGCCACGGCAATGGCGTATGGACGAGCGCTTAGGATGTGCAGTGCAGTCGATCCAAGACGGGCGGGGAAGACTGCTAGTAGCAAGGGCACGTTATCAGTATAAATTGTCAGGTGTTTCCTTGCTAATATTATTATAATACGACCTTAATCCATTGAAGTCTATGATGATGCTTGTACATGATGATTAATGTCGTAGCCTGAACCCTAAAAAATATGGGTTCGTCTATGCGTCATTGCTTAGAAATGCTTGATTGCATATTTCTACAGACGCGATCAAGATTTCAGGGCAGAGTGTTGTGATATTGCTGGCTTGGAAGACTCAAATGGAATTTAAGATTATCATCGTCGCTGGAAGGGACATTATTACTATATATGTTTCAACATGTTGCAAAAGAACAGTTTATCTTGTTTCATCATGCTGCAAAAGAACAACACCCAGGATTCCAACGTGGTCCCCCACCGTAGTACTAACTGGGCCCGACAGTGCTTAACTTCGCTGAGCAGACGGGAAGCGGTGCTGTCACTGTGGTATGGTCGTTCCTGAAAATGTAGACCGAGGGACAAGACTGAATGTGTGGTGCTGAGGATACCAAATGAACACTGTGACGGCCAGACTGGTTTCCCACCGATTTTGCTGTGTGAAAGGTGGAATCTGGGAATCTAAGGCATCGATAAGGTGTTCCACCAAGTTGGTTTACTCTCATAAGAGCCGCTTACGATGCCGACCAATAAGAAAAAGAAGAAGTCGGAGAGGAGGAGTGGAGGAGCAGCCCAAGATCCTTCACCAATCGAATCGATGGTTGATGTAATAATTGATCCCTTGTTACTCCCTCCCTTTCCCGGACCAGAAACGTCCGAGGGCACAATGGAATGAATATTCGGCTACAAGTATGTATCCATAAATGAAAAGGGTCATAAGCCGACAATTACTGACTTACCCATGTCCTTTTCGCGTGGCCAGGAGGGAAGTATCGTCGTTCAGAAGTATTCTAAAAACATGGAGCCAGTATCCCAAGAAATGATGACTGAGTCTTGTTTCTTCGAACAGTATCAACGATATGTGTATCCTGATTATGATAGAAATACTGCCGATTATCCCATTACAAGGGAGATTATGGCTCGAGTATCTAACACGCCGGGTCAAGAAACGTATTAAGGATGTCCCGAAGGATAAGTTAGATATCTTCCTTAAATTTATGGACCTTGGGGAGGGTATCACTGTGAGATGCGGTATTGGGTCAAAAAGCGTCATTGCAGATGCTGCATGTAACCCAACTTCATTGAAGGAATCTTTCAAGTCTTCAAGCCTGATTACGGTGATGGGACAATTGGTTTTGGCTCGAAGGTGACTTTTTATGTAGTCACATTCGTGGATGATGTCAAGTATGCTGGTGAGGGCTTCTTTTTGTGTTCCAGGCGAGTCTTGACTTATTTCTAGTTACATTTTCTATTCCTCATCCGACTAGGCTCATTTATAAGTTGTGCACTTGGTTATGGAGTAGTGAATGAGATTTCCACAGAATGGGATTTTTTGGCACACTAAGTGGTAGCAGATACATTGAAAAGTATGAAAGAGAACTAGCGTCAATCCTGTGTCACGAAATCATGGTCAGGATTTCCAACGGAACCGCTCTGAATGTTGTTGGTGGTATTATTTCACCATTTTTCCTCATGGAAGGAGTGGTAGCTTATCTCGAGGCCGGGTACAATGGAACCGAGCGTTGGGGCGATTCTGCCCGACTTCACAGCTTCCAACTTGCTCGCGCAGTGGAACACAAATGCTCTTTGCACGAGACCTTACGCATTACAAGTAAACTTGGGGAAAACCTTGAGGCATGCGGATTGTTTTCCAAGGCTGGACGAGTCTATGCAGAAACTGCCAAGCTTTGCTACAATGTAAAGCACCCCCTAACATGCAAATTCCTTCGTTATGCCGGCCTTGCATGGAAACATGATGATGATCGTGAAAAGGCTGAGAGCTATTACGCTGCTTCTATTCATTGTACGAAATTGCAGCATGACCATGTTGAATATAGTTCAGAACTGATTCGCACTCTTGCCAATCTTTGGTCTCTGTGGTACGATTTGGACACTGATGGCTCGTCGATGAATCGCATTTTTACTTTACGTGCATTGTTGATGGGTGCGATTGATCGAACGAATGACCTGTGGAATGATCCACGATTTATTAAAATCAATGGTATCGTAACACTGAATGTCCCCATTTTGCGATCTGCGTACGGCAGTGCTTCGAAGGATGACTTTTGTCGCGCATTACATTTCATTACCATCGAGTCTACTTCCGTTGATTCAATGAAAGCAGCGATTATGAAGTTTAGGGACCCTCTTGAAAATTATACAAGTGTATCAGTAGCAAGTGAGAGAGTCCGTAATTGTAAAGATGATGCTCGTGACTATATGCGTGGACAATATTTCGTTGAGGAAGGTTCATCTGATTTCATTTTATCATGTGATGACTGTGGCAAAATGAAAGATCAGAATGCGCTCAAAAAGTGTCCTTGGTATGAATCTGTTATTTCATTTGTGTACATTTGATTTAAACCTTGCACTGACTTTGTTTTTGTGGTTGTTATTTTTCATGTCATACAATGCAGCAAAGATGCATACTACTGTGACGGAACTTGCCAGAAGAGCCACTGGTCGGAACACAAACTTGTTTGTAAGTGGCATACCTCACGCACGACAAAGACTTAATGATTGTTTTGGGAGAGGTTAAGCGTGAATAGGGAATCAGTAAATGGAATAGGTTGATTTGGTGAGGCAATTTATGCAAAAATTATATGAGTAAAAAGATGGATAATATATTGTTTAAGTCAAACATAAAAAGTTTGTCTTTGATGATTAAGTGCTAGGCAGCTGTGAAGGCTACTATGCTGGTTGACACGAAGGAAAAATACTTTTGTGTTAGCCCTAGTAGGATTTGCTATTTCAAAGTCTTTCACTAACTAGTCTGTTCGTCGTGCCCAAAGATGGCGCAACAAGCCTAGATTCGTTTAAAGCGGGAAATCCAATCATAAAAGAGCTTGTGTTTGATGATTAATGTCTCATTCTGGTCCTGAATGGGCTCGTCTCTGTGGAATTTATTAGAAATGCTTGTTCTGAACTGTGAAGCGACAGACGCGATCGAGATTTCAGAGCAGAGTGTTGATATGGTTTGTTCCAGCCCGGCTTCCTACCTGTTTGCTGATGTGGATAATTACAATTCATTTCAACTGGATGTTTCCCTCTTCCTCGACGACACAACCTGCCACAGAGATTTGGAACCATTACTCGAAAGATGAGGCATATCAACAAGATATGGATGATCACTAGTGAGATTGGCCATTCATGATCTGCCAAACGAGCTCGTAGTCGTTTTGCAAATAGTCCGTGGCCTCGCTTTCTATCCAACACAATCAGTCGATTATTGTGTATTCCACTAGGCCAGTATGTCTTCTTCAATTGCTCATATACTTCATTAGAGTCATATGAGTCCATATTCATTGCAACTCCAGTGTCGTCATTTAAGCTTTGCCAGCATTTTGGGCACTCAGTCTTGGTTGGCCATAGGGATATTGGCGGTGCCATCCGTAGATCTAATCCCTTGTAGCCTTTTCCAGCTGACTTATCACGCCGCACTGTAATTTCATTGTGAATTTCCCATATCCATATCGCCAAGTGTCTCCAATCATTAATATCACCATCACCTTCAGGGGCAGTGCTAATGCTATCGTCGTACAGCCTGATCCATAGGTTTCTACAAGCACTGCATCTTGTATAGACCTTGTCTATAAATGTCCTCATCACTTTTCCAGCGTACATGACCGACACTCTTTCATCAGCACCCACAACAGACGTGTGCCGTTCTGCAACACCAATTGAGAGGATGTGTAGCAGCGACCATAAACCACATTCATAACCACCTATTGCGTCAGCTCCACTACACCTACTGCACCATTTTGAATCAATTTCTAAGTTCACGTGCCGCAAAATCACTTTACGTAATGCCACTTCACTTTTGATTGAATTTTCAAAGTCAAGCATAATATCCTCGGCCAAGTTATGTAGCTTTGATTCTGGCGGATATGCCCACCGTATCAAATCGATAAATTCTGATAGTGCTTTCGATGTGTCACGTGGTAGTGCACCGCCCAGCGCAATTCCGTAAAGTGACGAAGTTAGGGTTTCAAGGAATGATGCTGTTGCATCATGAAACACTTGATCTGATAATGGAATGTGCATAGATTTGGCAAGTAATTGACCCGATGGAGCATTGTTGTTGTCAGCATAACTGCTTTCACCATCGCCCCCGACCGACTGAATTGCAACTGAGACTTCAACATGTAATCCCTTTACCTCATCTAACGGTATTCGCATTTCGTTGGCCAAATATTCGATTTCATGTTCAACATCCAACGATGCATCCTCGAAAATGGAAATTTCTGCCCAATCAATCCGACCACTCTTAAGGCCAATAATGATAGGGACACTATGTACATTAAAGCCTTGTTCACAAACGTCTCTATGTATGCCGCAATTGACAGCGTGGAATTCGACTGGCATTCTGCTAGATCTTCTCTTAATTCCCCTAGCTAGGCTCACGTAGACAGGTTGTATTGCCTTACATCGAGGAGATGATGGGTGGTAGAAGAGAATTATTCTTGGCCATGTCACCTCGAGGACAAATGACGGTGTGAGGGATGTAGACTCATCTTCGGATGGAATGTATTCGATAATCGGGTGCGATTGCTTCGAGTTGAAGAGAAAGATTGGTTTGTTGTTGTAATTATCATTAAAGGATTCCTTCTTGTTCTTTCTCTGAGCGTATCGTTTCCTCTGCTCCTCAATATTCGGCCGCTGCTGCTGAGTCTTTGAGAATAGCTGTTGCTCGAACTGCTTCTGCAGCGGAAGAAGGCTCTCCTTCCGCAGCAGCTTCGGACGGCTGTATTTCATGATACACCCATACTATCTCCTACTACATACTCCAAAGCAAGGGGGGGGCTTTTAGATCATGCTGGTGGAAGACTTTTATCTCTCCGAAAGGGGGGAGAAGGGGGGAGAAGAAGAGAAAAAGGCTATCCCGCCAAAACTCTATCTCGAAAAAATGCCGCCGACCAAGTTGTCTAAAAGAAGGACGGTTGGAATAGTTCATTGATATCCTCGTATATTCAAGTGGTGATGCGTACAAAGAGCTGCAGCATCACCGTTCGTCGACGTGAATATGCGAAGCTATGCGAAGATAAGTAAAAGCGTCATCCACTTCCTCCTCCTAGTCGTCCTTATCCTAGCCACCTGTGTTGCGGCCGAAGATGACAACAACGGCAATGGAGTATCTCAATCCTCCGAAGATGACCACGGAGAATCTTCTGATACCTCGGACGCATACCATCAGGACGAATGGTACGCCGACGATCCATACTTACCGACAGATGACGAATTTGTGCAACAAATACAAGCAGAAATAAATGCTCAGCAAAGCGAAATGATTGAAGAACTTGAACATAGACGAAATGAAATTCGACAGATATTAAAGTACACCGCTGCTGGCTCAATAGCAATTGTGGGGCTGGTAGCGGCAATATTCTGTACTTCTCTGCTTCTTTACGATTTGGGAGTCGTAATGCTCATGCGACGATACGTGCGTGACGGTGTGGTAGTAGATGGTCGTATAATAGTTTCTGATCCAGATATCGATGACTCTACAAAAATCGAGGCACTGGAGCATCATCTTTCTGCGAATAATCAAAACAGTGATAGCTACTCAATGATGACTGATGACGAGAGCTATCAAGGTGGAAGTAAAGAAGTTGGCGTATTTAGCATAAGCGGTAGATCGGGAATAATTGATGTCGAGGAAGGACCAAGTATCGACACGAAAAGTAAGCAACCACCGCAATTGACAAATCCAATAGGAAGTGAAGTAAGTTTTGGGAATGGATCGAATGATCAAACTTTAACAGTCCAATCCACGCTTCAACATGTATCTGCAAAAGCTTTTCCTGCGAAGAAACGACAAATACGGCCTCAGAGATATCATGTTATCGTAGAGTATGATGATATCTCCTATCATGATGCCATTAGCAATGTTTCGTCTGAAATTATACGCAAGCGTTTCTTTATCATGGGTGAAGACGTTGAGGTAACAAACGAAGGCATTAATATTGTGAAGCTCTATGTACTTAAGCAACTACCGAAGAGCGGTCTTCCGTGTGGAGAAGTTCGTCGTTCACTTCGTTGGCAAAAAAAACTATTCTTAAATCTGAATGTCATGTTAGGATTATTATTTGTTGTAGGTGGGGCCATCGCGGTGGAGACAATGTTGTCACGTTCATTCTTGTATCTGTATATTGGACTACTACTTCTTCAATTGCCATATGTGAGTTGCTTCCTTCAGAGTTCATTCTCGAAAATTTTGACAGAAACATATCTAGAGAGTGGTTATAAGCAATCCGTAAAGCAGAAAAAGGCTGTGGACAAACGTAAGCTGATATTTGCTCTGAAGCAGGGCACATCATATGAATAACTATGGAGGAAACGAGATGGTTTCTTTGTGAATTAGACACTATTTAGTCCTTTAGTCCTATTATTACCACCTAGAATACTCCTTTGATTGATACTGCTAGTCGTTAATTTAGTTAGACATTTATAACAACGTTGCTCGTATTGACATTGTCTAAATTGGAATTATTAAGGGACGATAATGAAGAAAACTGTGCTAACAAGTGAGGCGGCTGAACTTTAGTATGTCCTCCTCCTCCTCTGAATGGTGGTATTGCTTGAACACTATACTTTGATGCGGATATTGCAGTTGGCGGAAGTGGCATTATTGGTGTTGGTGACTCCATTATTTGTAAATTGCTTTTTAGTTCTTCACCGCAACTCGTCGTCGTTGGAGGCCGGGTGCGTATTAGTTGCCTTCGTTGTTGGTATATTATGTGATCGTCTTCCTCTTCTTCTTCATTTCACCACCGCAACAATATCATCATCATCATCATCATCATCATCACCATTAATACTATCAGTGTTATTCTGATCTGGGTGGTTTTCGTTTCTTAACTAGTTCGGTCATCTGTCTACAAACATGGCCTTTGACAGATATTTCTATTGCATGGTTTTCAAAACGGAATCTCTGTACTTGTATAGAATTGTCACAAGATCGACGTCACTTGGCTTAGACATGTCGATCTCCTTAGCGAACTTCTCAAGATTTTCAACAAGCATGTTCTTTTGATCAAATCTAAAGTCAGGAGTATACCAACCATCATCTACATGCCTCCTTTCTTCAATGGCAGTTCTTTCATGAATGTGCCTGAACCAAAAACATTCAAGCTCACGATCGGAGGTTGGTTTGTTGTCATCGTCAAAATATTCCGATTGGACTGGAAATCCTTCATCCTTCAAAACTTTGCCCAGTCTTTTGATAAAATCGATGCCTTTGACATCGTCAGACCAGCTCTCGTAGGGCAAGTACATTGCAACTTGATAAGGATGCATGTTCCTCCATTCAGTTATAAAATTCTTCCATTCCTCAAATAACGGACTTTGCGTAGAATTTCCTACATACACATCACTGAACTCAATCCAATCTTTCATCGTGACCTGGCCCTTCACGTTATGATATTTCTCTGCCTTATCTTGGTAGTACGCATAAAAGGCAGTGGAAGGATTTCGTATTGCCAAAAGCACAACCTTCCCAAAATTTGCTGACTGCGACGATGGATGTGGGCGTTCACATGGAACTATAGGATGAGCAATCTCGCAAGTTACCCCGATGCTGGCTGGGTTGTTCAATGAATGACAACGCTTTAATATTTTGGAAGAGCGATAGTAATTTCTCGCTGCAGTGCTGATGCCCGTAAGAGCGCTAATGAAATCAGAGAAAATCACTCCATTCTTTCCTGGAAGAGAAGTAGGGTATGCTGCCAGCCACAGGGGACGAACTGTAGAATTAGAATTTGTAGAGTAGGCTTCATCTTTCGGGTTAGTCGCATTCGCATTACAGTGACTCCAATTTTTGGCGAGCACGACGTTCGAATGAGTTGACCTAGTTCCAGATCCACCAACAATGGATGGCAAATATTTTGGAATTACTTGCGACGTTAAAACAATAATACAGATAAGACCAAAAAGGAGCGCAATTATTGCTAAGGTAGGTTGTCGCATGTTAAATGTCACTCGTCTGTTAAATTCGCGCTTGTCGTAATCTACCCCCGCGCTCACCTCGATGCCTCCCTCAGCCAATTTATGCGCTGTTCTATTTCGTATCATCAGTCTTTCTGTCGCAACAGTGGATTATTGCACAGATCGGATATTGCCACCACGGATGTAGTGAAAATAGATAATGATTTTGGGGAATCAAACCGCCACCACAACGCTGCGTTTGTCAGGCTTCTTGCACCGACAACCACGCACCGCACCAGGAAGTCAATCTACCAGGTACCACCTGATCAATCTGCACCTTTTGAAGAATGAAGAATCCTCTGCGAACTTATACGTACTACGTAGCGCTTCCGGAAGACCTCACCATGAGTTCCTGTGCCGTCATCCGTCTGGATTACGTGGTCGAGCAACTCTCTTCTACCTCGTCATTCACTAAATCCAAGCAGTACAACAATGGTTGGATACAGATTCACCCTTCTTTCAATCTTGGCCTCGCCTAGCCATGCCTTCATCTCGGTACCATCCGTGAAGTCGTCGACGCATCTAGCAGCCGAATCTATCACATCCTACGCGACAATTGACAAACGCACCGGCAAGCGAACTGGAACTAGCTTCCTCCCTCCAGAGACCATCGAACGTGCGGCAAGTGGCAACCCCATCGAGAAGGTTAAGCTTGCGAAGGACGGGACATCCGCATTCGTCGACGTGTACGAGTATGCAGCGAAACTCCGTTCTGGTGAAATGACATGGGAGGAGGTCGAGGCTGCCGATATGAACACACGTCTCAAGTTTGTTGGTATGTTACATCGTGATAAGCGTACGCCGGGCCAGTTCCTTATGCGTCTGAAGGTCCCTAATGGCATAGTCAATTCAGATCAAATGCGATTCTACGCTGACTGTGTCGAAAGGTACGGTGAGGAGAAAGGCGTCGTCGACATTACAACTCGACAGAACATACAGCTCCGTGGTGTAAAAATTGAAGATGCAGCCGATATTATCGATGGACTACATTCACGTAATCAAACCTCATTCCAAAGTGCACTTGATAGTGTCCGGAACATGGTCGGTAGTCCCCTCGCCGGCATTGATGATCAGGAGATGGTCGATACTCGTGAACTCTGCAATGCAATTAATGATCTTGTGAGTCTTGATCCCGTAACACAAACTCGTGGCAACCCAGCGTGGGGAAATCTTCCACGTAAATTTAACATTGCCATATCAGGCAGTAGAGATGATTTTGCACACACACACATTAATGATATTGGCCTTGTACCCACCCCGCATGCCACCACTGGTGCTATGGGCTTCAATGTAGTACTTGGTGGATACATGAGCATTAAACGTGTGGCCGAATCTCTTCCATCGGATATGTGGATCCCTGCTGATCGCGAGAGTGTCGTGACGTTATGTGAGGCGATATTGCGCATCTTTCGAGATGAAGGTGGACGTGGAGATCGACAAAAGGCACGTCTCATTTGGCTTGTTGAGCAGTATGGTGTGGCAGAGTTCAAGCAGGCGGTGATAAAGGAGATTTCATCCTACGGACGCGGTGTTCAGGTTGTCGATGCACAGCCTGGTCCGACCAAACTGTTTGAACGGAGAGAGCTACTTGGTGTGCACAAGCAAAAGCAGGAAGGCAAATCGCGTGTGGGTATATTGGTTCCAGTTGGGCGTCTATCTGCGGCAGAATGTCGACAAATTGCAGATCTTGCAGAGAAGTACTCGGCCGGGGAGATACGACTAACCGTTGAACAGAACATCATTCTACCTAATGTAAACAATGACAAAGTTTCTGCATTGTTGAAAGAGGATGCGGTGGGTAAGAATTCAAGACTTCAGGTCAATCCTGGTTTCATCGAGGGAAATGTAGTGAGTTGTACTGGCGCACAATTCTGTGGATTAGCGTTGATAGAGACTAAGAGTAAGGCAGAAGAATATGCCAAGAAGCTGGAGGAGTTAGTCACGGTGACACGACCTATTCGTATCCACTGGACAGGATGGTAAGTAAATGCTTTCTTTCTTACGATCAAAATGTTTCTTTTTTCCACCGAACCCTAACCTAATTGGTTCAATCATGATTATACAACAATTACACGCAGTCCCAACAGTTGTGGACAAGTCCAAGTAGCTGATATAGGCATCATGGGTGGTCCTGCAAAGAAGCTTGACAAGGACACTGGTAAGATGATGGCCGTTCCAGGGTGTAAGATCTTTGTCGGAGGACGCATCGGCGAGGATGCCCATCTCGCGCTAGAACCATTTAAGTCAGGCATACCATTGGACGAGGAATTTCTCATCCCCGAGCTAGTCGAGATTCTTAAAAATGAATTCGGTGCCGTGGATAAGAAGACGAGGAAGCGCGACAAGTTCAAGAAGCTTGTTGGCTTATCATGATGAAAAAAGCTTGTGGTACAGATGTATTATACAGACAAGTTTGAGAATTCTAGGAGTAGATGTACACAGTAACTTCTTCGTTTACCTTTACCATGTTCTAACAATGAGTAACACCAATGAATAAGACAAATAAATAACAACACCGGGTTAATCTCTTTTATTTTGTAGGCAGGGGGGTCTCACTGACATTAAACATTGCTTGTTGTTAGAACTCGAGCTTTCTTCTCACTAAAACGTTGAGGGAGAATCCTTGACAGTAACCTGCAGAACAAAAAGATGATTGGGTTGGCTACAAGAAGCAGAACCACGATTAATATCACTGTTGGTTTCATGTTGTTCTTCCAAGCAATCGAGTCATAAATTGCATCGTCGGATTCTGTGGGCTCGCCACCCTCAGCGTATGGATTTCCCATACCAGAGTAGGCATGGATAAGAGTCCATACACAGTAGACTAAAGCAAACGATTCAAAGAAAACGAATTGCTTCATACGAAGTGGTACTCGGCTAAGGACAAATCCATCAATCATGACAAGTATCATCACGCCTCCGTGTGTCATAATGCTGACGTAACTGAAAGTTCCTTTGAACTCTAAAACCCAATAAAGGATGGTAACAGTAACCTCCATGGGAGCGGCGGCGGCAAGCAATGCCCACGTAATATTGATGAGTACCCCTGTTCCACCCTTAAACTCAGCACATTTTGAATGAGTTTGCGTTGCAAGATATACCGCGCTCAATGTGGACATTAGAATATACGCTGCTGCTATAACGAGGCTCCAATGCGTCAAGTACGCAAGCCAAAAGGATGGATACTGAAATCCCATGATGGACCGTGCCATGACGGACGCGATCCATCCTATGAGGCCTATCTTACATCCAATATGCAGCACATGAGGCTGGGGAGAGAACGTATCGAATATGTCGATGCGACGGGCCTCATCGTCATTGATATTGGACACAGATGAAGAAGATCGAGATGGTTGTTCTACGGTGTCGAACATTGAACCTTTACACATTTCCCATCGGAAAGCTGTACAGCAAGCAGCCATGATGATGATACGATAATAGAATAATGAGCAGAAGCCTAACCCACGACCCACTAACGCGCGTGAGCGAAAGCTTGGTGGAAAGCTCAGAACCGCTCAGCATTTTTTTCATCGGGGACTTTCTTTTGGGTCATTATTTATGACTGTGACTTTCCAAAGATGGTGCTGAATCTGCTCGAACAAAACCGAAACACAAACACTAGATATGTAGATAGTGTCCGGTAGAATAATCATAATAGGATGTGGACATGGCAAGAAGAATCATAAACATAAACTAGAAACATTAGAATAACAATGGCGAGAAAAAAGAGATCCAAGAGAAGTGGTGGTGGCGGTGGTGGGCAAAATATTCCATCGTCGGCATCATCATCTGCACGGGAAGACCCACCGGAAGAATACGATCACGTCCAACAAACGACCTCGATAAAAAACAATTCCACTCTTCCCGATCCGCCACCTCTCAGCAATGATGAGGAGGAACAATATGAGGAATATCAGGAACAGCTATACCGTCACCGGCGAGGCGACTATACGCGGAATCCGCAGCAAACAACAACACAAATCCCTTCGTTTCAACAATCGACAATGCAGTCTGGAGGGATCATCTCTTCCACGCATAGGCAATTTGATTTAACTCCCCTGAGCGATGTCGAAATGACGTCGTTGGGAGGAAGGAAGCAAAGGCGTAAGAAGGAAAAAGCTGTCGAGGGGAATGGAAATGCAATCTATCAAACGTCATCATGTACCGGCCGATACAATTTACTGCAAAATACACCAGTGGATGCTACCAAGGGAAGAAACGCGATCAATCCTCTTGAATATAATGGCCAAGTACTTGCATATCTGGATGAAGGTGAATCGTCGTCCTCGGAGGACTCAATCGAGGGGAGACGGCCAAGACGATATGAAGGGTATTACACTGAACAACTTTATAAATCACGTGACGAAGAATATTATAATCGTCTTGACCGCTCTCTTGATGAAATTTTGGACGATGACGACGATAGCAGCAGCAGTAATGACGAAGAGAGACCTTTAATGTCTACTCTAAGCCGACCAGAGGCATTTCTATCTCGGTGGGAGATTTGGCTCAACCGCACACTCGGGCTGTTGTTTGTTACTATATGCTTTCTAGCCGGTACTGAACGTACGCCATGGTGGAAGGAGCATAAACGTCGAGTGGCATCACTATCGCATCACCATCATCATATATTAGCAGGCACTGATGATGATGACTTTGATATAGATCTTGATCCTATGACTGTGTACAATACTAATGATTTTGATGCCACTCGTACTCGAGATCATGATCCATTACACCTCTATGATCATATCACAATGAAGGGAGATATGATGGATGATGAGGCTCGTGGAAAGTATGATGCTAAGAAGCTGGTGAATAATACTGCCATAAAGAAGAAGAAATACAGCAACAATAAGAATGAGGATGTGGGGAAGAAAGTGTCTCAACCTCCAAAAGACAGCAGTCCAACCAAGAGTAAGACACCACTCAAGGAGGTTGATGTTGATAATATGGCCTCTTTACTAAATGATGAGCGGGATAAAGGAGTATCACAAAAGAATGAGGAGGCATCGGCGGGAGAAATGATTTCAAATAGACCGCCTAGCAAGTCTCTTCATCATGGCTTTGTGGACAAGGTAATTCAACCGGACAGCGTTGCCAGGACCAGCGGTGGGGTAATGGGTGGAGGCAGCAGCATCACGAAGGTTAAAGATCCACTCAAGTCGACTCCACTCTCGAATCCAGTGCACCCGGATGATGACAATTTGGTCGAGTGGGACGCACCAGATGACTAACCGTATCCTTTACTTCCTCAGCTACTCTACAAACTAAGGTGGGCATTGAAACAATATTCATTATCAATAGCATAAATTTAACATGATGCATTTATTAGAGTCATTTACCCACTTTTGCAGAAATCCTTGGCAGCTTGATTCTCTTGTCGAGACAGTGTCGAATCACAAATTGTTTGTAATTTTCTCATTTAATACATGTTCAACCGAGAAAGGTCCTGGTGATATCGGTCCAAAGTGTGTCATGGGATAGATAATCCAATTTGCCGTTCCAAAGATGTATTGTTGTTTCAGTGGACCCCAAACACGAGAATCAATTGATCTAAATCCATTGTCCCCTGCAACAAAGTATTCACCCTTGGCAAGAGTTTGGACATTGTTCTTGTCTACAATCGATGATTGAGAAGCAGCACCTCCAGTATTTATTGTTGGTTTGTTCCTATTCCAGCTTTCGTCCGGAAAGAGATCTGGTCGAGAATAAGCTCCCGTATTATCTATTCGATAGATGCAATCTGTGCTATCGACATCTTTGCATTGCAGTTTGATGTATGGGTTGGAATTCCAAACTCCAACTGTATTCCCAGGTACGCCAACTACACGCTTTAAAAACTGCTTACCTTTTGTTGACGTAATAGTGACCTTTTCAGCAGCAGCTACTCGACCCACCTTGGAGTTGGCAATTGCATCATCTAGCTCTCTAGGTGGGTTGAAGAACACTACATCATTTACCTTTGGTCGAGTGAATATCGACCGCGTTACGAGAATGACATCTCCTGGCATAAGTGCAGGCTCCATACTTTCACTTGGAACATTAACAATCCTCACTACCGAGGATAATACTAACGCGATACTTAGATAGGTTCCAGCTAGCAGTAGTGCCCCCACCGCCGTCCCAGCCTCGTAAGTAGCTTTAGATAGCCACAATGGAACATCAGTTACTGTTAGTGTTACTGGCCAATCAGTTCGTTCAAGATGTGAACGAAGTGGATACGCTGGTTTCAATGAAACCATTCGTTCATGTAACAATCTATCGCCCTCTGTCCCTGTGCCTTCGCGAATATTACATATAATATACTCGACACCAGAATACAAACCAATTTGTGCCAGACTTTGTCGTTTATCTAAATTACTGCATATCGGCACGACCACATCCCCTGTTATCATTGTTGGTCCGACATTGCGGGCACGTGTACCAAATCCTTCTGATGCCGCAGTACGTGTATTTGATATGAAGGTGGATAAAGGGTTGGATAATGGACGAGAAGATGGAATGATGATATCATCGTCCTTCGAGGCGGAGAATAATGCCACTGTTGTTTTGCCGATCGCGTGAATCCTCTCGTGACCAAACGACGTGCCCGGTTTTGAAGCGAACGCTTTGCTCCCTTGACAGAATGTTGATGCCGCAAGGAGTACGCAGACAAAGTGACGGTGCATCCTGTCCCCGTCCTACTTCATCAGTCCGTGCTTCATCATCGTGGTCAGTGCCGGGTGCCGGGCTCACCTACTTTAGTATCTACGTAAATAAAGTCTGTCTCGAGGCAGGGAAATTTTTAAATTTTTTCTTTAGCTTTGTTAATAGCGCGATTTCTAGCCAATCGCTGAGATACTGCCTCCCTTCCACTTTGTTGCCAGAGGCCCAGGCAGATAAGATCTCGGTATCTGTCCAACATTAACAACAACCTGATCGTAAAACCCTGGATTCTCTTGCACAAACCTGTCCTTGAGCAATTCTGAGCAGCAAAGCTGATCATTGGGGTCGTAGACATTGTCAAAGGAATCAGGTGCACGTGTGATTGCAATATGGAATGCAAGACTGACCCTGGTCACATTGGTCTCATTACGGAGATTAAAGTGTAGACATCGTGCACCATCAAATTGGAACCCAAGTCCTGGAGATTTGGCCTCAAGCGGATGCCAATCCTCCCGTCCAGGAAGACTTTCAGTGTATATGGCATTCGTCTTGAATGATGACGTTAGTGGTATATGAAAGCTGATATTCCCTATTGAATGACCCTTTGCAATGTCGCAGTGTGGATCGGTGGAGGCCTCTCCTGGTCGAACAATATCAATACTTGGAAAGGCCTGGTAGCGGTAGATGATCCTCTGTGGGCGACCAGCCTGCAATTGATGTCTGTTAGTGTAGAATACACCCTTGGATAAAGCTTGGGCATGCAGTAAAGGGATTACATGGGACGTCACGAACGAGTCAAAGAGATGGTGGAACTTGCGACGGCAGCCTCGATTTTGGAGCGTTGCCAGCAACCTTGCCTTGTCCTTTATCAGCGGATGATCGACATGGATTTGTGATAAATTCTTCACCCCCAGCGTTTTGGCAAGGACCTTATCGAGTGGGAACGAATCAATGTCATAGAGAAACGAGGATTCATTCCTCAGTGATGGGTAGGGCACACCGTAATTGCTACCAATTATGTGCGGCTGTTCAGAAGAAAAGGCCAATGGAGCGCTCCACTGGCTTGACTTCCCATGCAGTCCAGGAGGCAACATCGTATCAAGTATGGCGAAGACTCCTTGTCTTGCTTCTTCTCTCCGCAGCCCTGAGTTGATGTAAAAAATTCAATACTTAGTGGAATGAAAAACAAAACGCAGATTACGCACACAAATAGAATGTCATTACTCACGTGCCACAGCCAAGAATGGTTCCATTGCGCTTCTCAACGATTTACCGGAATCTAAGTCCATATTGAAACTCGTATTCTTACTCGTTTCAACAACATCGTCATCCTCGTCCTCTGAGCAAGTCATTGCTTCAGACGTGAGCAACGATAGAGGAAGAGATACAAAGGACCTGGTCTTGTGTTTCATGGAAGAGAATTCGTCAAATTTCATGGTTGAAGCCTTCGAAGTCTCTGTTTCCAATGAGAACTTGGTTGACTGGCGGCCGTCGAATTCATCGTAATAATTGGCATCATCCGAGGTTGCCATCGATGTTGTCATTGACGTGGCTATAGAGGGAGAGGAATTTCGACTACCACCATCACATTCACTTCCTCCGCTGATTATTCTGTGTTGTCTACCCATGTTGTTGTGCTCTTGCTGTTGGAATTTGTCGTAACCATTCAAATACTCGTCCCCGTCAGAATTACTATCAAGTTCGTTCTCCGTCTCTTGATGAAAGAATTCGAGTGCCTCGTCGACCTCACGTTGAAGATCTCTTAGTCTATGTTGCGATGCACGTCGCCTTAATGCAATGTCAACGCCTGATGCACTCCTCGAGAGATTTTGCGACGTCTCCGTTAATTGATTAGAAGACGTATGTGACGACTCCAATGGAACAGAGGGAGACGGGAATAAATCTTCGTCATAGGCAAAGTTCATTCGAATGTCGTCAGCAATACTCGGAGTGGCTGCGTTCGGAGTGGACTCAATGCCAAAGCCTAGCCAGGACCTCCGCCGAGAAGATTCAACACAACAATCACCGCGGCGATCTTCTCTCTCCATGCCCTCTTCTTCTCTCTCCGCCAACCTCGCGTCCATCTCCGACCATTCCATCCTCTCCTTTTCTACCTACGAACTGAGCGGAGTGTCGTCAAGTCTTGGATAATCAAATGAGATCTCGTCATTGACAACCTTCGTGAGGATTGAAGGAAGGAAATCGAATGACGTGTACCCGGACAGTTATTAGAATAGGGTCTTTCAAATTTACCAGCTTATGGGACAAATGTAGAAATGTACTCTAACTCAGCAAATAGATTGTACAAACGTACTCCTAAATGACAATGGAGGTGAAATTGTTCATTTGGAAGACCCTAATCTGCATGGAATCAGAAACACGTGTGTGGAGGTATTAAAAACACGTATTAAGGTATTAGGAAAGAAGACAGCGAAGCCTAAGCTGACTTACCCTCAACCCCCGTGGTGACGACAATGTTGATTTCTTTAGATCTCTTTCGAATCCTTTTTTCTGTGCATCTCATCTTCATTCTCATCGAGCTAAACAAACTCACACTATTATTCATCATGATGAATTCGACCTCCAACGTTGACATCGCGGACCAAATGAGACGGCTTACCATGGGCTATCCGCAAAGTGCGTTGTCGGAAGAAGATACTCTATCGTCGTGGCCATCGTCTGCTTCATTCGAACTCGACTGTTCTAGCGACATGACGTTCGAACTCGACTGCTCCAAGTTTGATAATCTAACATCATCTGTTACACCATCGCTCACGAACTCATCCTATTCAAGCCAAGGAAGTGCATCGTCGACCTCTACCAATAGCTGCCCCACAACATCATTATCACGGCAACGAGGTGTGCAGAACCTTTCGACTCTCGTCGATCCTACCAACTATGGTGGGACGATGACACTGCCGCGTCTGCCATATGAATCAACACCAAATGCCTGGGGGTACTTCGTTGATACACCGCAAAGCTAAATCGACAAAAGGTGTACATTGCATTTGACGATTTTGAGGTCGGAGGAGAAGCTACGCGGCTACGCAGTCCATTCACTGAACAACTTCCAAGACTAAGTACTGCACACTCTCCACGATTATGTAAAGATAAGGTGCTCTTGGACGGATCAAGAAGTTACACCATATGCATCATGAATAACATGTAGAGTAGAAGTTATATTCAATTTCTATTTCCTCAAGCACCGCGTTGAAGACAAGAATTAAATTCTGCCCATAAGGGGCCACGCACTGCTCGGGGATTTAAGCAAGGTTTTTGACCCTGTACATACAACATTCGTAGACAGACCATTTTACACATGTAAATATTTAAATGGACATATTATTCCACACGATGATCTATAAATACTGAGTATTCAAATAAATATCATCTCTGTTTCACTATCTCTCGCACCAAGGATGGAGCAGATTGCATTCTGTACTTCCACAAGTTTCACAGCCAATTGGATGGCATTCGATCGACTCATATCCTCACCCAAGTACGTACATTGCGATGATGTAACAATTCTGCTAATCGAAATTACAATAAGTGTTTGTTGTGTTGATGCGTTTTATTTATATTGTAACGGCGTGTTGTTATAAACTAAGCTAACAAGTGTATTTAAAAAACAGTTTGACCGAACAGGCGGTAGGAGAGTGGTTTAGTTTTCTTGGACAGATCCGCTTGTTTAATGTCCCTTAAACTCATACTAGTAGCTCTTCTAAACTTGGCGCAAACATCTCCTGTGATTTTCAGCACTTGATGATTCTTTTCGATGATTGCTTGCTGAAGTCTGGTCATTCAAAGCATCGATGCAAGATGAGGTGATTCCACGCCGTCTTCATTTCATCTGATGCTAAGTTTATCTCGATGGAGTATCAACGAAGTATCCCCATCCAGCATTCGGGCCGCTGAATGCAAACGATGTCTGTCTTGACGAGCGGCTACAGCTGGATGGGAACGAATTGCCCATCGAGGGCAGGTTATTGACACATTGGCTTCTCGATAGACCACCAGAACCACGATATGCCATCCGTTGTTCAGTGGCTTGATGACTTGTCGACAGACCGACGGACGCCACGGCATCAAAGCGAGAGCAGTCAAGCTCGTAGTCTTCGGATATACATGTAGAGGCGAGGCATGTCATGCTGCTTGCCAAGCTGCTCGAAGACCCGATGGAGAGCTTCATCATTTGGTATTCGACGTTGGATAAGGTGTTCATCATCTTCCTCTTACGTCGATGTCGAGATGCACTTGAGAGGAGATTTGTGGAATGAGAATGGTTCGTGTTGACGTCAAATCAGACTTCACAACAACTGTGCGCATCGACACAACAATACTTCAGCACGTCGACGCCCCGTATTGTGGTCGCATGTGGAATTGTTCGCGGTGTCAAGGAGATTGTCAGTGTTGTGATGGAGACTGGTGTCATTGAACTTGAAGTTGAAGGATATTTGATCAGACATCACCGCACTTCGGTTCGTAAAAGTGAGCCTGAACCTCTTGTGCTGTGATTTGAGCTGACTGCCACCCTACCCTGAAGGATACTTTTTCATATTGTTACAGAAATAGTGTACCGGAATGTACGAAGAATTATGTTGTGAATACCTCCATTATCTCCATTATCAGTTCCTAGTTTAATTTGGGCCTTATGTTGTTGCTTTGGCTTGTCCTCTGACTATAGCTCATCCATTGACCTTCTGCATGATCCAAATGATACCTTTTTTTCTATCAGGATCAATATGCAGGTGAGATGGTGAGATCGTCAAACCCTGCTGTCGCCTTTTGCGCCATAGTACAGTTGTCTACTCCTTGCAAGCTCGGTGTGGGATGCGGATGTGAGGTTAAGTAGATGGTGTCGCAATGATTTGCGCACCATCAACCCACCTAAAAAGCCTTCCCTTTCACGACGACGTCACTGTTACTCAAACGTGAAAGTATCCTATCAATTGCCTCTGATGCACGAGCTCTTTCCTCTTCCTCTAGAGACCGTTCTCCCGGTTTACGATTATCACCAACTCGTCGTCGTTTGCGTTTCTTTATTGCTTGTAAATTGTAAAATGATTCATCATCTTCGTCGTCATCATCAACAGAAGCGTCAAATTTCCAAATGTATCCAGTCGTTGGATCATACCTCGCACATATACTCAATGCATCACATGCATCTGATAATCCATTTAAAGTCCTGGCAATGTGCGCCTTCATCAATCCACGGACAGTTGGACTTTTGTAAATCACGCCTTCTAATATGTAATATATCCCCAATACCTTAATTTTATTCTTTGATGTTCGGTGAACATGTCGGATTGTAAATAGTGCTGCTAACTGCTGTGGTGTCACACCCTCTACATCTTTCGTCAATGGGAGTAATTCATACTGCTCCCCCGCCATCCGTGTTAGTGCGAGGGCATATTCCTCTTCACCATCTTCCAACGACAGTGGTCCTGGACGATGTCCGGTCCCCCATTGCATAAGTGTACCAATGCCTATTCCCTGCATACTTAAAACCTCATTCGACGTTTTTGCTTTGGTTCGGAACGGGTTGAGTGGGTGAAGGAAGTAGTCGATTGCATTCGTTCGGGCAAGGCCAAAACGAGCCAGAAATACAGGGTCAACGAATGAGGCTGTTTCTGACATTATTATATGGCACACGGTGTTGTTGGATATTAGATTGCGGCAGTGCCCCACCGGTGAGTAAGAGGTTGGAGGTGGAGGGGTTTGTTTGTTATGTGGCGTCCTAGGAAGTGCCGCGCCAGAAAATGAAATGAGAGAGGAGAAAGATGAAGAAGGAGAGATGAGATGGAGAGAGAGTAAAGGATAGGAGACAATCAACATCATGTTGTCGTCCCTCGCGCCGTATTTGTTTGCGTTCGCAGTATTTCTGCATGTATCCTCTTCTATGGCAACGACTGTACCAGCTGATCTCCGCCTCCGTAAACGACGAAGCAACACGCGAACGCTCTTTGTTTCATCATTAATTTCAAGACCGAATGAGAATGACAGCAGCAAGACTGATCGATGTGGAATTACATCACAATCAACGGAAGATGCGATTCGCAACAGAATCAACACTGTGCGATTCTCAAATATACATCAAAGAAGGGCTACCGATAATTTATTCATCTTTAGTGTGCGTGGTGGTGATGCTGCTGCTCACATTGATTCGAGTGACACAATCAATTCCAGCAAGGCACGGGGGGTATCACTCTCTCTGTTCTTAACCTACCTATCAGTCATGTGTGCAAAGTGTGCGCTACCAACGACGTTATCAATTCTGATTTTACCCAACTCAGGTCTTTTACATTCCAACACAGGATTAACGAGACATGGTATGATCTCGCGACTGCTTGCCCTATCGACGGTGGCAATAGCTATGGGTAAACTTCTACTTGGACCAATTATCGATACACTTGGGGGAGTTCTTTCACTGCAGATTGCTCTATCTACATTACTAATATGTCTCGGATGTATTGGTTTTGGAGCCACGACATGTCCCACACTAACAACATTTGCTTGTTACTGGATTATTGTGGATTTTGCATTCAGTTCATGCTGGGCAGCATGTGTGAAAACAATTCGAGATACTCTACCCGAAACGAATTGGGTAAAAGTGGTTGGACGGTTAGCCATGGCTGCTCGAATTGGGAATGCGCTTGGGTTTGCTTTCTTTGCGTCATTGCTGCAGTGGACTATCACTGGTGTGGCTGCTCCATCGACAGCAGCTGGTTCAATAGAGCAGTGGAGGTGGGTGTACCGTGCGGCTGCGTTAATTCAACTCATACCATTAATGATGCTTACACACTATGGAAGTGGTATAACAAAAAAAGCAATGAGCACGTACAAAAGAGACGATTCTGTGACAACATCCAGACTCAACCAGTCTCTCAGTATCCTTCAGTATCAAGCATTAAAACCCGAGTTTTGGCTGCATCTAATCTCCCGTTCAATTATCATGGTCCTTGTGTCATTTCTACTCTTCATACCGTCATTCATGGCGCAATGCTATGGCATGACATCATCATCATCCGCCCGAGTTGGAAGTTTATTTGCTCTGGGCTGTCTTTTATCGGTTTCTACACTGTCAGAAAAATCATTTCCTTCCGCTGGTATGATAACAACTGTTCCAAGAGGATCAAGAATGATTCAAGCACATTATCGACGAAAAGCATGTTCAATGCTTGCATTCGTAGCGACTTCTACGTTGTGTTTATTGATTCAGACAATCTTCTTACAAGGCACTATTTCTCTTACTCCACTTATTGGATCGTTATTGATGTTCCTTTTTGGTTTTAGTATCGGTAAGACCAATTCTCAAACATGCATTTCTTAACTGTCTATTATTTTGAACTCATGATATCATTCTCTATTACTGTCAGCAATACCATTTTATCTTCCAGCAACAATGTTTGCATTAAAAAATGGCGGTAAAGTGGGTTCTGCAACAATTGCTGATGCCTTTGATGTTTGTGGCTTTGGACTGTTAGCCTTGTTCAATGGCTATGTGGCTCGGATACTTGATGTTAAGAATAAAAGTGCGTGGATACCTGTATTCTCTTTGATGATTGGAGGATCAGCTATTGCAATGACTTCTTTGTTTTGGGCCATTACTTTAGAGGGTGATAGAGAAAGCAAACAGAACAGTAACAGCTAGAAGATCACAGTGGTAGAAGGTATCTACTATTGGGTGATAGATAGGTGTCCTCAAAACTTCTACTCAGGTTATATTTAGGTACACGAGGTCAATCAAGATTGTCATAGAGCTTTCAAACGGCTTGACTTGGAAATGGAAGAAATGGTATTGTGAGACCATTTGAAGCAGTACAGGGTCGGTTCTATCAAAAACTTAATAGTATTTTGTGCTGGTGCATTTGCAGAGATTAATGAAAACAGCGAGAAGCTTAATAAAACGTTTGGCAAAGATAGCGGCGGCGGGGAATGTTGGGCGTACTATTCACCGCTCTTATATACAGACAGAAAAGGAGGAGCTTTACGGATAATGCTTCAGCAATTTTGACGAGCAATTGGAAGGCAAAACTAAGCAGCAAAGGTATGTCAGTCAAACCACGTGCCAACAGATGGACATCAAAGCAAGGAAGTTGGCGGTACTGTGTGCAGGAGGGAGATAAGGCCCGAGGAAAAAAATTTAATGACAATTATATATTTAGGTACATTAGAGGAACTTACCTCAGGTACGGTAGTAGGACAGACTGTCTTCGGCTGAAAAGAAAACGCACAACGCACGCCTGACGTGAGAAGGTTTGTGTGTCTATTATTAGATCCATGTTTCTTTTCTTTTTGAGGGCGGGGGTTTACTAAGGAGGCAATGACGTGTTGGGCAACGACATTTTACTATTAGCATCGTATCAGATCCAAAACAACACCTCTTTTTGCAATCTGTTTTTGAAAGAGCTACTGAAATCAGATTGAAAGAGCATCTGAAATAGAATGTATTTCATAGAATTTCAAAAATAGAAGTATTATGATTTAATATTGCACTCAAATAATCAGATGTTTGAAGGTACCTACCTTTGTCTATCACTACTTAGCGAAACTCATCTGGTGATGGCACCTGTGTCTCCAGCACACAAATAATGCCCGCGACGACACTGTCCCACACTCACCTTTTATTCATCGTTGAACTTCTTGCGTGATCATGTCGGCTCTATTTCATCTAGTTGAGGCAGCGACAGCCATTAGTCGACTTGGTGAAACCGAATTATCTCCATCCTCGGCGTATCGAGCGTCATATTCGTCGGATATGTCTTCAACATCACAGAACATTTCCAACTCATCAGCTTACACACCTCAACTAGCTGCAACGTCCGTGAATGACGACGTCTGTATGCTTGCTTCCAGTGAAATGATGTCGACAACGTTTGCGGCAAAGTTGCGAGAGAATCATCTCCAAGCTTTGTGTGCAGCTGCAGCAAGTGCCGGTCGATCGACGACGATGACACCGGTGGATGCGACAGCTGCCCTAGCGGCATTGCGGGCCGGTCTGATGAACAACCCCGCACCTCCCATTGCTAATTCGGCAACACCCACGACGCTGCTAAACACGCAACAAGTGTTGTCGGAGTTGAAATGCTCTATCGCTGCTGCGATGACCTCACTCCCGTTAAATCATGTCAATGTCGTTGCCTCCGATGCCTCAACTGCATCGTCCAGGGATATCTTTCCATCACGTCTACACAGTGTCCTCGCCGACCCAACAGTCCGTGATATTGTTACCTGGCTCCCACATGGAAAATCTTTCGTCGTGTTGCGACCGGATGTCTTTGTCAATCAAGTCTTACCACGATACTTTGCAGCTGAAGGTTCCAAAAGAGGAGTTGCTGGAGCAAACGAAACGGCAGCATCGATCGAGGGCGTGCACAAGTACCCAAGCTTTACTCGTAAACTCAATAGATGGGGATTCCGTCAGATCTCACGTGGGCCAGATGCCGGGGCATTCTGTCACGATCTCTTCCAACGTGACGATCCCAGCCTCTGCAGGGGTATGGTATGTAAGAAGTCTCGCAAGTTGTCGTCCAACTCAAGTAGGCAGTCAAGTGGTGATGACATGATAAGCGTCTCATCTGGGTCGACCATGGGCACTGGTAACTGTTCAGGAAGTAAGTCTATTATGTCGGTTGGTAACAACATCACCCATGATGTTACCGGGAAAAGACTTTATTCTTCTACTGTGACAGTATCGACTGCTGGGAACAATAGCAGCAGCAGCAGCAACAACAACGGTGTTTCGAACAAGAATGGGAACTTGCCCCTCAAGAAGCGCAAGTCATCCCATAATGTCTCATCCTTCTCTAAAGTGATGAATGACATTCCAAGTATGATCTCGCATGGTTATCAGAAGATGGCCAAGTCCTCATCAGGTACCTTATCTATGGCCGAGAGTGACCTCACCAGCGTCAACGGCTCCATCGGTTCTGACGGGATCAACAGCAATGTCAATGATAAATTTGCTCCTTGTCTTTTGGTCCCCAAGGATAAGACCTACTCATCCAATACCGTGGATTTTCTCGCCATGAAAGAGGCATTGGCTCGACACTTCCAGGAACAGCAATGTATGTTTGCGATGGCAAGCCTTTTGGAGAACAGTCGACTAGCCATGGAAGCGGCAGGGATTGCACAAATGTCGTCGTCGTCGAATCAACAACTTCAAGATCATTCAATTCCAATTTCGGCACCAGTATTTGTTGCCACAGATGTCATTGAGGATAGGAAGCCAGCAGCTGCGGTTGTGACTGCTGCACCAACAGATGCTGCCCCTCCTCCGACGGAATCGTTATCATCGTCAGAGGCAGCTAAGGCTGAACTATACAAGGCATTTCTGGAGGCGATGAACGGGCCATTAACACCTGAGGCTGCCGCTGCCTCTTTCTCATCATGAAACTGCCAGTTGCGTTTTAGGATACAACAGTAGCACTTATTTATTCTAGGAAGACAATTTCTTTGACTTGTGGTTCAACATTACTATGTATCGGATGGACACCCCCCAACCCATGGTCGTTTCCAGGCTCTACTTTACCCGCGCACGTACTTATCGCTCAATAAGTAAAGAACCGTAATCGCTAAATAGCACTGACGACACTCACTCTTTTTGATTGTCGTTTGTCGAGTCGGACGAGGTAGAAGATTGCTGGCTTTGTTGTTACCCGTGAACCATGTTGTTGGTTCGTCATGCCCTCATGGGCATCCTTGTCTGTGTTGCAGTATCTGGCTTTACCAAACCCAATCCTCAAACGATTAGGAGACCCGCAGCTACACGTTCACGTGTATTTTCCACCATTGAACGTCCGAAGTCGATGACTCCTCCATTGAACAACGTCGATGGGATAGGTCAATCGATCAACCAACCTCCTATCGCATATGACTGTAATGATGATGCTGAATGTGTCGAGGTACCATTATGTGATGACGTCCAGTGCCGCACGTCTCTCGATGTACGAATACATTCAACATGGTATGATCTTAGTGGATGGCGTAAGGCCCATCCTGCCGGACCACATTGGATTGATTGGTATGATGGTCGTGACGCCACGGATGTTATGGATGCCTTCCACTCAGCGCGAGGACGGGAGATGTATAAACGTTTGCCCAAGAGTGCGGAACAAACTGCCATGATGTTAGATGCTAGCGTTGCACCGTATAGTAAAACGGAATTAGCATTCCGGGAATTGCGTGGTAAATTGGAAGAAGAGGGGTGGTGGGAACGAGACTATACACGCGAGGCCATCTTATTGGGGATATGGACCTCTTTGTTTGTTGGGGCTGCCGCATCGGTCGATGTCGCACCACCCCTCTCAGCCTTTTTGCTGGCGTTATCAATGACTAACGCTGGTTGGCTTGGACATGACTACATTCACGGTGTGGATAAGTTCTCTAACACCATGCGTCCATTTGCTGCAGTCGCGGCCGGTCTTGGACCCACGTGGTGGAGTGATAAACATAACAAGCATCATGCTTTAACGAATGAGATGGGTGTGGATGAGGACATTGCAACTGATCCATTCCTATACCCGTACGCACCCGATCCAAAGCATGATTCGCCATTGAGGAAGATTCAGCATATTATCTTTCCTGTGGTCTTCTCATTCTTATTTGCATTGTGGAGAGTCGATACACTTAAGGTTGCAGTCGACTCTGTCGAAACGAAACGTCCTGAGGCGAAGAATGAATTGTGGTACCTCCTAGGACATTACTTTGTCCTACTATCCATCTTCCCGGCACAGATATGGATACCTGCAGTCTTCCTCTCGGGACTAATGTCAGCACTAATCGTTACCCCGACACATCAAAGTGAGGATTACTTTGAGGAATTCCAGAGTGATTGGGTCACGGCCCAATTCCGTTCGACTCGGAATGCAGTAACGACTAATCCATTCTCTGAATGGTTATGGGGAGGTATGCAATATCAGCTCGAACATCATTTGTTTCCTAGTATGCCACGGTCGAAGTATCCAGATCTTCGACCCATACTTATGAAGTTTGCTAATGAAAATAATGTCCCGGGGGGATATAGGGAGAGTGGAGAGTTTGAGATCCTGTACATGAATTGGGATTTATATAGGCAGGTGGCTCAGGCAGCTGCGGTAGTTGGTGCACCGTACAGTCGTGGTCATGGACAGCTGGGTGCCATTGATCTTGGAACGAGTCCAGGAGCCGGAGGAGTCGGACTTGGTAAATTAATGTAATTTGGGGAGGAAATCTGATATGTCGGGGACGGTGCAACACTTGCACTAGAGGGTTGGTGTGAATTGTGGATATGAGGATGCTCAATGACATTTGGGAGCTTTTTTATTGCTCCTACTTCATGAAAAACTGATTAGGCTATCATAATATAATCAATGAATTCCATCCAGCTGTTACTATGAGCTTTTTATTGTTCTCGACAGTGTTGAAGGCTCTGATTGATTCCTGAAAGTCTTACTTGTTTAACTGAGGTTCATTCGGCTATTTTGTCATTCTCACTCTTTCCCCACCTTTTCAACTTTATCGTAAAAGGGACCACAACTTTTTTTCCCAAACCAACTTCTAACTTTTCGCATCCTTCCGTGCGTGCTGGTGGTCCGCGGGTCCTGCTTGCTGCATATGCATCAACACAAAGTTTGTTGAGGAGGCTGCGGTGAAATCCATTGAATTTATTTTATATTTATCCATCACAGTTTCACCACTGATCATTGCAACTTGTAGATAGGGGTAAGAAGCTGCAATGCCTCCAAAAAAGAAGTCAAAGGTAGCCACGACCATGGAGGATAATCCACTCTTCAATGCATTTGATAATCCTGGTATCTTTGGGCACATCGTCCAGTATCTACTAGTCAAAAAGAAGTACTTCGTTGCGGTGAATGATGATTTTCATCATATTGGGCATCGAGGTCAGCTATGTCGTATTGAAATGAAAAGCCGCTATCGTTGGCTTCCGAATCAAGGAGGCGTAGGGATAGTAGACGGGGAAGAAGATCATATGACCACGGAGATAATTCCCATGTTCACCCCATCAATGTCGGAGATGTGGGCGCATACGGGGAGCTTCGGCTTTGCTATCGACAATGATAGTGGTACGATTGCCATGCGTTCAAGATGCAGCAATGATAATAGTGGTGGTTCCCGACTTATAGCATTTTACGCACCTGGTCAAGATCCAAAATTCGTCATCATACCAGCTCCACATTCACATGATGTGATTGACATCTGTGTAGTCAAAACCACAGTGTTTGTTTCGACATTATTTAGTTTTGGTTGTGTAGACTTTGCCGTGGAAGAGCCTAGTTATGCACCAATCATCTATCAAATGTTCCATGCGATTTACTTTAAGCTTGCGAAGACAGACAGATTCATATTTGGTCTAAGAGGTCAAAGTAACGATGGAATGCCAAACGAATGCAAAGAAATTGATTGCCACGAACTCGCTACAAGTGGAATTCCAGAACTAAAACAAACATGGATAATGCCTTTGGTTCCGAATGGATTTCCCGGTGTGCATTCGTCATGTCAAGATTTTCAATTCTCAGCAATCGTGGATCAAGGAGACTCATTCTGTGTGGCATTCATGACTCCAAATTGGAATCGAGACGATGAGAATGTGGGAATCTGGATGCTTACTCGGATAATGGTGTCTAAACTCCAAGATGCTGTTATTGAAGAGGTACGATTGCCTTTGAATAGAGTGAGCAAAGCCAGCGGTATGATTATTCGAGAATCCAGTAAGGAAATATTGATAGCAGCTGGTCGACAGGGATTATTGATGGTCCCTCTATTATTTAATAGTGACACGCAACCAAGAGTTCTTTTTCAACCGACCGATATTCAAACTATCCTAGGCATGCAGCTCTTCAACGACATTCCACATGTGTTTGTCAAAGCCACTTGGCTTGGGGGGGGGGAAGAGAATGATATTAATTCCTACTCTATCATCAAGGTTGGAGCTGCAAGTAACATTATGCAAAGTCGATCCATACCCTTGATCCAACAACTTGAGCAACAAGGATTGGATAGCTATGAACGGATGATGTAAGAAAATGGAGGATTATCTAGAAACCGATTGTTCATACATAGATAGCAAATATAATCATTGATCAATATAGTTATTGATTCGTATCCCCACCAAAAAACAAAGCCAAATTCAGCATCGTCATTACTAGTACCACTGACACGAGTAGGTATCGTCGCCACCCGGCCGGGATCGTTATCAAACCATTAAACCCCGTCCTCTCGGACATTGATGTCCGATCTAACTCCAATGCTGCGAGTTCTAATGCCTCCTCCTTCCGTCGTTGTACTTCCTGTTCTTCTTCGCGTTTCTTCTTACCAAAGGATAACATCGGTATTCCCCCAGGTAGCTTAGTAGTACCCCCAGTTGTTGTTGTTGTTTTAGGCTTTGCTGTTGTACCCTCCTTCTTGGCCTTCACCCATTCCATTTCACTATACTTCTTAACCCATGCCGTGGCATCTGTTAATGCCTTCTTACTCATAAAGTCCACAACGAATGCTGGGACCCAATCGAACATACTCACTTGGACCGAGTAGTACAATCGTGTTCTCTCATCTGGATCATCAGGATGTGGGACACAATACCAATAACCACAGGAATCATCAAAGTCACTTTCTTTCGTATAGTCCAATGTCCATGTTAATGATTTGTATTCTTTAATATGTAGATAATGCCGGATGAAGAATTCAAGTTTAAGCATTGGAAATCCCACCTTCATACGTGTGTATATCTCACGTTCAAGATAATTGTTTGCCTTGGTTGGCCTGTGTTCAATGATATTGTAATTCTTCGATTCGACAGTTTTGGGGACCATGTTGGAATAATTATCGTAGTCAAGTATTCGATCCCATACGATGTTGGTGGGGGCATCAACATCTTGGACGACGAGCCCACGTCCACTTTCGCCGGACATGACCTGAGTCTGCGGGTTTTTTGTCGCATTATAATCAGCAGGAAGGGACATCCATGCATGAATTTTAATCTACGTCATAGAATGGAAACGATACACACCTTTACTGATGAAAACTCACCTGATACGGCTTGCCCGACTTGAGAATACCTTTTGCTTTACCATCAAGCTTAACGTTGGGATCACCAGGCTTGAACGGCGTGACCTTACCCGTATGTGAATGAGGCTTATTGAAATTCGATGCCGCATCGACGCCGCAGATGATTGCAGCAGCAATGACTGTAACGATGATGCTGAAACGAGTGGTGTACCGACGGCTTACCATGATTGATTTGATTCAATGACAAATACGAGGTTGTTGCGTTCCTCCTGCGGATATAGTACTGCGCAGCAACCAATCAATGCTGCGCAACCTATTATCTTGAGGGGATGTGTATGACGTGTGCGAAGCTTTTCCTTCCCCATCTCGCGCGACATCAACCGCTTCAACAACGGAAGCGCTTGAGTCTCATTCATCCAATCTATGAAACTATTCATCCCTGTGACCTCCATGGCAATGGTGGTTGTCTGTACTGCCTCTACGACTCGTGGATTCAGTGTGGCTAGATGTGGCGTCCGCCTTCGACGGCGATGGTCGTCGTCGTCGTCGCGTCCAACAAGAGCTCTCAATCACTATTCACACTCACGACGCTGGACCAGCGTCTCGACGACATCATCCACATTTATACGCCAAATGATGGCATCTTCATCGACCTCATCCTCCGCATGCTTCGTAGCACCAGATGGGGCCACCGCGGATATTGTATCATCCACGGCGAAATTGTCAACATCTTCGACACATCATACTATGGAGAACAATAACAACAATGATGATGATGATAATGACGAATCAGCGAAAATACAACAAATAGCATATGAATCATTATCCATCACTGGTTCACTCCCATCACCATCCAACTTTGCAGGCATAACCTACCTTGACACCTCCATCCTCGATAACAACATCAACAGAACCACAACAAAGTCTCATCGTGTCGTATTCGTACTTGGCGGACCAGGTGCTGGTAAAGGAACACAAAGTGAACGCATAGTTGAAAGATACAAATGTGTGCATTTATCAGTGGGCGAATTATTACGTCAGGGTGCTCAAGATGATACCTATGAATATGCCAATTTGATACGTGAAACATTAATTGCGGGGAATATTGTACCCGTGGAATTATCATTAGGATTGCTCCGTATTGCCATGGACAAGGCCGTTGCATCAACATCATGTACTACTACCAATGATAAAGAAGAAGAATATGATGTCGGCACGAAGTATTATGGATCAAGGATATTCCTAATTGATGGATTTCCACGAAATTATGACAATGTTAATGGTTGGGTATCATGTATGACGAAACAAGCATCTGTTCTTGGTGCACTCGTATACGATTGTCCCATGGAGGAATTAGAACGTCGGATACTCTCAAGAGCTGAAACAAGTGGTCGGAGTGATGACAATTTAATTAGTGCTAGAAAGAGATTTGATACATTCCGGAGAGAGACCAAGCCAGTGGTACTAGCATTAGAACATGTGCAGAAGTTGCAGGCCGATGAAAATGGCAATGGCAGCAGTCAGCTAAATGTAGTAAATATAGATGCATCAGGCAGTGTCGATGATGTGTGGGAGGCCACACGCACCGCCATGGATGACTACGTTAAGAATGATATTTTGACGGCAAATTCTAATCTGCTACGTGCAATCGATGAGGGTGATGTTGCAATGATTAAGCAATTATCTAACGAAGATGAATTGTTAGAGAGTGTAGATCCGTTATTCAAAGAAACGACGAACAAGACAGCCACATCGATATCCAATGGACGGATAGATATAGTTGATGGGATCAAATCAATAGTTTCATATGATAGGATTTTGGGCGGGGGGATGAAGGTACGTGAAACAAGGATTTGGGAACATGGATCAAGTGGATGGAAGTGCATTGGAGTTACACGAGTGTAGTTGTAAATGTAATCATGATGACAAATTGTATATATGTCCAAGTCTATCCTCTAAAGGGTTACAACTCTTCCTCAGAAATCAACTTCATTGGGTCCTCTCCAAGCTTAACAGTCGCTCCCCTTCCTTCATCACTCCACCATCCACGACCACTAGCTAACATCCCAGTCATTGGAAAACTTGCAATTTCAGTTGTGTAATTCTGTAATGCTTCAATCTGTAAAAGCTCTAATGGATTTGACAACAACGCAGCCCACGATCTCTCTACAAAATGTCCCTCTTCAATATTATCACCTCTTGTCAATGATATCTCTAACTTCATCCACATATTCATATCTTGTTTATATATATTTTCAACTGAAGCCGCAAATCTTCCTCCATAGCACACAGGTACAAACTTTTGAGAAAGAGTTACATTGATTGCTAGCCAGTATGCACCAAGATTGGTATGAGATGATTTAAAAGGAACATTATCGTTCGGAGAGTAGCCTGAATCGTAGTTACCAATTTCAAATTGCGAGAGCATGGTTATATTATGGTAAGCTGATGCGTGCTTTGGAGGAGAACCAAAGCATCCATATCCGTTGGATGAAGATGCAAGTCTCACCATAGATTCTAAACTACGTAGTTCCTCTAGTTGTTGACCATTATTGTTCCATATGTTATCCTTGAGGAAAACAACAATTGATTCTTGCAGTTTTGCAACAGAGGAGTCTACTCCTACCTCTTGTGGTAAAATTTCTGTAATAAAGTACGCATAGGTATGACCTTCTCGACCAACATTTGATATAGTCTGCACTACAGCACCCTCTGGGGCTCCTAGTGGTTGTTTTCCACACTTGCTAATGATGTAAATCCTAGTTATGACAAAAAATGTTCCATTAACTATGTAATCTTGCATCCAGTGCAGTGGCCTATTGCAATGTGAAACTACAACGATAATCTTTTTCCTGACATCTGAATTCATGCCTGTGAATTGACTGGCTTTCCACAACCCAGGTAATTGAGAGATATTGTATGGTACGTGCTTGAGACGTGGTTGACGGAAGCGTTTTTGGATTTTATTATCTCCCACGACGACGACGGCATTGTTCGTGGATAGAACCGGGGCTACGAGCACAGCCGGTAGCAGTAGAAAGCGTTTCATGATTATGATTTTCTGAGCGCTACCTACATTCTCAAGTACGTAAAATCCGCATAGGATAGCGCAACAGAATCGAAGATGAAACGCTTACTGCTCCGAGCGGCTGTGCTCGTAGCCGCGGTACTATCTACCTATAATGTCGTCGTCGTCATGGGTGATAAGCCGCCTAAAATGACACGCAAGGAGAAGAAAGTCCAGGCCCGTGAACAGCAGGTAAAGTTCGCGAACATGAAGGCCGCTGGACAGGATCAAGTATCTAATACGAAGGAGGCCGCCGAGCTTCGGTCATATGAGCTCCGCAAAAAGAAGAAGAAGGGTCTACTCAAGCGTCGCGAGGCATCTATCGCACAAATTTTATTCCCGGGAGCATCCCCCGAGGAGTATGGTGATCATGAACCAGTCCCCGCATTCGTGGAGCTTGTTGAGTCGAAGAAGACTCAATTACCCTTTGAATATTACGACCTGCCCACCTGTCCGGAACCAGCCGAAAAAATCCAAAAACGTTTCCGTCAACGACGTAACCTTGGGAGTAGACTAATGGGGCATAAACTTCAGATGGCCCCATACAACTTCCCCGCGAAGGTGGATAAGGAGTGCACTCCCCTTTGTGTCGTCGAGGTGGGGGGGAAGAAACTCCGATGGCTACGTAAGCTCGTGGATCGTCAATATCGTGTCCATTTAAGTCTTGATCAGCTTCCAATCCTTATGCGATCGAAGGAGTTGAACTATGCTGTACGTGGCTATCCCGTGGGGTTTAAGGCTCCACCCTCATACACTGGACTGAAGGAGGATGAATTCTATCTGTACAATCATTTAAAGTTCACGATTACGTACCACGAGGACCCTAATGAATTTGAGGGGGTACGCATTACCGGATTCGATGTTCATCCTGTCTCGATTAGTCATACCGTCGATGAGGACAAGGATCAGGTCGAGCTTGAAACGAATCTTGAGGCAGCAAATAAGATTGACAGTTGGTCAACATGTGGGGAGGGAGAGAGTCCGATGAATGAACCAGAGACATATCTTCCCCTTCGTTCTGGCATGACTGGTGAATCGATGAGGATCTTATACTCGTACGAGGTAACTTGGAAGGAATTTGAGCTCCCCTGGTCCGACCGTTGGGATATTTACCTCGTTGGTAGTCCGGATGATGAAATACATTACTTTGCCATTGTCAATTCACTCATGATCGTCATTTTTCTGACCGGTGCGGTAGCGACGATTATGATCCGTACGCTGAAGAAGGATATTGCCGGATATAATGAGATGCAAACACTTGAGGAGGCACAGGAAGAAACGGGTTGGAAGCTTGTGCATGGCGACGTATTCCGCCCTCCACAGTCCTACCCCATGCTCCTGAGTGTAATGGTTGGGACTGGGGCACAGATTGGGAGTGCATTTTTCATTACTCTTTGTGCAAGTATGCTGAGAATGCTTAACCCTATCAAGAAGGGACAGGCTTTGACGGCCGTCATCGTCCTTTACGTGTTATGTGGTGGTGTAGGCGGATACGTTTCGAGTCGTCTTTACAAGTTCTGTGATGCCAAGAGTTGGAAGATTGCGACGATTGCGACAGCTATTGGCTTTCCTGGCCTTATCGTGGGCATGTTCCTGGTCTTGAACATCTTCCTCACCCTTGCTGGTGCCGCGACGGCGGTGTCCTTCCTAACCATCTTCTTCGTCTTCCTATTATGGGCTTGCGTGTCAACTCCCCTTGTCTTCGTTGGGAGTTACTTTGGCTACCGTGCCGAGAAGATATCTGTTCCTACCAAGACCAATCAAATTGCGAGGTTCATCCCCGATACGCCGTACTATGCCACTCCTCCAATGAGTATGTTTCTTGCTGGTTTACTGCCCTTTGGTACCGTGTGTATCGAGCTCTTCTTCATCATGAGCGCTTTGTGGCTCCATCAGCTTTATTATATCATGGGATTCTTGATGGCAGTACTCTTGATCCTCTCGGCTACGTGTTGCCAGGTTTCCATGGTCATGTGCTACCTTCAGCTTTGCGTTGAGGACCATCGCTGGTGGTGGAAGTCTTTCGGTAACTGCTCCTCAGCCGGTTTGTACCTCTTTGGTTACTCGCTTTGGTTTCTGTCTTCCAAGATGGAATTGGTCGGCGTACTACCCGTGGTGGTATATTTGACGTACATGTCGATGATCTGTATCGCATTCTCTTTGATGTGCGGGACAGTGGGTTACTTGAGCTCGTTTTGGTTTGTCAAGAAGATATATGGTGCTGTTAAGGTCGATTAATAGTGGTGGTGTCTTATTCACAATAAATTTCGAGGTGGGGGAGAGAAGTGTAGATGATCGGGAGTTGAGCTCCGATTCCATTAGTGACTGCAAATACCCTCTCCACCGGCGAGATGCACTTGTTAGAATGGTTGCACAGAATATTCTATAAGAATAAGTAGTAAAATTTTAAGTGTACACAAATTTCTTTATTGTTGTGCACTCAACATATAACATATCATTCTATTGATTTACATTTCCATCGGTTGGAAATGCTATGTGATGATACCTTGTGGCTCCATCTCGTCGTCTCTTGATCTACTCCTGTTAATCAATAAATATTCTTGCTCCTTCCAACCTTCTCTTCTACCAACACTATTACGTGCTCCATATAGGAAATATAGCAAGATGAAGAGCAAAATATATGCAAGAAGCAGAAATATACCAAGGAATTCAAGCTGAGATATCAGAAAATAATTCACAAATATTCCAAGACATGGAATGTATGGCATGAACGGGGTCGAGAAGTACTGCTTGTCACCGAATAATTGGTATGTGTTGCTTGTTGCATTTCCAAATGACGTCATCGCTGGACACTTGATGGAAATTCGTATCGATATTAATAACGACAATAGGCCTAGGATGCTTCCTAAACCCCAACGTATAGATTTTACCGTAATGTGCGAGAAGCACATGCATGATGAAAATGCAAATATATTATACCAAGATAAGTTCTTCTCTAATAGATGTGGCTCCGACTCGGGTGACCTTCTCCTCATTATTATAAGTGAGCAGTTTGTGATCGTGAACGCCAGTAAGATGCCGGCGCTTACAAAGTCATCTAGGTACGAAAATGGCACAAACGTAGCAAAGATTGTCATGAGAACTCCAGCAATTAGTGCACCCTTTACTGTGTTTCCAGTGGCGTCCGTTTCGCCAAAAATTGCCGGCAGTAGACCATCCATAGCTAATGCGTATTGCAATCGTGGTTGTATGATGATACATATTAGCACAACGACTGGTAATGTCAGAACTTCACCAAACGCCGTTAGTTGAGATGCCCATTCAATGCCATTGCTTTTAAACGCTACTGGGAATCCACTTTCTGGTGATATTTCTTGATAGTCTTGCATCCCAACTAATGATATTGCAGCCAAGACATAGAGTGTTGTTACAATGGCCAATGTAATCATAATGCTCAATGGTAAATTCCTCTCAGCATTTATTGCCTCACCGGCAACACAACACATGGCATCAAAGCCCAAGTAGCCAAAGAAGGAGCTGACAGCTCCACGCAGTATACCCGATGCACCAAATTCAGGAGGGATGAATGGCTCAAAATTCGATCTATCGAACAGAAAGAAGCCACCAATCACCATGAAAACGACTAGCATAACTTTGACCCATGTAAAAATGTCTGTTATGAGCTTGGATTCTTTTATTCCCTTCATAACAAGTATCGTCGTCACAATTGATATCAAGCATGCTATTGGATTGATACCATATCCTGGTTCTAGATATTGCAATACTGTTTCACTTACATTCAAATTAACACGTAACCACATAACGACTTTGTCACCCCAAGATCTAGCCACGGCACTACCACTTAGTAAGAATTCTAATGATACCATCCCAGCCGTAATGAATGCTGGTAATTCACCTAATGCAACATAGGCATAGGAATAGCTTGACCCAGCTACCGGAATACGTCCGCCAAGTTCAGCGTAGCAACATCCACTCAGCATTGCGGCAGAGCCGGATAATAGCCAGGAAAGAAAGGTGGCCGGTCCAGCATAATTGTGTGCAATGAGTCCATTCAGAACGAATATGCCAGACCCTAT
>Ga0247831_1001195_pt1 | contig 51200 bp, 46 predicted proteins | sample LaCruzMarch2015__9_FD_192406 | JGI IMG/M metagenome (GOLD analysis project Ga0247831, IMG submission 192406) | Freshwater microbial communities from meromictic Lake La Cruz, Castile-La Mancha, Spain - LaCruzMarch2015_1m | ecosystem: Environmental > Aquatic > Freshwater > Lake | place: Spain...
CTCCATGAGCTCAAGCTTATTGTGGATCTCATTTACGAGGGCGGTATTGCGAACATGAACTACTCGATTTCGAATAATGCGGAATTTGGCGAGTACGTGACCGGACCGAAAGTCGTGACCGAGGACACCAAGAAGGCGATGAGAGAGGCCTTAACCCGTATTCAGACAGGCGAATACGCGAAGGAGTTTATTCTTGAGAATCGTGCTGGCGCGCCAACATTGCTGTCCCGTCGGCGCCTGATGGCGGAGCATCCGATTGAGCAGGTAGGCGAGCGTCTGCGTGCGATGATGCCCTGGATTAAGGCCAACAAACTGGTTGACCAGACGCGTAATTAAGCTCTAGATCTATGGCCGACCAAGACGTTCGTCATTATCCTCATCCCGTAATCGCCCGCGAGGGATGGGCTTTTGTCGGGCTGAGTCTTTTTCTTGCGCTCGCTGCAACGATCGTAGGTCTGGAGAGTGTGGCGTTGTTGCTCTGGATTATTGCAATTTTTGTGATTCAGTTTTTTCGGGATCCGGCACGCACCCCACCGCTTGGCGAGGGCCTGATTACCTCGCCTGCCGATGGTAGGGTCGTGGTGGTGGAAAAGGCCCAAGACCCCATCACCGGAGCCGACAGCCTGAAGATCAGTGTATTCATGAACGTATTTAATGTTCATTCGAATCGGTCACCAATTGCCGGTCGGGTGACCGATATTCGCTATTTTCCCGGCGCGTTTCTGAATGCAGCGGTCGACAAAGCATCGGAGCAAAATGAGCGTAATGCCATCCTCATTGAAGATTCTCAGGGCCGGCGATTGACCTGTATTCAGATTGCGGGCCTCGTCGCCCGGCGAATTCTCTGTTACGTCAAGACCGGCGATACCCTGTTGCGTGGGGCTCGTTATGGATTTATTCGGTTCGGTTCCCGGGTCGATATCTATTGCCCGATTGGAACGCAGGCGCTTGTATCGGTCGGAGATAAAGTCTTTGCGCATTCGACGGCGCTTGCGCGTTGGTCAGACGCATGAACCAGCGATTGCCCCGGCGGCGCACGAGCATTTATCTGCTGCCCAATTTATTCACAACGGGCTGTTTGTTTGCGGGTTTTTTCTCAATTGTTCAGGCCTTCAATGGCCGCTTTGCCGAGGCCGCAATCGCGATCTTTGTGGCGATGGTGCTCGATAGCCTCGATGGCCGCGTTGCCCGGCTCACCAACACCACCTCTGATTTTGGTGCGCAGTACGACAGCCTTGCGGACATGGTGTCGTTTGGCGTTGCGCCCGCCTTGGTTATCTACATCTGGTCGTTGCAGAGCATGGGCAAGTTGGGATGGCTTGCTGCTTTTGTCTATATCGTTGGTGCGGCGCTTAGGCTTGCCCGCTTCAATACCAATATTAATATTGTCGATAAGCGGTTTTTCCAAGGAATGCCAAGTCCTGCTGCAGCGGCGCTGCTCGCCGGGCTTGTCTGGGTGGCGACTGATTTACGAGAGACCAAATGGATTGACTGGTCAGCGAAAGACCTTCGTTGGGTAGTCTGGTCCGTCGCGGTCTACGCTGGCCTGACCATGGTCTCCAGTGTGCCGTTTTATAGCTTTAAAGATCTCAACCTACGCAAGAGCGTTCCGTTTGTCGTAGTTTTCCTGGTGGCGATGGGCCTGGTTCTTATTTCTCAGGATCCCCCGACCCTCCTATTTCTGCTGATGCTGGCCTACAGCGTCTCGGGCTGGGTGTTGTTTTTCTGGCGCAAGGCCCGGGGTGAGCGGGTGGAAGTGTTTGCAGATGATCAACAAAAAGATTTATAGTTGGAGCCGATGAAGTCCTACTTCCTTGCCCTCTCTCTACTTCCTTGCCTGGGTCGACTGCGCCTGGCGCGCTAAGACACGACCCCAACCGGCAACGTCTGCGCCGGCTCTCAGTTTTAGCAGACCGTTACAGAACCCAAATTTCTACTGATTTGATTTGCAAGATCTCCCGGTTTGAGATCGATACACAAGGAGTTACGTCATGAGTGACCATTTAATTATTTTCGACACCACTTTGCGTGATGGAGAACAGAGTCCCGGCGCCTCAATGACCCGAGATGAAAAGCTTCGCATCGCCAAGCAGCTAGAACGCTTGCGCGTTGATGTGATCGAGGCAGGGTTTGCCGCAGCGAGCCCAGGGGATTTTGAAGCGATCCGGGGGATTGCCGAGACCATCAAAGAGAGCACGGTCTGCTCATTGGCGCGGGTATCGGAGAAAGATATTCGTGCTGCTGGTGAGGCGATAAGACCTGCCGCAAAGCGTCGTATTCATACCTTTATCGCGACGAGTCCAATCCACATGGAGAAGAAACTCCGAATGAGTCCGGATCAGGTGGTTGAGGCTGCCATTAAGGGTGTTCGAATGGCGCGCGAGTACACCGACGATATTGAGTTTTCGGCCGAAGACGCGATTCGAAGCGATATCGACTTTCTGGTCCATATCTTTGGCGAAGTGATTAAGGCAGGGGCGACTACGATCAATGTCCCGGATACGGTTGGCTATAGTGTGCCGGGAGCCCTTGGGGAGCGATTCAAAGACTTGATTACGCGCACACCCGGTGCGGATCGTGTGGTCTGGTCGGCGCATTGCCACAATGACCTCGGTATGGCGGTCGCCAACTCCTTGTCGGCCGTGTTAAACGGTGCGCGTCAGGTGGAGTGCACGATTAACGGTCTTGGTGAGAGGGCGGGCAATGCCAGCCTTGAGGAGATTGTGATGGCGGTCAAGGTTCGCCAGGATATTTTTCAGTGTGATACCCGAATTGATACCACCCAGATCGTGAGTGCTTCCCGTCTGGTGTCGCAGATCACAGGCTACCCCGTCCAGCCCAATAAGGCCATTGTTGGCGCGAATGCGTTTGCACATGAATCTGGTATTCATCAAGATGGCGTCTTAAAGCACCGAGAGACTTACGAGATCATGCGGGCAGAAGACGTGGGCTGGTCGGCCAATAAAATTGTTTTGGGTAAATTGTCGGGCCGTAATGCCTTTAAGCAACGCCTGACCGACCTGGGAATAGAGTTTGACTCCGAGCAAGCGTTAAACGAGGCCTTTGGTCGATTTAAGACACTGGCCGATAAAAAATCAGAGATCTTTGATGAGGATCTCCAGGCCTTGGTGTCGGGGGATTCGATCGCCGAGGGCGATGAGCACTACAAGTTTTTGTCCCTCTCCCAACGAAGTGAGACGGGTGAAAAGCCTCAGGCGAGCGTCGTGTTCACGGTCGAGGGCAAGGAGGTGACAGCCCACTCGGAGGGAAATGGTCCCGTGGATGCAACGGTTAACGCGATCGAGTCCAAGGTGGGTAGCGGGTCAGAGCTCCTGTTGTTCTCGGTCAACGCCATCACCACCGGGACAGAGTCCCAGGGGGAGGTCACAATGCGGCTGTCTAAGGCGGGTCGGATTGTCAACGGCGTTGGGGCTGATCCCGATATCGTCGTGGCCTCGGCCAAGGCCTACCTCAACGCCCTGAATAAGCTGCAGAGCAAGGTCTTGCGCCTAAACCCGCAATTGGTTTAAAAACCGTTATAATTCAAGAGCTTGCCTTATCAGGCAGGTTCTTAGCACGGCGGGCCCTGGCAGGCCCGGCCGCAAGTTCAACGGCATCTTTAGGAGGTTCTCATGCCCGTCGCCACGTTAAATAAGCCAGACATCATGGCGCAGTATCAGCGCGCCAAAAATGATACCGGTAGCCCAGAGGTGCAGGTCGCGCTTCTTACGGCCCGGATTAATGATCTGACAGGGCATTTCAAGGCCCACGCGAAAGATCACCATTCCCGTAGGGGTCTGCTCAAGATGGTGAGCCGTCGTCGGAAATTATTGGATTACCTCAAGCGAACGAATGTCCAGGGCTATCGTTCGTTGATTGAGCGTTTGGGGCTGCGCAAGTAAGCAAAGCGAATTGGAGCCCTCGATCGCAACGACCCTGCCGACAAGATGTAAATGTCCAAAATGCCTGCCCGGTATGTCGGTGCGGGCATTTTTACTTTAATGAGATAAGGAAGAATCGTAGTGTTTAATATTTCTAGAGAAGAGTTTCAGTACGGCCAGCACAAAGTGGTCCTGGAAACAGGGGAAATCGCCCGCCAGGCATCAGGCGCAGTAGTGGTGAATGTCGAAGACACGATCGTTTTGGCCAGCGTGGTGGCCTCCAAGACCGCAAAACCTGGTCAGGATTTTTTCCCCTTAACGATTGATTACCTTGAGAAGACCTACGCTGCTGGTAAGATCCCCGGTGGGTTTTTCAAGCGAGAGGGCCGTCCCTCTGAGAAAGAGACGCTCACCTCTCGACTAATCGACCGGCCTCTGCGGCCCTTATTCCCAGACGGCTTTTACAACGAGGTTCAGGTCGTCTGCATGGTGATCTCACTGAACCCAGAGATCGATCCTGATATTGCCGCCATGATTGGAGCGTCCGCGGCAATGGCGATCTCAGGCGTGCCTTTCAATGGCCCAATTGGTGCCGCGCGGGTGGGCTATATCGGTGGGCAGTATGTGCTAAACCCAACGGCAACCCAGCTCAAGACATCACAGATGAATCTGGTTGTTGCAGGTACGGAGTCGGCGGTATTGATGGTCGAGTCCGAGGCCGATCAACTCTCCGAGGAGGTCATGCTTGGGGGCGTTGTCTACGGCCATGAGCAGATGCGTCATGCCATTGATGCGATTCATCGGCTGGTTGAGAAGGCAGGAAAGCCCGAGTGGGATTGGCAGCCGGCGCCGAAAGACGAGGCCTTGATCGCCAAAATTAAGGCCGTCGCCGAGGCGCCTTTAAAGCAAGCCTATGGGCTGCGTAATAAGCAAGAGCGATCCCAGAAGCTCAAGAGCATCTATGCAGAGGTCGAGGCGAAGTTCGCCCAAGAGTCTGCTGCATCTGGCCAGTCGCCGATTGATGCGAATCTGCTCAACGAGACCTTATTTGGCCTAGAGTCGAGTGTTGTGCGGTCTCAGATTCTTAACGGTGAGCCGCGGATTGATGGCCGGGATACCCGGACCGTTCGTCCAATCGAGATCCGTACGGGGGTTCTGCCGCGCGCCCATGGAACCGCGTTATTTACACGCGGTGAGACCCAGGCTCTAGTGGTGGCAACACTCGGAACGAACCGCGATGAACAAATCATTGATGCACTCGCCGGTGAGTATCGCGATCGATTTATGCTTCACTACAACATGCCCCCATACGCGACGGGCGAAACGGGCCGTGTAGGCACGCCGAAGCGCCGCGAGATTGGTCATGGCCGATTAGCCAAACGTGCGTTGGCAGCAGTACTGCCAGACCCCGCTGATTTTGCCTACTCGATCCGTGTCGTATCTGAAATTACGGAATCGAACGGCTCATCCTCGATGGCCTCTGTCTGTGGCGGATGTCTTGCAATGATGGATGCTGGTGTTCCGTTAAAGGCCCATGTTGCAGGGATTGCGATGGGCTTAATTAAAGATGGCGCGCGATTTGCGGTACTGACGGATATCTTGGGAGATGAAGATCATCTCGGTGATATGGATTTCAAAGTCGCGGGTAGTGAGACCGGCGTAACAGCCCTTCAGATGGATATCAAGATCCAGGGCATTACCAAGGAGATCATGCAGGTTGCCCTTGCGCAGGCGAAAGAGGCAAGGATGCATATTCTCGGCAAGATGAAGGGTGCCCTTGATCACGCGCGTGAGGAACTCTCCGAGTTCGCCCCCCGTTTGTACAAGATGAAGATCAATCCAGAGCGTATCCGCGATGTAATCGGTAAGGGCGGTGCAACGATTCGCGCCATTACTGAAGAGACGGGAACCCAGATCGATATCTCTGAAGATGGTTCGATTACCGTTGCCGCAACGACTGGTGAAGCGGCTCGGGCAGCCATTAAACGTATCGAGGAATTGACAGCAGAGGTCGAGGTCGGCAAGACCTATGACGGTACCGTGCTGCGCTTATTGGAGTTCGGTGCAATCGTATCGGTCCTCCCGGGTAAAGACGGCTTATTGCATATTTCCCAGATTGCCAATGAGCGTGTTAACCAGGTGTCGGATTACCTCAAAGAGGGCCAGACTATTCGTGTGAAGGTCCTCGAGGCTGACGATAAAGGGCGTCTGCGTTTATCGATGAAAGCGCTTCTTGAAGCAGAGGCGGCGCCGGCTCAACCCGAGGCCTAATGCTAAAATCTGGTGCATCGCAGCGCGGGCCCTGGGTGGTCGGCAATTGGAAGATGAACGGTGGCTTAGTGGACAACGAAGCCCTTTTATCGGCTCTGCTGACCCTCTTTGAGGGGCATGGCGATCAGCCGATTGCCCACTGCAGCGTGGCGGTGCCCACGCCTTACCTGTTTCAGGCGGCGGTCCGTCTGAGGGGCCGCCCAATGAGCTGGGGTGCCCAGGACGTCTCCTCAGAGCCCGCGGGTGCGTTTACTGGTGAAGTCTCGGTGGCAATGCTGCAGGACTTTGAGGCCGAGTTCTGTTTAGTTGGGCACTCAGAGCGGCGCGGACGACACGGCGAGACTGATCGCCAGGTGGCGCAGAAGGCGGTGGCGCTTGTGGAAGCAGGCCTCACTCCGGTGATTTGTGTAGGCGAGTCCCTCGACATTCGGGATCGGGGTCAGGCCGTCGGGGTGGTCTGCGATCAGGTAAGGCACGTCGCGCAGCAGTTAGCAGAGTTGGAGAAGTTAGCCTCAGCAGTCTTTGCCTACGAGCCGATCTGGGCAATTGGCACCGGACACAGTGCGAGCCCGGCGCAAGCGCAGGAGATGCATGCTGCGATTCGAGGGGTCTTGGCTGAGATTGATGGTAGTGCAGCCAACGAGATCCGTCTTTTATACGGCGGCAGCGTTAAGGCGGCGACGGCGGGTGAATTATTTGCCCAAGAGGATATTGATGGCGCTCTGGTGGGTGGGGCGTCGCTCAATGCGCAGGAATTTTTCGATATTGCCCGTGCAGCAACACAATAAGTTAGAGGAACTCTTATGAGTGGCTTAATGAATTTAGTCTTAACCGTCCAGGTGATCTGTGCAATCGGAATCATCGTCTTGGTGTTACTCCAACAGGGCAAGGGTGCAGACATGGGTGCAGCATTCGGTTCCGGCTCCGCAGGCAGTGTGTTTGGGTCGACCGGTAGTGCGAACTTTCTCAGCCGGGTCACGGCGATACTTGCGGCAATATTCTTCGTGGCCACCCTTGGTCTGTCCTGGATAGCAACCAAAAATAGGGTTCCGGAAGGCGCCGGTAGTGTGATGCAGGGCTCGCCAGAAGTGCCCAGTGCCGCGCCAAGCAGTGTTCCTGCACCGTCGGCACCAAACGCACCGGGTGGCGCGTCGGTTCCAGGTGTGCCAACCGGTTCTGGGGTTAAGAAATAATAGGCGTGCGAGAGTAAAACGGGCGATTCACAATAGCGTCAATTCTCTCAGGTAGTATCGAATTTGGGAGTTTAACTAGGCCGACGTGGTGGAATTGGTAGACACGCTGTCTTGAGGGGGCAGTGGCGAAAGCTGTGCGAGTTCGAGTCTCGCCGTCGGCACCAATAACGAAAAGAAAGTCCGGGGATTGAGTCGTGAATATAGAGCAATACCTTCCGGTTTTGATGTTTATTCTTGTAGGCATTGGTATCGGTGTCGCATCGATGACTGCAGGAAAGATACTTGGGCCGAGCCGCCCCGATAGCGAGAAGCTCTCGCCGTATGAGTGCGGCTTTGAGGCCTTCGAAGACGCGCGTCTGCAGTTCGATGTCCGCTACTACCTTGTCGCGATCCTTTTTATTCTCTTTGATCTTGAAATCGCATTTCTCTTTCCCTGGGCTGTAGCCCTGAAAGATATTGGCTTATTTGGGTTTCTTTCCATGATGCTATTTCTTGGTATCTTGGTCTTAGGCTTCATCTATGAATGGATGAAGGGCGCATTGGATTGGGAATAATGAAAAAAACAGAATCAGGTTCAGGACGGAACGGGCTATGGCGATAGACGGTGTGTTTAAGCAGGGGTTCTTGACCACCTCGGCAGACCAGATCATCAATTGGACCCGAACGGGATCGCTCTGGCCGATGACCTTCGGCCTTGCCTGCTGCGCGGTAGAAATGATGCACGCGGGCGCCTCTCGCTATGACCTCGATCGGTTCGGCGTGGTCTTTCGCCCGAGCCCGCGGCAATCCGATCTGATGATCGTTGCAGGTACGCTGTGTAACAAAATGGCGCCCGCCATGCGTAAGGTCTATGACCAGATGCCCGAGCCGCGCTGGGTGATCTCAATGGGGTCTTGTGCAAATGGTGGCGGTTATTACCACTACAGCTACTCTGTCGTGAGAGGCTGCGATCGTATCGTGCCCGTGGATATCTATGTGCCCGGCTGCCCGCCAACCGCAGAGGCCCTGATCTACGGAATTATCCAGTTGCAAAACAAGATTCGCCGTACCAACACGATTGCGCGGAGCTAGGCTATGGAAGGCGCCCTGATGCAACGAATCGAGGCTGAGTTTTCAGATCAGCTGGTGTCGGTTCGCCATTTGTACGACGAGATTACGATGGTTGTCCGTGCATCGGATTATCAATTGGTCTGTCAGGCGCTGCGCGATCGCCCGGGTCTTCGTTTTGACACTCTGATTGATCTCTGTGGTTTAGATTACCAAGATTACAAAGACGGTGCCCACGAGGGGCCGCGATTTGCGGTGGTGGTGCACCTGCTCTCGGTCGAATTAAATCAGCGGCTGCGTCTCAGGGTCTTTTGTCCCGATGATGAGTTGCCATCGGTGCCAACGTTGACCCAGCTCTGGTCGGCTGCAGACTGGTATGAGCGTGAGGCCTTCGATATGTACGGGATTATCTTCGAGGGTCATGATGACCTGCGGCGTATCCTTACCGATTATGGTTTCGTGGGTCATCCCTTTAGAAAAGACTTTCCGATATCGGGCTATGTTGAGATGCGTTACGACCCCGAACAGAAACGGGTGATCTATCAACCTGTCACTATTGATCCGCGTGAGCAGGCCCCACGGGTAGTCCGTGAGCAAGCATACGGCGGGTTTACTCCCCAATGACCGCGCGCAAGACAAGAGACACTCAGTGGCCGATATAAAAAACTACACCCTGAATTTTGGACCGCAGCATCCAGCGGCCCACGGTGTGTTGCGTCTTGTTTTGGAGCTTGACGGCGAGGTTGTGCAGCGGGCAGACCCCCACATTGGCTTATTACACCGTGGGACCGAGAAGCTTGCAGAGACGAAGACCTTTATTCAGTCGGTCCCCTATATGGATCGCCTTGATTACATGTCGATGATGGTCAATGAGCACGCGTATGTGATGGCCATTGAGCGGTTAATGGGCGTTGAGGTGCCGCTGCGGGCCCAGTATATCCGCGTGATGTTCGACGAGATTACCCGGCTTCTGAATCATCTATTGTGGATTGGTGCGCATGGCCTAGATGTCGGTGCAATGGCGGTCTTTCTCTATGCGTTCCGCGAGCGCGAGGATTTACTCGACTGTTATGAGGCTGTTTCGGGCGCACGGATGCATGCTGCGTATTACCGGCCGGGCGGGGTCTATCGTGACCTGCCAGAACAGATGCCGCAATACATCGCCAATCGTAAACGCAGCGATACTGCAGCGAAGCGGCTTAATCTGAATCGGCAGGGAAGTCTGCTGGACTTCATAGAGGATTTCACCCGCCGGTTTCCAGGCTACGTCGACGAATACGAGACCTTGCTGACCGATAACCGAATCTGGAAGCAGCGCCTCGTTGGGATTGGGGTGGTAAGCCCTGAGCGTGCAAAGGCGATGGGGTTTACGGGTCCGATGCTGCGGGGTTCAGGGGTGGTCTGGGATCTTCGTAAGCATCAGCCCTATGAGGTCTATGACCGGCTTGATTTTGATATCCCAGTTGGCAAAGAGGGCGACTCTTACGACAGATACCTTGTTCGGATTGCCGAGATGCGCCAGAGTAATCGCATCATTGCACAATGTGTAGAGTGGCTGCGAGGCAACCCGGGGCCAGTCTTATCGAGCAACCACAAAGTAGCGCCGCCTGCTCGGGTCGATATGAAGTCCAACATGGAGGAGTTGATCCACCACTTTAAGCTGTTCACGGAAGGGTTCCATGTGCCCGAGGGCGAGTGTTATGCCGCGGTGGAGCATCCAAAGGGTGAGTTCGGAATTTATCTGGTCTCCGATGGTGCCAATAAGCCTTATCGATTAAAGATTCGTGCGCCGGGCTATGCACACCTGCAAGGGCTCAACGAGATGGCCCGGGGGCATATGATCGCCGATGTCGTGACAATCATCGGTACGCAGGATATTGTTTTCGGAGAGATTGATCGATGAGCGGGCAAGCGTTTACTCAACTCTCAATCACCGAGCGACCGCAGGAGCCCGCGTTATCAGCGCAGGCTTATGAAAAGATCGACCGCGAGATTGCGAAGTACCCGTCCGATCAGAAGCAGTCAGCGGTGATGGCAGCCTTAACAATTGCGCAACGGGAGGTCGGCTGGCTCTCGCCCGAGGTTCAGGCGGCGGTTGCGACCTATCTCGATATGCCAGCGATCGCGGTTCATGAGATTGCCAGTTTCTACACGATGTATAACCTGAAGCCGCCGGGCCGATTCAAGCTTACGATCTGTACGAATCTGCCTTGTGGACTGCGAAATGGTAATCAGTCTGCGCGCTACCTTCAGGCGAAGTTGGGGATTGGATTTAATGACACCACCGCCGATGGTCTGTTTACCCTCAAAGAGGGCGAGTGTATGGGCGCCTGCGGGGATGCCCCCGTGATGATTGTGAACGACCATAGGATGTGCAGCTGGATGTCAAACGATCGTATAGATGTGCTGATTGATGAACTCCGCGCCGCGGCTTCTGATTCACCGGAACCGAAACGAATGGGTAAGAAGGGGGAACGCTAATGGGTGCACCAGAGATTCCTGTAGTCGATACCTGCTTTCATGGCCGACATATCAGCCCCAAGATTCTTGCGGGCCTGACGCCCGATGGCTGGGGTCTGAAGGATTATCAGTCTCGAGGCGGTTATGAGGCCCTGAGAAAAATTCTGGAATCGGGTTTAACCCCTGAACAGGTCGTGGCTGAAATTAAAGCATCCGGCTTACGCGGGCGGGGTGGGGCTGGGTTTCCGACCGGCCTGAAATGGAGTTTCATGCCCGCGAAGCTGCCGATCCAGAAGTATCTCGTCTGTAACTCTGATGAGGGAGAGCCTGGCACCTTTAAGGATCGCGATATCTTGCGCTACAACCCGCATATCGTGATTGAAGGAATGGCGATCGCTGCGTACGCGATGGGTATTACAGTCGGTTATAACTATATTCATGGCGAGATCTGGGAGGCCTATGAGCGTTTCGAGATGGCGCTTGAAGAGGCCCGCGCAGCCGGTTTTCTAGGCGAGAAGATTATGGGGTCCGCATTCTCATTTCAATTACATGCGCATCACGGCTTTGGCGCATACATCTGCGGTGAGGAGACTGCACTTCTTGAGTCTCTGGAGGGCAAGAAGGGTCAGCCGCGATTCAAGCCGCCCTTCCCGGCGAGTTACGGCCTTTACGGTAAGCCCACAACAATCAACAACACCGAAACCTTTGCGGCAGTTCCCTGGATTATCCGTAATAGTGGTGAGCAATACCTGGCGATAGGCAAGCCTAACAACGGTGGAACGAAGATATTTTCAGTCTCTGGAGATGTCGAGCGGCCTGGAAATTATGAGGTTCCTTTAGGAACACCATTTGCGAAGCTCCTTGAACTTGCCGGTGGTATGCGTGATGGCATAAAACTAAAGGCAGTGATTCCCGGCGGATCATCCATGCCGGTCTTACCGGCCGATATCATGATGGCTACGGATATGGATTACGACTCAATTGCGAAAGCAGGGTCGATGCTTGGATCTGGCGCAGTAATTGTGATGAATGAGACCCGCTGTATGGTTCGTTCTCTGTTGCGGCTATCGTATTTCTACTACGAGGAGTCATGCGGCCAATGCACGCCTTGCCGAGAGGGCACCGGCTGGCTCTGGCGAATGGTTCACCGCATCGAGAACGGTCAGGGCAGCCTTGAGGATCTCGACCGACTCAATGAAGTCGCGGGCAACATCCAAGGACGCACAATCTGTGCGCTTGGTGACGCCGCCGCAATGCCGGTCCGCGCATTTTTAAAGCATTTCCGTGACGAGTTTGCGCACCATATTACGAATAAGCGTTGCCTGGTGGATGACTATGTGTAACGAAACTCCGGTTGAGATAAATCATGGTTGAAGTCGAGATCGACGGCAGAAAAGTAGAGGTCCCGGAGGGCTCCATGGTGATGGAGGCTGCAACGAAATTGGGTCTCTATGTTCCCCATTTCTGTTATCACAAGAAGCTCTCCATCGCCGCGAACTGTCGGATGTGTCTTGTCGAAGTAGAGAAAGCGCCCAAGGCGCTTCCCGCCTGTGCAACTCCCGTAACGGCAGGTATGAAGGTATTTACCCATTCCGAGAAGGCACAGCAGGCCCAGAAAAGCGTGATGGAATTCCTGTTGATCAATCATCCGCTTGACTGCCCGATCTGCGATCAGGGCGGTGAGTGTCAGCTACAGGATCTTGCAGTAGGCTATGGCCCATCGGCATCTCGTTATACCGAAGAAAAGCGGGTGGTATTTCACAAGCCAATGGGGCCACTGATTTCCGCAGAGGAGATGAGCCGCTGCATTCACTGCACCCGATGTGTTCGTTTTGGACAGGAGATTGCCGGCGTCATGGAGCTTGGCATGGCAGGGCGTGGCCAGCACTCTGAGATTCTGTCCTTTGTTGGCCAGGCCATCGAGAGTGAGTTATCGGGCAACATGATCGACATCTGCCCAGTGGGCGCGCTTACGAGCAAACCCTTTCGCTATTCAGCGCGAACCTGGGAACTCTCCCGTAAGCGCTCGGTAAGCCCCCACGATAGTCTTGGTGCGAACATTGTTGTGCAATCGAAAAACAATGAAGTTAAACGAGTTGTACCGCACGAGAATAATTCGGTGAACGAGTGTTGGATTTCTGATCGAGATCGTTTTAGCTACGAAGGCCTCAACAGTAACAAACGATTAACCGAGCCCATGATCAAAGCCAGTGATGGGCAATGGCATGCTGTGAGCTGGGAAGAGGCGCTTGCCAAGGTATCCCTTGGCTTAAAACAGGCGGCTAACCACGGGCCGAACCAGGTGAGAACACTGCTATCACCCAACAGCACTCTTGAGGAAATGACTCTGGCCGCACTCTTAACGCGGGCATTAAAGAGTGATTCCGTTGATTTTCGCCTCCGTCTGGGCGAGGCAGGTTTTGATCAGCGGTTTGATGGAACTCCGACCCTTGGGATTTCTCTCGACGAGCTGAGCCTCGCGGATCGGGTTCTGGTGGTGGGCTCGTTCCTGCGTCAGGATCACCCCCTATTGGCCCAACGGCTTCGCCAGTCAGCGCGACACGGCACAAAGATTGCGCTGATTCATTCGATGGCTCAGAACCTGTTGATGCCGACTCACGGGCAAGTCTTGTGTTCCCCCGAGAACTGGGCGCAGAAGTTATGTGAGATCGCGGCAGCCGTCTGTAGTTTGAAATCACAGCCGATTCCCACCGAACTAAAGCTTATAAAGCCCGATGATCAGAGTAGGGCAGTGGCTGAGCTTTTACTGTCGTCTGAGTCACCGCAATCCAAATCGGTCATTCTGCTGGGCAATAGTGTGTTGGCACACCCGCGTGCCTCAGAGGTCTGGGCGGCTGCCCAGTTCTTGGCCGATAGCGTCGGCTGCAGGTTTGGCTTTACGGTAGAGGGCGCCAACGGCGTCGGTGGTTATCTAGCAAAAGCAAGGCCGATTGCAGGAGGCCTTGATGCAGCAGCAATGTTTGCCAATCCCGCAGAGGCTTATCTGTTGTGTGCAATGGATCCGGCTATGGATTGCGTCAATCCGCACAAAGCCCAGCAGGCACTCAAGGCCGCCAAGCTGGTGGTTGCGCTAACGGCATTTCGCGATTCGGTCATGGAGGTGGCCGATGTGGTGCTGCCTATCTCGGCATTTACGGAGACCTCGGGTACCTATGTCAACTGCGAGGGCCGCATGCAGACCACACAGGCGGTAGTTAAGCCGCGTGGCGAGAGCCGGCCCGCGTGGAAGGTCCTTCGGGTTCTTGGCAATCTAATCGGTGCAGAGGGTTTTGATTTTGAATCCTCCGAGGAGGTGCGTCGCACCGTTCTTGGCGGGTTTAAAGCGGGTGATTTAATCCCAGGGCTTGGTGCGCGGGTTCACGGTCCGATTGATCAGTCCGCAAATAAGACGCGGTCGGAGTTTATTCGTATGGCGGATGTACCGATTTACCGCAGCGATAGCCTGTCGCGGCATGCAGCAGCGCTACAGGAGGCCCGAGCCAGCGCATCCCCCAGGGTCTTAATTAATCCGAAAGACCTTGATCGACTCGGTCTCGTGTCGGGTGCCAAGATGAAATGCGTTCAATCTGGCCGCGCCAGTGCTGTGCTTGAACTCACGGGAGATGATCGAGTCTGTCCGGGCGTATTACAGATTTCTGCTGCCCACGCGGCGACGGCGTCTCTTGGCGAGATGATTGGCCCGATTGGGTTGGAGGCCGTCTGATATGCAGGAGTTGATCGTGGGGTTCAATTCCGTTGGTAGTGCCTGGTTTGGCGATGCCTGGCCCGTTGCGTGGATCTTGATCAAGATCGTTGCGATCGTACTGCCGGTGTTGGCGTGCGTTGCCTATCTCACGCTCTGGGAGCGTAAGTTGATCGGCTGGATGCATATTCGGCTAGGCCCTAACCGCGTTGGGCCATTTGGTCTGCTTCAGCCGATTGCGGATGCGTTAAAGCTGATGACCAAAGAAATCATCATGCCCTCTCAGGCCAGCAAAGGCCTCTACATTCTCGGCCCCATTATGACGATCATGCCTGCCATGGCGGCATGGGCGGTGATTCCCTTTGGCCCTGATGTGGTCTTGGCCAATATCAATGCAGGGCTCTTGCTCTTACTGGCCATTACATCGCTAGAGGTTTATGGCGTCATTCTTGCAGGGTGGGCCTCAAATTCGAAGTATGCGTTTCTCGCGGCGATGCGCGCGTCGGCGCAGATGGTCTCCTATGAACTCGCTATTGGGTTTGCCTTAGTTTCGGTCTTGATGGTCTCGGGTAGTCTGAACCTCACCGCGATTGTCGTCGGTCAACAGACGGGCCTATTCGCAGATCACTGGGGATTAAATTTCTTGTCTTGGAATTGGCTGCCGTTGTTGCCGGTGTTTGTTGTCTATTTTATTTCTAGCGTGGCGGAGACAAATCGACACCCCTTTGATGTTGTCGAGGGTGAATCCGAGATTGTTGCGGGCCATATGGTGGAGTACTCGGGTATGGCGTTTGCGGTCTTCTTCTTGGCCGAGTATGCCAACATGATTCTCCTGTCTGTACTGGGGGCAATCATGTTTCTAGGGGGTTGGGATGCGCCCGTTGCGTTTCTTGATTTTATCCCGGGGTGGATCTGGTTAGGCCTGAAGGCGTTTGTCTTGGTGAGCATGTTTATCTGGATGCGCGCCTCCTTCCCCCGGTATCGCTACGACCAGATCATGCGTCTCGGTTGGAAGATATTCATTCCGGTCACCCTGGTCTGGCTGGTGTTAATTGGGCTCTGGATGCAGACACCCTGGACGCGTTGGTGAACAGAGAGACTCAATGAACCTAATTAATTTCTTTCGATCCTTCCTCTTGCTGGAACTCTTAAGGGGCATGGCCCTGACGGGAAAGTATCTCTTTGCTCGAAAGATTACCGTTCAGTATCCAGAGGAGAAGACACCCATGTCGCCTCGGTTCCGCGGTTTACACGCCCTGCGCCGTTATCCAAACGGGGAAGAGCGTTGTATCGCCTGCAAACTCTGTGAAGCGGTTTGTCCCGCACAGGCCATCACGATCGAGTCGGATGTCCGGGCCGACGGAACCCGCCGTACCACCCGATACGACATTGATCTAACGAAGTGTATTTTCTGTGGATTCTGCGAAGAGAGCTGTCCGGTTGATTCAATCGTTGAAACCCACATCCACGAATATCACGGTGAAAAGCGTGGCGACCTGTACTTTACAAAGGAGATGTTGCTTGCGGTTGGTGATCGCTACGAAAACGAGATCGCTCAGGCGCGAGCAGTCGACGCGAAGTACCGTTAAGCCAGCGATGCCAATACTCCGAACGATAAGCCACCATGTTTGAGCTCAACCTCACCCTTTTCTATGCGTTTGCAGCGATCTTGGTCTTTGCAGCAATCCGTGTCATCACGGCGAAAAATCCAGTGCATGCCGTCTTATATCTCGTGCTCAGTTTCTTTAGCGCCGCATCGATCTGGATTCTGTTGCAGGCGGAGTTTCTAGCCATCACTCTGGTATTGGTGTATGTCGGCGCGGTGATGGTTCTCTTTCTGTTTGTAGTCATGATGATTGATTTTGATCTCGAGAAGATTCGCCAGGGTTTCTGGGCCAATCTCAGGGTTGCCGCGCCCGTGGGGGGGCTGATTATTTTTGAAATGGCTGCGGTCTTAATTAGAAGCTTTAACGTGCCGCAGTCAGCGGTAGCGCCATTGCCCGCAGGCTATGACAACACTCGGGCTCTGGGGCGACTCATCTACACCGAGTACGTCTATGCCTTTCAGATTGCCGCCGTTATTTTATTGGTCGCAATCGTTGCCGCGATTTCGCTAACGTTAAGAAGACGGAAGGATGCAAAACATCAGAACCCGTCCGATCAGGTCCGGGTCAGTGCAAAGGATCGGGTACGACTGGTATCGATGCCCTCGGTGAGTCGGGCAAAGCCTGCAGATGACGCCAGTCCGAAAGAGGGGGGGTAGGGATGCTGACGCTGGCCCACTTTCTAACCCTAGGCGCAATTCTTTTTGCGCTTAGCGTGATTGGGATTTTTATGAACCGTAAGAACCTGATTGTGCTCTTGATGGCAATCGAATTGATGTTGCTTGCGGTGAATATGAATTTCATCGCGTTTTCCCATTATCTCGGTGATGCTGCCGGACAGATCTTTGTCTTCTTTATCCTAACGGTGGCGGCGGCGGAATCTGCAATCGGTCTTGCAATTCTGGTGGTGTTGTTTAGGAACTTAAATACCGTAGAGGTCGAGGAACTCGATGAACTTAAAGGCTGACCGATATCCCAATGCGGGGCTTCTGAGATGACGCTTCTCTATCTACTAGTGCCGATTGCGCCATTGCTAGGGGCTATTGTTGCTGGCTTTTTTGGCCGCGCGATTGGCCGGGTGAACGCCCACCGTGTTGCAATTACTGGGGTAACCGTTGCGCTACTGGCTTCACTGGTAATCCTTGCGGATGTGTTGTCGGGCAATACATTTAATGGCGCGATCTATACCTGGGCGACGATTGGCACTATGCGGCTTGAGGTTGGCTTTCTGATCGATACGCTCTCGGCAACGATGATGGTGGTCGTGACATCGGTCTCTCTGGCGGTGCACATCTACACGATTGGGTATATGCACGACGACCCGGGCTATCAGCGCTTCTTTAGCTATATCTCGCTATTTACATTCTCAATGCTCATGCTAATCATGAGCAATAATTTTCTACAGCTATTTTTCGGCTGGGAAGCAGTTGGCCTGGTCTCCTATCTGCTCATTGGATTTTGGTACACACGGCCTACGGCAATTCACGCCAACCTGAAGGCCTTCCTTGTTAATCGGGTGGGCGATTTTGGTTTTATCCTCGGTATCGGCCTGGTGCTGGCTTACTCCGGAACTCTGGACTACGCCCAGGTCTTTACGCGGGCTCCTGATTTGGCGGCTAAATCGATTAGCCTGATTCCGGGCCTTGAGTGGCCCCTGCTGGCGGTTGCATGTATCTGTCTATTTATTGGCGCGATGGGTAAATCCGCGCAATTTCCGTTGCATGTCTGGCTGCCAGACTCGATGGAAGGCCCGACGCCGATCTCGGCCTTGATTCACGCGGCAACGATGGTCACTGCAGGTATTTTTATGGTGGCCCGAATGTCACCATTATTCGAGTTAAGCGACATTGCGCTCACCTTTGTCTTGATTATCGGCGCAATCACGGCCTTATTCATGGGCTTTTTGGGAATTATCCAGAATGACATTAAGCGGGTCGTGGCGTACTCCACCCTCTCTCAACTCGGCTACATGACGGTTGCACTTGGGGTATCGGCCTATTCGGTCGCTTTCTTTCATCTAATGACGCACGCGTTTTTTAAGGCCCTATTATTCCTTGCGGCGGGGTCTGTAATTATTGGAATGCACCACCAGCAGGATATTCGCTATATGGGTGGACTGTGGCGCAGAATGCCGATCACCTGGGCAGTATCCTTACTGGGCTCTCTGGCGTTAATTGGCGCACCATTTTTTTCAGGTTTTTACTCGAAAGACATGATCATTGAGGCGGTTCGAGCCTCCAACCTGTCGGCCGCGCCATTGGTGTATCTCATGCTATTGCTTGGCGTCTTCGTGACGGCCTTTTATTCCTTCCGGATGTTCTTCCTTGTCTTTCACGGCAGGCCCCGCTGGGATCAGGCACCTGTCGCGCACACCCATGCCAGTCATGGAGAGACCCACAGGGATCACCATGAGCCTCACGAGTCGCCCTGGGTCGTGACGGGCCCCTTGATTGCGCTAGCGATCCCCTCAGTTGTTCTCGGGGCTATCGCGATCGGCCCAATGCTATTTGGTGATTATTTCAAAGGAGTCATTACCGTTGACCCGGCGCATCCTGCAATGGCTGAGATTGCCCGGCATTTCACGGGATGGTTTGGGCTGGCATTACATGCGGTACAGACCTGGCCATTCTGGCTGGCGCTCGCAGGCGTGGTCACTGCCTATATTTTCTATATTGTTGCGCCCTCCATTCCGGCGCAGATTCTCGCGCGCTTGCCATTGGTTCATCATGTGTTGGAGCAGAAATACTTCATGGACCGAATCAATGAGTTTGTTTTCGCTCGTGGGGCTCGTTTGTTAGGCGGTCAGTTGTGGAAGCGGGCCGATCAGAGTCTTATCGATGGCTTTTTTGTCAATGGCAGCGCCCGAGTCGTGGGAGCGATCGCCTCGATTATGCGGATTGGGCAGACTGGATATCTCTATCACTATGCGATTGCGATGATTCTAGGAGTCGCTTTGATGCTGTGGTGGTTTGCTCCGGTCATGAACTCTGCGCCGATGGTGAGATCATGACAAGTGCCTTCCCAATCCTCTCCGTTGCGATCTGGCTGCCGATCTTGATCGGATTGTCGCTGGTGCTCGCCGGACGGCGCCTGTCTGATTTAAGTATTCGACAGCTAGCAATTGCCGGGGCAGTTGTCAGCTTTCTCGCGACACTCCCGATTGTGAGCGGCTTTGATAATGCCAAGGGCGGGATGCAATTTGCGGAAAAAGCCGTCTGGATCGAGGGCTTTCAGATTCATTACGCATTGGGGATAGACGGGCTCTCGATGTGGTTTATTCCCTTGACTGCGCTGATTACCGTCTTTGTCGTGGTTGCGGGTTGGGAGGCGATTCAGGATCGTGTGGCCCAGTACATGGGATCTTTCTTGATTTTAAGTGGGCTCATGATTGGCGTATTCTGCGCCCTTGATGGAATCCTGTTCTACGTGTTCTTTGAGGCAACGCTGATCCCGATGTACCTGATTATCGGCATGTGGGGCGGCAACAATCGGGTCTATGCAGCATTTAAGTTCTTTTTGTACACCCTGTTGGGGTCGCTCCTCACCTTAGTCGCGATTGTTGTGTTGTACATGAAGTCGGGTTCTTTTGATGTCTTGGTCTGGCACAAGACGCCGTTATCCCTCGATGTCCAGATCTATATTTTCATCGCATTTCTGATGGCGTTTGCCGTGAAGGTGCCAATGTGGCCGGTGCATACCTGGCTGCCCGATGCTCACGTTGAAGCGCCTACCGGGGGCTCCGTGGTGCTTGCGGCAATTATGTTAAAGCTCGGCGCCTACGGGTTCCTACGATTTTCGCTGCCGATTGCGCCGGACGCCTCACGAGAGCTCGATACGCTGATGATCACGCTCTCTCTTATTGCGGTGGTTTATATAGGATTTGTTGCGCTGGTTCAGGCAGACATGAAGAAGTTGGTTGCCTATTCATCGATTGCCCACATGGGCTTCGTGACACTCGGTTTTTTCATGTTTAATGCTCTCGGCGTACAGGGTGGGATTGTTCAGATGATTTCCCACGGGTTTATCTCAGGAGCAATGTTTCTGTGCATTGGTGTGCTGTACGACCGAATGCATTCTCGTCAGATCGCCGATTACGGCGGTGTCGTGAATAGAATGCCGAAGTTCGCAGCCTTGTTTGTATTTTTCGCGATGGCCAATAGTGGTCTACCTGCCACGAGTGGCTTCGTTGGCGAGTTTATGGTGATTCTGGGTGCGGTAGCCTACAACTTCTGGATTGGTCTTTTAGCAGCAACAACGCTGATTCTGGGCGCAGCCTATTCTCTTTGGATGGTGAAGCGAGTGATTTTTGGCGAGATTGCAAATGATCATGTCGCAGAGCTGCGAGATGTGAATAATCGTGAGTTCTGGATGCTGATCGCACTCGCATTTTTTGTACTTCTTATGGGTGTTTGGCCGGCCCCATTTATTGACGCCATGCAGCTCTCGGTTGATGGCTTACTTCAGCATGTCGCCACCCCGAAGTTGCCAACGCCCTAAGCCCGACCGAGATCTCGCCGATGACCTTTGAATCGTTAAAAATTACAGCTGCACTCCCTGAGATTGTTTTATTTCTCTTGCTCAGTACAGCCCTGCTCATTGATCTGTTTGGCCGATCGAACCCCCAACGATGGGTCCATCTGGTCTGCGTCGGGGGCTTGCTCCTGATTGGGCTCTGGCAGCTCGGTGCGGCTGTGGACACCCAGACCATCATTGCGATGAACGGGTTGGTCGTTGCTGATTCTTTGTCGGCCTTTCTGAAAGGATCGGCATCAATCGCTGTTGCGATCACCCTAGCTTACGCACGTCACTATATTCGGGATCGTGATATCCCTAGCGGTGAATTTCATATGCTCGCCTTGTTTGCCCTTCTGGGTCAGTTTGTGATGATCTCGGCAAATAATTTTCTTACGGTCTACCTCGGTATCGAGTTGCTGTCACTGGCGTTATACGCACTGGTTGCCCTTCGTCGTCAGCACTCCTTATCGACAGAGGCAGCGATGAAATACTTTGTTCTTGGAGCGCTTGCCTCTGGATTTCTCCTCTACGGTATGTCGATGGTCTACGGCGCAACGGGCACTCTTGATCTTCCCTTAATCGCAGACAAGCTCGTCTCGGGGCAGGCGGATCGTCTCATCATGGTATTCGGTACTGTGTTTCTGGTTGCTGGCCTTGCCTTTAAGTTGGGCGTTGTGCCGTTTCATATGTGGGTTCCCGATGTCTATCAGGGGGCCCCAACAGCCATGACCTTGCTAATTGGCGCTGCCCCTAAGTTCGCTGCGTTTGCGATTGTGATTCGGCTCTTGGTCTCAGGGCTACTCGGTGTGGCTGCTGATTGGCAGCAGATGTTAATGATTCTTGCGGTATTGTCGCTTGCGGTGGGCAACCTGATCGCGATTATGCAAACAAATGTAAAGCGGTTGTTGGCCTACTCAACGATTGCGCATATGGGGTTCATGCTGCTTGCATTTGTCTCTGGTGTGGTGGAAAACAATACTTCAGGTGCGGTGGATGCCTATGCTGCAGCACTATTTTATGTGGTGACCTATGTCATCACGACGCTTGGGTCGTTCGGGGTCTTGATGGTGGCCTCGTCGAAGGGATTCGAGTGCGAGACCCTTGACGATCTCAAGGGGTTGAGTCAGCGCCATCCTTGGCTTGCTGCGGTATTTCTAGTGCTTGTATTTTCTCTTGCAGGGATTCCGCCCACTGTGGGTTTTTACGCCAAGCTCTCGATTCTGGAATCTGTTGTCCAGACGGGCCATATCGGGCTGGCAATCTATGCGGTCTTGGCGTCGCTGATCGGTGCCTTCTATTACCTACGCCTGATTAAGGTCATGTATTTTGATAGTGCAAAGCTAGACGCACCCCTTGATTGCGGTATTGCTGTTCAATCATTGATCGCCGCTAACGGGGTTGCGGTGTTATTGCTTGGAATTCTACCGGGCCCCTTAATGGCGGCCTGTCTCTACACAGTCCGTATGTCGCTTGCGGCCTAGCGGTGTCATGCCGGATAGTCCAGACTTAAGACCGGATCGACTCGCCTGCGAGTCGCATGGGGTGCTCGAAGAAGTTCGGCTTCGGGGAGAGTCGCTTTATAAGGGTGTGCTGCTTGATATCCAGCGTGATTGGGTGAGGGCACCCGATGGCCATGAGCAGTCCTTTGAATACACGCTTCATCCGGGGGCGGCAGCGATCGTCCCGATGCTCGACGATGGACGCCTCGTTATGGAGCGTCAGTGGCGATATGCGATGAATCGAAGTTTTCTGGAGTTTCCGGCAGGGAAATTAAATGCCCATGAGCAACCTCTAGTCGCTGCTCAGCGTGAACTAGCTGAGGAGACGGGATATCGGGCGAGGGATTGGGCTGTACTCGGTGAGGTTCATCCGGTGATCGCCTATTCCACTGAGACGATTCATCTTTTTATGGCTAAGGGGTTAGTAGCAGGTCCATCGGCGCGAGAGCAGGGTGAGTGCATGGAACTGGTGATGATTAGCCCAGACGATTTTTTTAAAGCGATCTATCAGGGTCAGGTCACCGATAGTAAGACCTTAGCCTGTGCATTGTGGTTAGACCGCGTCCTTAGAAACGAATGGGAAGTAAAATGGATTTCGCAATAAGAGGAAAAAACGCCATCGTGATCGGTGCCGGTAGCGGCCTTGGCGCTGCAAGTGCAAAAGCCTTGGCCGCGGAGGGTGTTCATACAGTACTGGTAGGTCGTCGGGCCGAGATGCTTGCGAAGACGCAGGCGGAGATAGAGTCCTCTGGGGGCGCCAGCTCGGTATGTGTTTGGGATATTGCGGACCCTTCAATAGCCAGCGATCGCGTGGCCGAGATTCGCAGTCGGGTGGGCCCCATCAGCATTCTCATCAACAATACAGGTGGGCCAGCGCCGGGCCCGGCAAGTGGGCTAGCCCCCGAAGTCTGGGCAACAAGTTTTCAGTCGATGGTGACCAGCGTAATCGCAATTACGGACGCGGTCTTGCCTGACATGCAAGCTCAGACGTGGGGAAGAATCATCACAATTGCCTCGTCGGGGGTTATTGCGCCTATTCCGAATCTGGTGCTCTCGAATGCACTCCGATCAACGCTTGTGGGATGGTCTAAGACCCTCTCTAAAGAGTTAGCCAAGCAGGGGATTACGGTGAATATGGCGCTCCCTGGGCGAATTGCAACAGATCGGGTTCAGTTCTTGGATGAGTCGCGTGCGAATCGAGAATCAAAGCCGGTGTCTCAGGTGATCCAAGAAAGTATGGCCACAATCCCTGTAGGCCGTTATGGGCGCCCCGAGGAGTTCGGGTGTACGGTAGCGTTTTTGGCCAGTGCGCAGGCGGGATACATCACCGGAAGCATGATTCGTATCGATGGTGGCCTGATCGCGAGCGTATAGGAGAACCTGATGTTGAAGCCAGCAGCAAAGTTTTCTTGGGAGGATCCCTTCCTCTTGTCGCAGCAGCTCTCGGATGACGAGACGATGGTTATGGATGCCGCTCGGTCTTATGCGCAGGAGAAACTTCAGCCCCGGGTGCTCGATGCATTTCGCACTGAATCAACCGATCTGCGGGTATTTCGGGAGATGGGTGAGATGGGCTTGTTAGGCGCCTATATCCCCACCGAATATGGTGGCGCGGGCACGAACTATGTCGCCTACGGCTTGATTGCCCGTGAGGTCGAGCGTGTTGACAGTGGCTATCGCTCGATGATGAGTGTGCAGAGCTCGCTGGTGATGCTGCCAATTTTTGAATTTGGTACAGAGGCCCAGCGACAGAAGTACCTTCCGTCTCTGGCGTCGGGGGAATGTATCGGCTGCTTTGGTCTGACTGAGCCCGATTTTGGTTCTGATCCTGCGGGAATGGCGAGCCGGGCGAAAAAGGTGGCGGGTGGTTATTGCTTATCTGGGTCTAAGACCTGGATTTCAAATAGCCCCATTGCAGATGTATTTGTTGTCTGGGCAAAGGATGATGAGGATCAGATCCGCGGGTTCATCCTCGATAAGGGGATGAAGGGGCTAACAGCGCCAGTGATTCACGGCAAGATCGGCCTACGCACCTCGATTACAGGCATGATTATGATGGACAATGTGTTTGTTCCTGAAGAGAATGCATTTCCGGATATCCGTGGCCTTAAGGGGCCTTTCACATGTCTAAATTCTGCACGCTACGGCATCTCCTGGGGTGTCATGGGGGCGGCTGAATTCTGCTGGCACACCTCTCGCCAATACACATTAGATCGGAAACAGTTTGGTAAGCCCCTCGCGGCCAACCAACTGATTCAGAAAAAGCTTGCGGATATGCAGACCGAGATCGCACTCGGCCTCCAAGCGGCGCTGCGCCTTGGCCGAATGAAGGACGAGCACACCGCCGCAGTCGAGATCACGTCAATAGTGAAGAGAAATAACTGCGGCAAGTCGCTCGAGATTGCTAGGCTTGCACGCGATATGCTGGGTGGAAATGGTATTAACGATGAGTATGGAGTCATGCGGCATATGGTCAATCTTGAGGTAGTCAATACCTATGAGGGCACGCACGATATCCATGCACTCATTCTGGGCCGTGCACAAACAGGGATACAGGCATTTTTCTAATTGAATTCGGTTGATGTTCTTGTCGTTGGTGCGGGGGTGATTGGACTGGCCATCGCCCGAGAGTTCGCCATGGCCGGAAAAGAGGTCGTGATCCTCGAGGCTGAACGTCACTACGGAACCGGAACCAGTTCAAGAAATTCTGGGGTGATTCACGCCGGAATCTATTACCCGACAGACTCCAAGAAAGCCCAGTGGTGTGTCCGAGGGCGTCATCTTCTCTATGAGTACGCGCGCGCCCGGCATATCGACCATAAGCCGATTGGCAAGGTGATCGTTGCAAGGCAGGCCGAGGCAACGAGGCTGGAAGCCTTATATGCCACAGGGCGCAGTAATGGTGTTGATGATCTAGAGCTTATCAGCGGGCAGGAGGCGCAGCGCCTTGAGCCTGCGCTTGGCTGCGATCTTGCCATGTATTCGCCGTCAACGGGAATCATTGATGCCCATGCGCTCATGCATGCACTCTTAGCAGATGCCCAGGCCCATGGTGCTGTGATTGCAGTCGAGAGTCGGTTGCAGTCTGCACAGCACCTGGGAGGGCGTTGGCACTGCGAAGTGCTCGGCGAGACCATCACCTCTGAGATCCTAATTAATAGCGCCGGATTAGATGCAATTGCTGTAGCCCGCCGCATTGTTGGAATACGACCTGAGTTGATACCTGAGATGTTCTTTGCAAAGGGTAATTACGCAAGACTAATGGGCCGTTGCCCATTTACGCGATTGATCTATCCGGTACCTGTGCCGGGTGGACTTGGGACCCATCTCACCATTGATCTTGGCGGACAGGCCAGCTTTGGTCCGGACGTAGAATGGGTGCCGTCGCCTACGCCTGAGCAGGCGGGTAAGGGGCTTGTGGGACATTTCAGTTATCAGGTAGACGAGAGTCGACTGACACGCTTTGAGGCTGACGTGCGCACATGGTGGCCTGGGCTACCCGATCGCGCCCTTGCCCCGGGTTATGCGGGCGTGCGGCCCAAGCTGGTGGGGCCCAATCAGCCCGCCGCTGATTATCTGGTGCAGGGCCCAAAAGAGCACGGACTTGAGGGCTTAGTCAACCTAATGGGGATGGAATCCCCGGGGCTTACGAGCTGCCTGGCGATTGCGCAGGCTGTGCGCGAGATCGTTTAATCAGTTGCCAGAGAATCACTAGGCCAAACCCAACGAATCCGCCGATATCGCCAATCGCGGAAGGGTAGGTCAACGCGAAACCTGCTGCGATCAATACCCAACGCTCGATAAAGTGGGTTTTAACAATGAACCAATTCTGAAGTCCGCCTGCCAATGCAATGATCCCAACCGAGGCGGTGAAGGTGATCCATGCAATATCAAGCCAGTTCGCGTTAGCGAGTGCTTTAGTCGACCCCATTAGTAAAAGCGCAACACCGGATGGATCAAGTACAAAAATAAACGGAACCAAGATGGCCGGCGCTACATATTTCCAGCTCTGAAAGGTTGTCTTATAGGGGTTGCCTTTACAGATTGCTGCAGCGGCAAATGGCGAGAGTGCAGTGGGTGGCGAAACCTCTGACAGCACGGCATAGTAGAAAATGAACATATGGGCTGCGAAAGCAGGCACCCCGAGCTTGATGAGTGCTGGGGCAGCAATCACGGCACAGATAATATAAGAGGCCGTTACGGGAACGGCCAGACCGACAATCCAGACGATTAGCCCGGTGTAAATCGCCGTGAGCAGAAGTGAGCCGCCCGCGTAATCAATCACAATTGCGCTGAACTTCAAACCAAGGCCGGTCAGCACGACAACGCCAACGATTAGGCCAGCGCCCGCGCAGGTGACCGCTATCGATAAGACCTGCGTGAATCCTTCCGATAAGGCCGTAATCACGTTAGAGCGATACACGCTCTTTAGAAATGGCTCCTTACGCGTAAATGCCCCGTAGGGAATCATTGCTGAATCCCTACGTAGAAAGCTGGTCACGAAGGCGGCAACAGTTGCCCAAAAGACAGACATCACGGGCGAGAACCCCATCAGCATGAAGAGAACAATGGAGATCAGCGAAAAGAAATGAAACCAATATTTCTTCGTTAACTGCCAGGCGGTCTCAACCAGCGCGGTTTTCTGCCCCGACATACCGTATTTACGGGTATCAATCTCGACCATAATAAAGAGGCCGAGATAAAACAGGAAGGTCGGAATCGTTGCCATCAACAAGACATCGAGGTAGGAGATCTTGAGAAACTCGGCAATCAGAAATGCCGCTGCACCGAGAACAGGCGGCGAGATAATTGCGCCTAGACCACCGGCTGCCAACAGACCACCCGCGGCGTTGCGCTCATAGCCAGCCTTGATCAGCATATTGTGGGCAACAGAGCCTACGGTTACGGTGGTCGCAACCCCAGATCCTGAGGGCCCTCCCATGAGAAAGGACGCCAACACAACGGTTCGGCCAACGCTTGATGATCTGCCGCCCATAGCGGCAAACGAGAAGTCGATAAAGAATTTTCCTGCCCCGCTAAACTGCAGGAATGCTCCAAAAATTGTAAAAAGAATAATGAGCGTTGATGAGACATCAACCGCTGTTCCAAAAACCCCCTCCAGTGTCATGTACATGAATCCAACCAGCCGCGATAGGTCGTAGCCCTTGTGGGTCCAGGGGGCAGGAAGCGAGTCTCCGAATAGCGCATAGAGAAGAAAACAGATCGTTACGGATAGAAGAATCAGGCCATTAGTGCGCCGGAGGGCTTCAAGAATCAATAGAATAAAAATTGCACCAAAGACAACATCAGTAGTTAAGGGGAAGGTGTTTCGATCAGTAAATTTATCCCCGCCCAGCATCGCATAGATAAACGCTGCGATTGCTAGGCCAGCAAAGGCGATATCCCAGACCATTAGGCGATTCTTAAACCGCAGGGCTATGGGAAACGTCAAGAAGACAAACACAAGCACGAGCGTGACATGGGTCATACGCAAGACCTGCGCAGGCACAATCGCATACGCGGCATACAGGTGAAAGAGCGACATCCCAACAGCAACAAGCGTGAGCGCAATGCCGAGCCAGCCTTTGTAAGAATTTGAGTCGCCCTCTTCTTCTTTGATTAGGCTCTCGACGCGCTGTCGGGTCTCGTCGTCGAGCTCCTTCTCGGGCAGGCCCATCTTCTGTAGGGTATCGCTCATACAGATTCCTTTTTGGCAGTTAGTATGACGCTGCGCTTAGCATTGCCTTAAAACGAAAGCCCGCAATAAGCGGGCCTTCGTTTTGATTTTTCAAGGGCTAAGGCGAATTCCTTATTTCTTGCCCTTCGCTGCGCTGCCCTTAATGTTGCCACCCTTTTCTTGGATGTACTTTACCGCCCCGGGGTGAAAATCGATCGGGGTAGAGGCCTGTTTCTGCCCCGCGATTGTGACGTTGGCATACTCCTGATGAACCGCAATCAGGTCTTTCTGGTGATCAAAAACTGCTTTTACGATTTTATAGGCTTGGTCGTCTGGCATATTCGCGTTCACGAGAAGTATGTTCGCAACGGATGCCATCTTGTTATCCGCAGCCATGCCCGAGTAGGTTGCCTTGGGAATTGTGTCGGCATAGTAGAGATTGCCATATTTTTTATTCATCGCCGCGACTGCATTTGCATGATCGATCATCCGAATCTTGGTGCCCGGTGTGTTTGCTAGGTCGGTTACAGCTGCTGTTGGCAGGCCGCCAACCCAGAAAAATGCCTCGATCTTCCTGTCTTTTATTGCATTCACAGATTCTGCGACGCTCAGACGCTCCCGGGTCACATCCTTATTAGGATCTAAGCCGGCAGCCTCTAGCAGGCGAATCGACATAACTTCAGTAGCACTTCCGGCGCTGCCAGTCGCAATTCTCTTGCCTTTAAGATCGGACATCTTTTTAATGCCAGTGGCCTCTGTGGTGACCACATGCATACGATTTGGGTAGAGCACAAGTAAGGTGCGCAGATTAACCGGCCGGCCCTCGAACTTGTCTTTCCCTTTCGAGGCGTCAAGCGCTGCATCGACCATGGAGAACCCAACATAGGGTTTGCCGCTGGCGATCAGGTTGAGGTTGTCTACGGATCCGCCTGTGACCTCAGCGGTCGCCTGCATACCTGAGACGTGCTTGGACAACACTGCCGCTAAACCACCCCCCATGGGGTAGTACACGCCACCGGTGCCGCCAGTTGCGATAGAGATATTCTGGGCAAATGCTGTGCTCGTTGCTGCAACCGCGATCGCAGCGAGAAACTTAGTGAAACGCATGGACAGTCTCCTTACAGGCTCATTGATTTCGAAGCCCCAAGGGTCTCAGTTGGGCGGTTTTTTTTCAAGCCGTATTGACCCCTATTAACCTAGTAGAAGTACTAGGACGGGGGCATTTTACGGATTTATCATGGCAGCTTTAACCCCATAGGTTGCCCTAATGAATACTCGGTCGGTGTGTGTGGTAGGTGGTGGAACCATGGGGGTCGATATTGCCGCCTCGTTCGCCGCATTTGGTTGGCGGACTGTCATTGTGAACCCCCCTGATCCTCGTGCAGCGACGATTGCAGACCGGTTCAAGGCAGCCCTGGGGCGGCTAGAGCGGAATGCGGAATTTCCGGTGGTGAAGGTGGAAACGCTGATGGAGGTTTCTTGGAGCGAGATTGAGTTGGTCATTGAGGCGATACCTGAAGATCTTGCGCTGAAGCGAGCGATCTTTCGCGAGTTAGAGGGGTTGGCAAGGCCGGATATTGCACTCTGTAGTAATTCGTCTGCAATTCCAATTAGTGAAATTGGAAGAGGCCTCGATAGCATTCATCGTATGGTGGGAACGCATTACTTTATGCCGGCGCATCTGGTGCCTGGGGTAGAGGTGGTTTGCTCTGAACATACTGATCATGCGGTGGCAGATCGTGTTGCTGAGATTCTCGCGGGCGTGGGTAAGGTCGCGATCCGTGTGAACAAAGATCTACCTGGTTTCCTCGTTAATCGACTACAGCATGCGGTCTCGAGAGAGGCAATGAAACTGATTGACCGCGGGATCGCCACGCCTGCCGATATCGATGCAGCGGTTCGCTTCGGCTTCGGCTTTCGTTATCTTGCCGCGGGTCCGTGTATGCAACGTGACCACGCGGGGCTTGATGTTCATCTTGCAGCAGGTAACTCGATCTACCCCGACCTCTGTAACGACTCCATACCCAGTCAGACGCTGCGGGATCTTGTGGATGCCGGAGCTGTTGGCATGAAGGCTGGACGGGGCTTTTATGAGTGGACCCCCGAGAAAATAGTGAAGGAGCGCGAGCGCTACGAGACTCTGTTAGCTGCGGCGAGCGCCCTAATGGCGAGGGAAATTGCTGATAAAGCAGGTTAGGGGGCTTGCCAGGTCATCTTTAGAATTGCATTGAAAAGCCCTGCCTCGATAGCGTCTGCAGGAGGTCCTCGGTCTGTTTTTCGTTAAGGGCGACTAGAGGTGGCCGTACGGCCGCCCATTGCGGATCAGCCCGAAAATGCGCCGTTGCGGCCTTCATGGCGGCAATCATCGGCCTACTCTGGAAGATCGCGCGAATGGTATCGAGTTGGGCTTGTTGCGCTTGGGCCTGTGGAGATTGCCAGTTGGCTGCAAGGGCAGCGATGGGGGCGGGATTGACATTGGTGGTTGCCGAGATACAGCCCGCGCCGCCAGCCTGCATACCGCGCAGCAGAAATGACTCGCTGCCGACATACATCCGAAATCCTGATGGGGCAAAGGCTTTAATAACAGACTCGGTATAGGACCAGTCACCGGAGCTATCTTTCATGCCGACCACCGTGTCTGGATAGGTCTTGATCAGTCGCTCAATAAGATTGAGAGAAAAGCCAACCTTACTCACTGGTGGAATGTTGTAGAGATAAATATGGAGGCGAGGGCTGGCAACAGCCTCAATAATCTGCGCAAAATAAGCAAAGAGTCCGTCGTCGGGAACATCCTTATAGTAAAAAGGTGGCAGCATTAAGGTTCCAGCACAGCCGGCCTCGACAGCGGACTTTGTCATCGTAATGGCATCCGTTACCGAACAGGCACCGGTGCCCGGCATCATCTGCGAGGGGCTTAAGCCCGCCTTGATCAGGAACTCAAGGCACTCTAGCCGCTCGCGAACCGACATCGAGTTCGCCTCTGAATTCGTACCGAATACCGCCATTCCAACATTATTCTGACCAAGCCAGCGGCAGTGTGCTGCTAATTTGTCTGCGTCTGGTGAACCGTCTTTTCTAAACGGTGTAATTGCAGGTGATAGAACGCGGGGTAGTGTGGAGGGGTGGAGTCGAGATATTTGATCGGTCATAGCGGTTCCTTGTATGCAGTCGTGACGCGCGTTCCTCGCGAGTATCGTCTCTGGGCGTGCTTAGTCTTAAAAGGCCAAGGTATTAGGCAACAGGGTTGATCATGGCGCCTGTTTCAAAAAACTCCAGCAGGTTGTCAACCGCAAGACGGGTCATGGCAATTCGAGTTTCTTCAGTTGCACTCCCAACATGGGGCGAGAGTACGACATTATCGAGCTGGCGCAAGGCTTGCGGTACATGGGGCTCATCGGCATAGACATCTAATGCGGCCCCGGCGATCGTCCTTGCTGAGAGCGCCTCAATCAAATCAGACTCATTCACGACGCTGCCGCGAGACATATTGATCAAGAAGCCATTCGGGCCGATTGCATCAAGGACACTGCGATCAATTAATCCGTCGGTCTCTTTGCCTCCCGGGCAGGTGAGGATAAGGATATCAGTGGCCTGCGCCAAGGCTTGGGCAGAGGGGAAGTAGTCGTAAGGACAACCTTTTCGATTGGGGCCGGTATAGCTAATCGATACCTTAAACGGGATCAGGCGAAGCGCAAGATCTTGGCCGATTCGTCCCATGCCAACGATACCGATACGCTTTCCGGCCAAGGAACGGGTTAAGGGGAAAAGCCCCTGCTCCCATTTCCCATCGCGCGTAAATCGATCTGCAGCCGGAAGTCTTCGCAATAAGCTCAGCAGCAGGCCGATGGTGAGTTCACAAACCGCATCATTGAGCACACCGGGTGTGTTGCTGACGCGTATATTGCGCGCTCGGCAGACCTCAAGTGGAATTCCGTCTACGCCAACACCACAGGTGGCAATGACTCTAAGATTAGGAAGTGATTCAATGAGCGTGGGATCTAGCTTGTAGGCACTGCGCATCAAGATGCCCTCAATGTCTACATTGGGCTCCCGTACCGTTTTGATTCGTAAATCAACCTCGGCCTGCATTGCCGCGGGCCATTGACCGGTCTGGAAGATAGGCTTCATACGGCGGGATAATACCCTGATAAAATCTCCCGTTTCCGGGCGGCTCGGGGCATTCTTCTGGGCCGCTTCCGTTAGTGGAAGCGTGGCAGAGCGGTTGAATGCACCGGTCTTGAAAACCGGCGAGGGGGCAACCCCTCCGTGAGTTCGAATCTCACCGCTTCCGCCACCCCAGCTGCTTGCTCCTCACGACGCGGGTACCGCTTTTTGATAATCAGAAAAATCATGAGTGATTCTGGCGATTTTCTAAATCAGACTGCCTATACGCGTAATGGCGTCTTTCACTTTCCCTTGACTGCGATGCGAGGCGGCACCTCCACGGGTGTGCTGATCTGGGGGCCGCACCTCGCACCTTACGCGCAGGATCGAGAGGTGATTATCCGTAAAATTATGGGGGTGCCTGATCAGGGTGAGCTAAAAGGTAATCGTCAGATCACTGGTCTTGGACGTGGCCCCGCAACGAGTAATAAGGTCTTCATCATCGATCGGTCTGATGATCCAAGAGCGGATTTCGTCAGCACATTTGCGCAGCTTGCGGCTGACAAATCGGCGATTGATTGGAGCGTGAACTGCGGCAATATGTCTGCAGCGATTCCATTATTTCTGCTTGAGTATGGATTGATTAATCCAGAGAATCCGAGAACAGAGGTTCGAATACTCAATAGCAACACCGGCGTGATCACCGATTGCCGAGTACCAACTCCCAGAGAGGGTGTGCACGAAATTTCGGATACGACAATCCCAGGGGTGAATGGTGCGTTTCCCGCGGTGGAGCTCAGTCTGCGCAACCCATCAGGATCAAATACCCAAATGCTGTTACCCACGGGAGCCGTGCGGGATGTCTTCGATGGCATAGAGGCAAGTTGTGTTGATGTTGCTGTGCCTATGGTGATCATGGCAGCCGGTGCATTGGGTCTGACCGGTCAGGAATCGATTGCAGCTCTTGGGGCAGATGCCGCCCTAAAGGAGCGCCTGCGGTCCATATGGGTGCAGGCGGGCTTAAAGATGAAACTCAAACGCAAAGGGGGTCAATTCATGACTGCTGCAGAGCTCGCCGCGAGCGAGTCGCTGCCTAAGGTCTGTCTGATATCAACGCCAACTGAGGACGGTCATATTAGTGCACGCTACTTTACGCCCCAGGAACCACACAATTCTCTGGCGGTCACCGGGGGCTGTTGTCTTGCGACGGCTTGTCTGATTCCGGGTACGACCGCGCACGCGATCGCCAGCGGCCTAGCTCCGCTGGGCGCCGAGGCCTCCGAGCACCTCGTTGCCATGGAGAACCCTGCAGGCATTCTCAAGGCGCGTGTTTTCGGACAGCGCTTAAGCGATACCGAATTCGAATTTCCCTGGGTCGCCTATGAGCGTAGCGCCCAAATCTTTATGAATGGGTTTTTTCGAATCCACCGTTATCACGATACCCACTAGGCCGGCGCCCCAGGCCCGCTGCGGGCTTCGCAGCAGGGTGATTGGCTGACTTATGCCCTGATTTGGCCATGGGCTTTTGAGCGGGTTTCGCTGAACTAGGCTTTGCCGTGGCGGGTTTCTTTAGACTAAAGCCAGAAGGCTTTTCAAAGGAAAATCCGCTTGATTTGGCTCCAAACTTACCTGCTGGCCTGGGAGAAGACTTGGCAGCGAAGCGGCCATCGCCTGGGGGCTTTCGGGAAAACGGTTTTTTTGCGGCGCCCGCTCTGGGATTGGGATGGATGCGGCGTTGAGCATCATCACGGCGCGCAGACCCCGGAGGCAGGGGAGCCAGTGTAAAGCGGCCTGTCTGACTTGAGCCTTCCGGTGACGCTTTGATGGACTCGAGAGAGGTGTTGGTGAGGCGTTCGATATCTCTGAGCAGGTTGCGCTCCGATCGATCACAAAGCGAGATCGCGATACCACTCTTACCGGCACGCCCGGTTCGACCGATTCGATGCACATAGGCTTCCGGCATCATTGGCATATCAAAATTCACGACGTGGGAGATGTCATCGACATCTAAGCCGCGCGCTGCGACATCGGTGGCCACCATGATGCGCATTGCACCTGACTTAAATTGTGCTAAGGCCTTGTTACGTTGGCCCTGCGTCTTATCGCCGTGTATCCCGATACAACGAAGACCAGCGTCGTTGAGCATACGCTCTACTTTATCGGTGCCACGCTTTGTTCGGGTAAATACAATTGCCCGCTCAACCTCGCGTGCTGCGAGGAGATCAACAAGGAGTTCACTCTTCTGTGATTGGTCCACCATAATGATCTCTTGATGAATCTTTTCGGCCGGTTTCGACTCCACCGCGACCGCAATCTCTTTGGGTTGATTCATGAACTCCTGGGCGAGTGCACGAATCGGACGTGGCATCGTTGCCGAGAGAAGCAGAGTCTGACGCGTCTGACTAATCTTGCGCATAATCTCTTCAATCGCAGGCATGAACCCAAGATCAAGCATCTGATCGGCTTCATCAAGCACAATCACGCTGGTCTTATCGAGGCGCGCCTTTCCGGAGCGCACGTGATCAAGTAATCGGCCTGGCGTTGCCACTACAACATCGAGACCGCCTGAGAGTGCCTTGATCTGTGGAACGGGGCTTGCGCCGCCAACCACCAGTGCAACCGAGGGGCGCATGAATTTTCCGTAGGTTCGAATGCTCTCGCAGATTTGATTGGCCAGCTCCCGTGTCGGCGCAAGAATTAGAGTGGTGAACGACTTGGGTCCGGGACCGGACCACTTCTCAGCACTTAACTTTCTTGCGGCGAGTTTTTGCAAAATAGGCAAAACAAATGAGGCGGTCTTACCCGTGCCGGTCTGTGCAATACCGATCACGTCATGACCGGCGATCATTGCGGGAATGACCTCGGCCTGAATTGGGGTGGGGTGGGTGTAGCCTTCGGCCTGAACGGCGCGAAGCAAGGGGTCGGCTAAGCCGAGATCTGCAAATGTTTTCAAAATTATCTTTCAATGGGCCAGCCAAATCCTGGCGCTCATCATGAGCACACCAATTGGCGGGCGAGTTTTAGGCGCGAAAAACCGCAACGATTGCGGTCGGCCAAGCAAAGCGACGATCTGGACTTAACGCTCCAGATGTAAGTGAGGCTAAACGCAAGCCCGAATAGTACGTCATTTGTGTGCGGCGCAACGGGAATTTCTAGAATAATGACGAAATGATCATGATTAAACGACTTTTTCTGCTCTGGATTGCGACTACCGCTGCGCTCTGGGTTGCAGATGGCGCGTTCGATAGCGTGCGCTTTAAGACCCTTGAGAGCCTGATTCTGAGCGGATTTCTGCTGGCCTTAGTTAACCAGACGATCAAGCCTCTTTTGCTCCTTGTCACGTTACCGATCACCGTGTTGTCATTTGGGTTGGCATTGCCGGTGATCAACGGCCTTGTCTTGCTCGCGATTGCCGGGCTTGTAAAGGATTTCGAGATCGATGGGTTCTGGATGTCGGTGGTCTGTGCCTTGCTGGTCTCCGTTGTGAGTTTTCTGATCGGGCTGGCGACCGGCAATACAGCCTTGCGGGGTCAGTTCAGGGCGGGGCCAGGGGCTAGGCGCCGCGCCGAGGACGACACCGACCCGAATGTGATTGATGTCGAGGTTCGAGAGCGGGATTCTGATCGAGAGCGCCTCAGGTAGACGGTTTGGGGGCAATCAGGGCGCTTGAATTGACCCGATATTTCATAATGTAAAAATATGACGCGTTGCGTCAAAATAGTCACCCCAGGGGGTTGCACTGCACAAGTGGTTAGGTTTAAATCCGACTTGTGCGTTGCATCAAATGCCAAACAAGCTCGATTTAGGTCCGTTTTCCGGGGTACCAGAGCCCAGCATCTGATGCAGTGCAACTGATAAATCCATGATCATTTTTAACCCTAACGGAGCTGAAACTATGAAAAATGTAAACGAGCAAATCGCTGAGATCGCAAAAACGAACGTGGACACCGCTGTTGAGTTGTCCGGTGCCGCGATGACCGGCGTTGAGAAATTGGTCGATCTGCAGTTGAAGGTTGCAAAGACCGCCATGAGCCAGGGCGCAGACAATCTGAAAGCACTTGCCTCTGCAAAAGATGTGCAAGAGCTGATGAAAGTTCAGTCGTCGTTTGCCATGCCAACGATCGAGACTGCGGTCTCCTACGCAAACGCGATCTACGGAATTGCCTCCGAGACCGCAAATACGTTTGCAAAGATGGCCGAGTCACAGATCTCCGCAAGCAATCAGAAAATCTCGACTGCTGTCGAAGAGTTTTCTAAGAATGCACCTGCCGGTTCAGAGAGTGGTGTTGCTTTGGTGAAGTCGGCGCTAACGGCAGCAAACGCAGCCTACGAGACCGCGAGCAAGGCTGCAAAGCAGGCCGTGGCCGTGGTTGAGCAGAATGTTCAGTCCGCAACGAAGGCGGGCGTAAAAGCTGCAACGACTGCCCTGAAGGCCGCTTAATTCAGGCGATTCGTGGTTTGAATGAAAAAAGATCCTTCGGGATCTTTTTTCATTTCTGGGCCACGCTTAAAAAGCACTCGCGGGCTCGGCTGCGTCAAAGGTAATGACATGATCGGCCTCAAGGCGAATACCAATTTTTTCTTCAATCGCATGGTCGTGATGACTGGGTACAAGCGAGAGAATCTTTTCCCCATTTGGCAGTTCAAGCGTGTAGAGGAAATCTGCGCCTCGGAATGCCTTGCGAACGACGGTTGCCTTTAACTGAGAGCCGTCATCGTGAACGACATCGTCGGGCCGAAGGAGCACACGAACATCCTTAGACGGAGAGTTCGCTAAGCAACAGCAGTCTTTTAGCGCAAGCTCGCCCAGGGGCGTCGCCACATGATGGCCCAGTTGTTGGCCACTGATTAAGGCACCTTCACCAACAAATCGCGCCACATGCGCAGAATTTGGTTCGTGATAAAGCAGATAGGGGTCGCCCCACTGGGCTAATCGGCCGTCGAATAACACCCCAACCTCATCGGCCACTGCGAAGGCTTCATGCTGATCGTGCGTCACTAGAATCGCAGTGGTCTGGGTTTTTTCCAGAATATCCCGGACCTCGCGGGCGAGACGCTCACGCAGGGCGATATCAAGGTTCGAGAATGGTTCATCAAGAAGCACGAGGCTTGGCTTAGAGGTGAGGGCTCTGGCCAGAGCGACGCGTTGTTGCTGGCCACCGGAGATCTCATGGGGGTAGCGGTCAGCCTGCCCTGCGAGACCAACCAATTCGATCATCTCGAGCGCTTCTTGGGGAAGCTGGCCAGGCCTAAGGCGTCTGCCTTGGGTGAGTCCAAAGGCGATATTTTCTGCAACCGATAGGTGGGGGAAGAGGGCGTAATCCTGAAAGACCACGCCAACGCTGCGTTTTTCGGGGGCCACCAGAAGGCCCGGTCCAACAATCTGTAGGCCATTGAGCCAGATCTCGCCCGCTGAGACACCGATAAACCCGGCGATTGCCCGCAAAATACTCGTCTTTCCGCACCCGGAGGGGCCCAAGAGGCAGCCGATCTTTCCTTTGGCGAGCGAAAACGAGAGGTCATGCACGGCCTCCAGGCGGCCACCCGAGCTTGTTGGATCGTCGTAGACGATCGAGACTTCTTTCAAGATAAGCGCGTCCATTGCAGATGATTATAATTCTCATTTAGAAAAACCATCAATGACGGCGCCCAACATCTCCCAGCCCACGCACCGCTGGAAAAGACCATCTGTCTCGCGGCCGCTCGCAGCGGCGACAGGCCTGTTGGTGATCGTCATTTTGTTGCCTCTTCTCGCGGTCGCTGTCTTCGGGGTTCAGGCGATCTTGCGGCCAGAGGTCCTGGTGAGCCTTCTGGGCTCTGTGCTTCCCACCTATCTGCTCAATACGCTTTTGCTGGCTGGGTTTTCGGGTCTGATTGCTCTTGCGCTCGGGGTTCCCTCGGCCTGGTTTGTGACGGCTTATGAGTTTTCGGGGCGGCGGATTTTGGAGTGGTCCCTCGTCGTGCCGATGGCAATTCCAGCGTATGTCCTGGCCTATGCCTATACCGATGCGCTCGATCCCTCGGGCTGGCTTTATCAAATCATTCAGAACTGGTTCGCGTGGGCTGGATTTAATTTGCCACGGATTGATATCCGATCCCTGTGGGGAGCATCGATTGTGTTGGGGGTCGCACTGAGCCCCTATGTGGCGCTGTTAGCAAAAAACGCATTCGCCGAGCGGCAGGGTGCAGCGTTTGATGCGGCGCGCGCCATGGGCCTATCGCAGCGTCAGGTGTTTTTTCGTCTCGCGGTTCCCCTTGCAAGACCCGCCTGGATTGCTGGGCTCGCACTCGTGGTGATGGAGTGCTTTGCAGATTACGGAACAGTCGCGTTTTTCTCTGTTCCGACCCTGTCGACAGGGCTTTTTAAGGCTTGGTTTAACTACGGAGATCGCTCGTCGGCCGCTTTGATTGCGCTGGTGATGATGATGACGGTTGCGATTCTGCTCTACCTAGAGCATCGTGCGCGGGGCCGTGCGTCTTGGGCAGCGAGCCGAATCGGAACACGAGCACAGCCGACACCTGTGGCGGGGATTTCAGCAGTGATGATGGCGGCCTATTGTGCGATTCCGGGCCTGATTGGTTTTGTGATTCCAGTGGGGCTCTTGCTCTATTCGGCATTGAGTGCGCAGGCCACGCCAGAGGTGGGCCTACTGATCGTACAAGCGATGAATACGGTGGTGCTTGCATCGGTTGCTGTTGTGGTGATTATCCCCTGCGCCTGGCTTGGCGCGTATGGGCTTCGTTCGGGAGGAGTAATTGCAACCCGATCAGTTCGGCTCGCCGCAGCGGGCTATGCCATGCCCGGGCTCGTGATCGCAGTGGGTCTGCTGGCCTGGTCTGGGCTTTTTACGGAGATGGCCGATCGATGGCTTCATTGGCGCGTTGCGTTGGTCGGCACCGGAGTTCTGCTGTTGGGCGCCTATCTCACCCGTTTTTTTTCTGTCGGACTAGGTGCGATCGAGAGTGGTCTCGGTCGTGTCACGCGTAACCTTGAATGGTCGGCAAGTAGTCTCGGCCTATCACCGTGGAAGATTTTGTCTCGCGTGCACTTCCCGATGGTCCGCGGTGCAACCGGTATCGCTGCACTGCTGGTGTTTGTCGATGTTGTCAAGGAGTTGCCTGCGACCTTGGTGTTGCGCCCCTTTAATCTGGAAACTCTGGCAGTGTCTGCGCACCACTTGGCTGCCGATGAGTTGCTCGCACAGGCTGCATGGCCCGCACTTATGATTGCAGTGGTGGGGCTCTTGCCGCTTTTACTTCTGGGCCCTGCGCTTCGCAGAGACCGCTAGGCGTGCGCGTTTTGGGCGCTCGCTTTTGACTGCGTCTGGCATGAGAACCTCCTGCGATGCCCGACGCGTTGCACCCGTTGTCCTTCTGACCGTATAGGTGCCATCGGACTTCATCAGCCAGGTAAGTGCGTTGTCACGCAGGTGAACCATCAGGCCCTCTCGGATCACCCGTTGCTTGAGCTTTTTATCAAGCACTGGGAATGCAAGCTCGACTCGTCGGAAGAAGTTGCGGTCCATCCAGTCTGCAGACGATAGATAGACGTTCTCTTCGCCGTCATTGAGGAAGTAGAAAACTCGGCTGTGCTCTAAGAAACGACCGATTGTTGAGCGCACTGTAATGTTCTCAGATAGACCCGGCACCTGGGGACGAAGAACGCATACGCCGCGGATAATCAGGTCAATTCTGACGCCGGCCTGACTGGCTTTATAGAGCGCCTCGATAATCTTGTGCTCAACGAGGGAGTTCATCTTGGCGATGACTCGTGCGGGCTTACCGGCCTTTGCAAGTGTGGCCTCTTTACCGATGGCAGCAATAGCCCGTTCATGCAAGGTAAAGGGGGACTGCCAGAGGGCCTTGAGTGCCTTGGCCTGGCCTAAGCCAGTCAGTTGCTGAAAGATCTCGTGGGTATCGTCGCAGAGATCGGGGTTGGCCGTAAACAATCCGAAATCGGTATAGAGCTTTGCAGTCCGCGGATGATAGTTTCCTGTGCCAAGGTGCACGTAGCGACGTAGCCTGCCTTGTTCGCGGCGCACGACAAGGCACATCTTGGCATGGGTCTTGTTGCCCACGACACCAAACACAACATGTGCGCCGACCTCTTCGAGTCGCGAGGCCCAATTAATATTCGTTTCCTCGTCAAACCGGGCCATGAGTTCTACGATGACAGTGACTTCTTTTCCCGCGCGAGCCGCGATGAGCAGGGATTCCATTAGCTCAGAGGTCTGCCCGGTACGATAGATGGTCTGTTTGATGGCGACGACGTCAGGGTCAGTGGCAGCAAGACGAATAAAATCTGAGACAGCAGTGAACGCGTCGTAGGGGTGGTGGACAAGAACATCTTGCTTCTGGATTGCCTCAAAGAGATTGCCCGCCATAAAGGCGCTTGGGTACCGTGGCGCGAAAGACGAGAACTTTAAGTCAGGCCGATCAACGAGATCTGGCAGTTGCATGAGCCGCACCATATTGACGGGCCCATGAACGCGATAACAATCGGTCTCACTGAGTTTAAATTCGTTGCGCAGTAACTGCATGATGCGCTCTGAAGTCCCCTCGGAGGCCTCAAGGCGCACGGCATCACCGAAGTGACGTTGGGTGAGTTCCCCCTTGAGCGCCTGTCGCAGGTCGGTAACCTCTTCATCGTCAACGAAGAGGTCGCTGTTGCGGGTAACCCGAAATTGGTGCACGCCCTGCACGGTCATGCCGGGAAAGAGGTCATTGACAAAACATTGCAAGAAAGATGACAGCATCACAAAGCCAAACTCATGGCCGGAGATTTCCTTAGGCATCGCCACTAGGCGCGGAAGTGCGCGGGGGGCCTGGACCACGGCGATGCCGCTTTCTCGGCCAAAGGAGTCCTGGCCTTCGAGTTCGAGGACAAAGTTCAGGCTCTTGTTGAGCACTCTGGGGAAGGGGTGTGTTGGCGATAGTCCAATCGGGGTTAGAACAGGCAAGACCTCTTGAGAAAAATACTGGTGTGCCCACTCGCGTTGCACAGAGTTGAGACTGGCTGCAAGATGAAAATGGATTCCGTACTTTTCCAGCAAAGGAAAGATCTGGGAGTTTAAGATTTTGTATTGGTGCGCAATCAGTGCATGGGCCCGTGCCGAGACCTCTCGAAAGGTGTCGGCCGCCGTGGTGCCGTCTTCTGCCACCTGATCGGGGTTGTTGCGCAGCTGCGCCTTGATTCCCGCCACCCGAATCTCAAAAAGCTCATCGAGGTTACTCGACACAATACAGATGTACTTAAGTTTTTCTAGGGCAGGGACCGAGGGGTCCTCGCTCATGGCGAGCACCCGCTCGTTGAAGGCAAGTAGGCTTAGCTCCCGGTTTAAAAACCGGTCGACATTTTTAAGTGGGGGCTGGGTCATGGTTTTTCTAGTCTGATCTCACACTATGACAAGTCTGTGACGATCCCGCTATCCAGACGAACCCTTCGTGCGACAATTGGCTCGTTATGCCTATGTCGAGTCCCCTCAAACTGATTGCTGCAGTGGATCTTGGATCTAATAGTTTTCATTTGTTGATCGGACGGGTGGATGAGTCCTCGCTTGGGCATCAGATCTATCCACTTGATGGGCTCAAAGAGGTGGTTCGGCTTGCCGCGGGATTGGGCAGGGATAAGCGTCTCGACGCGGCCTCCCAGATGCGGGCAATCCTTGCCCTTCAGCGGTTTGGTGAGCGGCTGCGTTCATTTTCTCCCGATCGTGTTCGGGCCGTCGCAACCAACACATTTCGTATCGCCAAAAATGGCGCTGAGTTTCTAAAAACAGCTGAGGCTGCTCTTGGGTTCCCGATCGAGATTATCGCGGGAAGAGAAGAGGCTCGCCTGATCTACATGGGGGTATCCCATAGCCTGCCACGCGATGGTCAGCGTCGGCTGATTATTGATATCGGCGGAGGATCCACCGAATTTATTGTTGGCATTGACTACGAACCAAAGCTTCTTGAGAGCGTTTACGTCGGCTGTGTTCGGTTTAGTCGAGAGTTTTTCCCCGGTGGCGAAATTAACCGTGGTGCTATGAAGGCTGCAATTCTTGAGGCTCGAAAAGAAATCCAGGTGATTCGCAAGGCGTTTCTTTCAGATGGCTGGAACGAGGCCGTAGGTTCGAGTGGAACCGCTAAAGCAATTTCAGAGGTGCTAGCCGCAAATGCGATGAGCGATCGGGGAATCACTGCGGCGGGGCTCGAGCGTCTGCGTACTCGATTAATTGAGGCTGGCCGGGTTGAGGATTCTGGTCTGTTGGGCCTAAAACCAGACCGCATACCCGTATTCGCCGGTGGGGTTGCAATCATGTCTGCAATTTTTGATGAGTTGGAAATTGAGGTGATGCATTACGGTGAGGGCGCTCTGAGGCTAGGCGTCCTCTACGACCTGCTTGGACGAACCCAACACGAGGATATGCGGCGTATTAGTGTTGAGCAGGCGATGCGGCGTTACGCGGTTGATGTTGAGCAGGCGAGGCGAATCGGTGAGTTTGCAATGAGCCTGTGGCGCAATTTAAAGATAGGCTCTGAGGAGGAACGCAGCGAGTTAGATCAGCAGCTACTCTGGGCAGCCTGCTTGCACGAGATCGGGCACTCAATCTCCCACAATAGTTTTCATAAGCATTCTGCCTACATACTGACCCACGCCGATATGCCTGGATTCTCCCGGCGCGAGCAGCAGGCGGTGGCCGCATTGGTCCTCGGGCAGGTGGGTAAGCTCAACAAGGTGCAGTCATTGATGGCGTCCCGCCCTGGTTGGGCGGCGTTGCTGTGTTTCCGTCTATCTTGTCTCTTTTATCGCAGACGGTTTACCGAGGATCTGCCGCAGGTGACGTTGAGCACCTTAGGGCAGGGATTTAGCGTCTCGGTTGCTGCCGATTGGCTCGCCGCCCACCCGCTCACCGAGTTTGGTCTTCAACAGGAGTCTGCTGAATGGGCGAAACTGGGTTTTGATCTACAATTCAAGGCTGTTCAGGCTGGCGAAGCGGTAATGCGGCAGTCCTCGGCAGGCGCGTAGCTCAGCTGGTTAGAGCACCACCTTGACATGGTGGGGGTCGTTGGTTCGAGTCCAATCGCGCCTACCACTTTGACCTAATAGATTTAGCCCCTAGAGGCACTCCGTTACAAAGGTTCCGATGGTGAATGTCACGCTGCCCGATGGCGCAGTGAAATCCTTCCCTCAGCCCGTAAAAGTGGCTGATGTTGCGGCAAGTATCGGCGCAGGACTCGCAAAGGCCGCAATTGCAGGCAGGTTAAACGGTGCGCTGGTCGATACAAGTTTTCTCATCGAGCATGATTCGCAGTTGTCGATCGTGACCGAACGGGATGCGGATGGCCTAGAGATTATTCGACACTCCACAGCCCATCTACTGGCCTATGCTGCACAGAAATTATTTCCTGGCCTTCAGGTCACGATTGGTCCGGTCATCGAGAACGGTTTTTACTACGACTTCGCTTATGAGCGGCCACTGACCCCGGAAGACCTTGAATCTATTGAGGCCACCATGCGGGCACTTGCCGCAAAGGATGAGCCCATCGTACGAGAGGTATGGAATCGAGACGAGGCGGTGAATTTATTTCTGCAGATGGGCGAGAAATATAAAGCAGAAATTATTGGATCAATTCCGGCCGACCAGCCCATCTCACTGTACAGAGAAGGCGATTTTGTGGACCTCTGCCGAGGGCCTCATGTTCCATCAACAGGAAAGTTAAAAGTATTCAAGCTCATGAAGGTTGCGGGTGCCTATTGGCGCGGTGATCATCGCAATGAAATGCTGCAGCGTGTGTACGGTACAGCGTTTGCAAAAAAAGATGAGCTCGACACCTATCTACATCAGCTCGAAGAGGCCGAGAAACGCGATCACCGAAAACTTGGTAAGGCCCTAGATCTTTTTCACATGCAGGATAACGCGCCGGGTATGGTGTTTTGGCACCCCAAGGGCTGGTCGATCTGGCAGCAGGTCGAGCAGTATCTGCGGCAGGTCTATGTCGAGAGTGGCTATCAGGAGGTCCGTTGCCCCCAGATTCTCGATCGCTCGCTCTGGGAGGCCTCTGGCCACTGGGAGCACTACAAAGACAATATGTTCACCACGGCCTCAGAGAACCGGGATTACGCGGTCAAACCCATGAACTGCCCCGGCCACATCCAGGTCTTTAACTCCGGCTTGCGCAGCTACCGGGACCTCCCCCTGCGTTACGGCGAATTCGGTTCTTGTCATCGCAATGAGTCCTCCGGCAGTCTCCATGGCCTACTTAGGGTGCGCGGATTTACCCAAGACGATGGCCATATTTTCTGCACCGAGGATCAGATTCAGTCAGAGGTGGATGCCTTCACTCGTAAGTTGCTGGCGGTCTATAGAGATTTTGGTTTTGAGAGCGTGATCTACCGGCTCTCGACGCGGCCTGTCAATCGGGTCGGATCCGATGAGAGCTGGGATAAGGCCGAGCGTGCGCTGGCAGAGGCCTTAAATAACGTGGGCGTTCAATGGCAGGAGCTCAAAGGCGAGGGTGCGTTCTATGGACCCAAAATTGAGTATTCTCTAAAGGACTCTCTTGGCCGTATCTGGCAGTGTGGAACGATCCAGGTGGATTTCAATATGCCGGTGCGACTTCATGCTGAGTTCGTAGATTCCGATAACACCCGCAAATCCCCGGTCATGCTGCACCGGGCGATCGTTGGTTCTCTCGAGCGATTTATTGGAATCTTGATTGAAAACTTCGCCGGGGCGATGCCCGTCTGGCTGGCTCCCGTGCAGGCTGTGGTCGCCTCGATCACGGATTCTCAAGCGGATTACGCCCAAAGTGTTGCGAAAACCTTGCAAAACCGGGGCTTTCGGGTCCAGGCGGATTTGCGAAGTGAGAAAATCTCCCTTAAAATCAGGGAGTTAAGCCTGCAAAAAGTGCCGTATATCTTGGTCGTTGGAGACACAGAAAAGGCGTCTGGTCAGGTAACAGTTCGCGCTCGGGGTGGGACAGATCTCGGCGCCATGGCAGCGGACGCCTTCGGCCAACGACTTGAACAGGAAGTTCAGTCCCGGCAATAAGGCGTCCGAGTTTTTTCGGATTTTAAAAGGAACACAATAATCGCTACAGATCGTTCGCATCGCATAAACGCAGAAATCAACGCACCGCAGATCCGGTTAGTTGGGGTAGATAACGAAGCGCTCGGAATTGTTCAGGTTGCCGAGGCCCTCAAAATGGCTGATGAAGCCGAAGTGGATTTAGTAGAAATTGCGCCGCAGGCCGATCCGCCTGTTTGCAAACTGATGGATTACGGTAAGTTCAAGTATCAGGAACAAAAGCGTGCCCACGATGCAAGACTGAAGCAGAAGGTTATACAGGTTAAGGAAGTCAAGTTTCGCCCCGGCACTGATGACAATGATTATCAAGTGAAGGCTAGGAATGTAGTGCGTTTCTTGGAAGAGGGCGACAAGGTGAAGATCACCCTGCGCTTTCGAGGCCGTGAGATGGCCCACCAAGAGTACGGAGTCCGGATGTTGGAGCGTCTGCGGGTGGATTTGGATGAGCAGGCGGTGGTTGAACAGATGCCCAAGCTCGAAGGGCGCCAGATGGTGATGGTGATTTCGCCAAAGAAAAAGAAGTAAAGAACTAAGGAAGTAAGGAAGTAAAGTATCAAAGATGTAGCAACAAACCGATGTACCGCAGTATCAAAAGCTTTGCCAGGTTGTTTAAGTGACTGCATGTGTTGGCGTAGCCAGTGCAGACCACCTGAGCAGGCGTTAAAACGGAGCAATAAATGCCCAAAATGAAGACCAAGAAGGCGGCTGCAAAGCGCTTTCAGGCCCGCGGCAGTGGGTCCATCAAGCGTGCGCATGCAACCAAGCGCCATATCCTAACGAAGCGCTCGACCAAAAATAAGCGTCAGTTGCGTGGAACTCTCACGGTACATGAGTCGGACATCAAACATGTTCGCGCCATGATGCCTTACGCATAAGGGAGACTCAACATGCCTCGCGTAAAACGTGGAGTAACCGCAAGAGCTCGTCACAAGAAAATTCTTGCACTGGCCAAAGGATTTCGTGGCCGTCGTAATAACGTATTTCGGGTCGCCAAGCAGGCGGTAATGCGTGCTGGGCAGTATGCCTATCGCGACCGTCGCAATCGCAAGCGTGTATTTCGTGCGCTATGGATCACGCGTATTAATGCTGCCTGCCGTCAACACGATATTAACTACAGCCGGTTTATTGCAGGGTTAAAGAAGGCCAATATCGATCTTGATCGCAAAGTATTGGCCGATCTCGCTGTGATGGATAAGCCCGCGTTCGCATCGATTGTTGCGACTGTTAAAGCTGCGATCGCTAAGTAGTTAGCGGTCTGGCTGCCGAGGGATAGTCCATGACCGACCTGGCGCGGCTTATCTGCGATGCCCAAGAGGCCTTTGAGACTGCTGCGGATTCCGTAGCCCTTGAGAATGCCAAGGCACGGTTTCTAGGTAAAAGCGGACAACTGACTGAGCGCTTAAAAGCACTCAGTCAGGTCGATGCTGAGGCGAGAAAAACCCTCGGTGCAGAAATCAACGCAGCAAAAACCGAAATTGAAGTGCTCTTGCAGCGTCGTCGTCAGCAGATTGCCGATGCGGCACTTGGCGAGCGCCTTGCAGCGGAATCGATCGATGTCTCCTTGCCTGGACGCGGCCGTGGTGTCGGCGCGATCCATCCGGTGATTCGTTCCTGGCGGCGGGTTGAACAGATTTTTACCTCGATTGGCTTCGATGTTGCCGATGGCCCCGAGATCGAGACCGACTGGATGAACTTCACGGCCTTGAACAATCCGGAGAATCATCCCGCCCGCTCAATGCAAGACACCTTCTATCTGCAAAAGCGAGATGAGCAGGGACTGCCCTTATTGTTGCGCACGCATACCAGCCCAATGCAGGTGCGATACGCCAAGACCCATGCCCCACCGATTAAGGTGATTGCGCCTGGGCGCACCTATCGGGTCGATAGCGATGCGACCCACTCGCCGATGTTCCATCAGGTCGAGGGCCTTTGGATTGCCGAGGATGTCTCGTTTGCAGATCTAAAGGGCGTCTACACAAATTTCTTACAGCAATTCTTTGAGACGACTGATTTACAGGTTCGTTTTCGTCCGTCATTTTTCCCATTTACGGAGCCATCTGCCGAGATTGATATGCGCTTTGAATCTGGCCCGCTTAAGGGGCGCTGGTTAGAAATTTCTGGTTCTGGCCAGGTCCACCCGCAGGTGATACGACACTTCGGGCTTGATCCCGAGCGTTGTATTGGATTTGCTTTTGGAAGTGGCCTTGAGCGCATGACGATGTTGCGCTATGGGATCGCTGATTTACGGTTGTTTTTTGAAAATGATCTTCGTTTCTTGCGGCAGTTTGTCTAACTATGAGAGTTCCTGAAAAATGGCTTCGTAGCATGGTTAATCCTGCCATGAGTGTCGAGTCACTCGCAGAGTTACTCACCATGGCGGGGTTAGAGGTCGAGGAGGCTGAGCCACTTGCACCGCATTTCACAGGCGTTGTTATCGCGCGGGTGCTTGCGACAGAAAAGCATCCCGATGCCGATCGCCTGCGCGTATGTCAGGTGGATACGGGTTCTGGCTCGCCATTGCAGATTGTCTGCGGCGCACCGAACGTGGTTCCCGAGATGCTGGTCGCGTGCGCCACAGAGGGTGCTGTCTTACCGGGTGGATTCAAGATTAAGCGCGCAAAGATGCGGGGCGTTGAGAGCCAAGGCATGTTGTGTTCCGCTAAAGAGCTTGGCATTGCAGAGGATGCAGAGGGTCTGCTGTCTTTACCCTCGGCCTTAGCGACACGCCTCGGTAACAATCTGCGCGAGGCGCTTGATCTTGATGCACAGGTCTTGACTCTAAAGCTCACCCCGAATCGTGCTGACTGTTTATCGATTCTCGGTGTTGCCCGCGAGGTCTCGGCGTTAACCTCAAGCCCGATTACACCGCCGCAGTGGCCGCAGATTACGCCCACCGTCTCAGACCGTGTCGCGGTCACCGTCGAGGCCAAAGACCTCTGCGGTCGATTCTCAGGGCGCGTGATGAAGGGCGTGAATGCCGCCGCATTAACTCCCGATTGGATGCGTGCGCGGCTCGAGCAGTCGGGTCAGCGCTCGATCACCGCCTTGGTCGACATTTCAAACTACGTGATGCTTGAACTCGGCCAGCCCACCCACATTTTCGATCTCGATAAGCTCGAGGGTGGCCTCACGGTCCGTTGGGCCCGCGATGGCGAAACACTCACCCTGCTCAATGGCCAGACGGTGCGCTTAACGCCCTCAGTCGGTGTCATTGCGGATAACGGTAAGCCAGAGCAGCCCGCCGAATCATTGGCAGGGATTATGGGTGGCGAGTCGACCTCCGTCAGTACCGCCACGAAGAATATCTATATCGAAGCCGCCTTCTGGTGGCCGGATGCAATTCGGGGTCGTGCCCGTTCGTTTAATTTCACTACCGAGGCGGGCCATCGATTCGAGCGCGGTGTGGATTGGTCGCGCACGATCGAGCATATTGATTACATCACTCATCTGATTCAAACGATCTGTGGTGGCGAGGCAGGGCCTCTCGATGATCAGACGCTGGCCGTTCCGAAGCGCGTCCCAGTAACCATGCGAATTGCTCGGTGCAGCAAGGTCTTAGGAATTAGCGTTCCAGCGCAGACCTGTTTAGAGATTTTTAAGCGCTTGGGTTTTGGGGCTGAGCTCTCAGGAGATCAGGCGCTCATTACGGTGACGCCGCCCAGTGCACGATTCGATATTGAGATCGAAGAGGATCTGATTGAAGAGGTTGCGCGCGTGTATGGGTTTGACAAAATCCCAGCCCGGCCTCCTATTGCTCCAATCGTGATGTCGGCGCCTAAGGAGTCATCGCGCTCTGTGATGCAGTGCCGAGATCGTATGGTCGATAACGATTATGTTGAAGTAATTACCTATAGTTTTGTAAGCGAGGCGGGTGCGACGCAGATTCGCGCTGAGACGCCGCTAGCGTTGCTCAACCCCATGGCCTCTCACCAGTCAGTCATGCGTACGAGCCTGCTGACTGGTTTGTTGGAGTGTCTAACGTCCAACCTGTCACGCAAACAATCCCGGGTTCGTATTTTCGAGATCGGCAGAACCTTTCACGATTGCCCGGCCGTTGTTGCTGGGGATTGGACAGTCAAGGGGATTGATCAGCCCATCAGAATTGCCGGCCTCGCTCTGGGCGGGGCCGTTGACGAGCAGTGGGGTCAGACATCGCGAGAGGTTGATTTTTTTGATGTTAAGGCCGATCTCGAGGCCCTAGTTGCGCCACTGATACTCACCACAAGATTACCCAAGGCGGGTAAGCCCGCGGGTGAGAAAACCGTTGTTGGGCCAGAGGCCGAGCCCAGTCTGATGGCGCTTCACCCTGGGCGTTGCGCAGAGGTGCTCATTGATGGACAGGTGGTGGGAGTGTTGGGCGAATTACATCCTAGAATCGCTCAGGCCGCAGGCCTTACACAGCCGCCAGTCGTGTTTGAAGTCCTCTTGGCGCCGCTCTTAACGGTTCCTATGCCAGCCGTTACCGAGGTCTCCAAGTTTCCCCCGGTTACCCGGGATCTGGCCCTTGTCGTGGGCTCTGAGACCCCCATGGGGGACCTGATTTCCACCCTAAACCGGGTAAAAACCCAATCAAAACAAGGATCTTGGATACAACATATCAAGTGTTTTGATGATTATCGAGGTAAAGGACTGTCCGAAAAGGAAAAAAGTCTAGCTTTCAGGTTTATACTTCAGAGTCCCGAAGCTACTCTCCAAGATTCCGAGGTCGACGTGTTGATGAATGACATCGTAAAACTGATGCAGTCCGAGTTCTCAGCCCGCCTTCGTACCTAAGCCAGCTAGAACGACCCATCGTGCAATTTGATCCAAAGTCCGTGGACGGAACTTTGCCGTTTTCTGCCCCCCATCTCAACGAGAGCCTCACGGTATTGTTAGATCACGTGGGATTAAAGAGCCAAGACGACACCTTGACCAAGGCTGAACTGGCTGACCTGCTTTTCGAGGTGGTGGGGCTCAACAAGCGGGAGGCCAAAGAGGTCGTAGATATCTTTTTCGAGGAAATTCGGGAGACCCTGGTCGCGGGCAGGGGGGTTAAGCTTTCTGGCTTTGGTAACTTTCAATTACGCGACAAGCCCCAGCGCCCGGGCAGAAACCCAAAAACAGGCGAAGAGATCCCCATCGCCGCCCGCAGGGTAGTCACTTTTCATGCGAGCCAGAAGCTGAAGTCCTACGTACAGGACCCAACCCGTAAGCCGCTCGATGCTTACGCAGATGATGAATCCTGACGATGGACGCCCGGACCTCCTCAATTACCCTGCCACCGATTCCGGCTAAACGGTATTTCACAATCGGCGAAGTAAGCGATTTGTGTGCGGTTAAACCCCATGTGTTGCGCTATTGGGAGCAGGAATTTACACAGCTTCGCCCAATGAAACGGCGCGGCAATCGTCGCTACTACCAGCATCATGAGGTTTTACTGATCCGCAAGATTAGAGAGTTACTCTACGACCAGGGCTTCACCATCAGTGGTGCACGCAATCAACTGATGGATGCACGAATTAATGGTGTTGGAGTGGGGGTCACGGAAGCCCGTGTTGCCCCAGTTTCTGACGAGGTGGAATTGAATTCCGAGGCCTCAGCCCAAGTGGATGTAAAGAGCGTTCGTCATACCTTGCAAGAGGTCTTGATGCTCTTAAAAGGGTCATCGGGTCGGCTATAATCGAGGGCTTCGGTCGGGGCGTAGCGCAGCCTGGTAGCGCACTTGCATGGGGTGCAAGGGGTCGGATGTTCGAATCATCTCGCCCCGACCAATATCTTAATGTGCTGTGGACTCATTAAACCTTAACGACTGGATTGGCCGCCAAGAGCTGGCCCAAGATACGGTAACGCCAACACCTGTGGCGGCCCTCTCAGCGACACTCGACCTTGATTCAGCGCGGCCGCAAGAGGGCGTTATGCTGCCACCGCTCTGGCACTGGCTTTACTTCTTGCCGCTCTACAAACAATCCGAGATTGGCGCCGATGGTCACGCGAAACGTGGCGGCTTCTTGCCGCCGGTGCCTCTTCCGAGGCGAATGTGGGCGGCAGGCCAGTTGGCATTTCATGTTCCGATTCTAGTTGGCGATAGGCTCACCAGAACCTCGACGATTGATGCGATTCGCGAGAAATCTGGCCGCACGGGTCGTTTGGTGTTTGTACGCGTCAAGCATGAAATTTGTAGAAATAACGATCAG
>Ga0247831_1001196_pt1 | contig 51168 bp, 37 predicted proteins | sample LaCruzMarch2015__9_FD_192406 | JGI IMG/M metagenome (GOLD analysis project Ga0247831, IMG submission 192406) | Freshwater microbial communities from meromictic Lake La Cruz, Castile-La Mancha, Spain - LaCruzMarch2015_1m | ecosystem: Environmental > Aquatic > Freshwater > Lake | place: Spain...
AGTGTTCGCCATGTTTCCGTCGCTCAAGTCGGACCTTGGGATGACAGACCAACAACTGGGACTGACGGGGGCTTATTTTCTTTGGGTGTATGCTCTGGGCTGCCCGATCGCAGGTCTTATTGGCGACCGAGTTTCCAAACGTATCCTCGTTGTCCTGAGCTTAATCATCTGGAGCTTGGTGACCGTAGCCACAGGACTGGCCCGCTCTGGGGTGGAACTGCTGTGGCTTCGCGCTGCGATGGGGATCTCGGAATCCCTTTTTATGCCGACCGCAATCGCATTAACAGCCAGCGCGTTTGCACCTGAATTGCGGTCGCGAACTATCGCCATTTTAACCACCGCGCAAATCGCTGGGACCGTAGCAGGAAGCTGGTTTGGGGGGTGGATGGCGGACCTGGGGGCATGGCGAACCGCTTTCTTCGCGCTCGGTGGAGTTGGCTTGGGATACGCGTTCCCTTATTTTTGGTTCTTAAGCTCCTTCAAAACAAAAAGTTGCACCAACGAGCAGGGGGCAACAGCACCTAAGGTGGGTGTCTTAGGTTGCCTGATGGCAATCATCTCCATTCCAACCTACCAAATTCTTTGCGTGATTTTCCCCGTTTTTGTTTTTGGTTTGTGGTTGTTGTATGGCTGGCTTCCGACGTTTTTGCATGATAAGTTCCAGCTGAGTCAATCGGAAGCGGCCTTCAACGCGACGTTGTACCTACAAGGGAGCACGGCAGTTGGCTTGCTCAGTGGAGGTTGGCTGGCAGATCGGCTTTTGCGGGTGACGCATGCATCGCGATACTATTTGATGCTTGCGAGTTTGATTCTGTGCGCCCCCTGCTTGCATGCGATCGGCAATTGTGAAACCTTGGTTCAATTGCGATTGGCTGCGATGGCCTTTGGTTTATTTAGCGGCCTGTTGATGGGAAATATTTTTCCATCTGCGTTCGAGGTCGTGCCGGCTCCATTCCGAGCGACCGCGGTTGGGGTGCTCAATTTGTGTGGCGGACTTGTATCTGGTTTTGCAACGCTCTTTGGTGGGCTGTGGAAATCGACGCTTGGGATCGACCGATTGCTAACGCTGACTGGCGGTGCCTACTTTGCAGCCGGCCTATTGCTGCTAGTCTGTATTTTGAAATTGTTTCCTCGCGATGTGCTTAAGCATTCTTCCTAAACGGTATCCCAACGAATTCAACGAAGAGTAAAGTAAGGAATTATGAAGATCGATTCGGTCGATTTCTTTTATCTGTCGATGCCTCAGGTGTTGGACATCGGCGATGGTAGCCAGGATGCTTTGCTGGTCCGAGTTGCGGCTGGCGAGTATGTCGGTTGGGGGGAATGCGAAGCGGCTCCTTTGGTTTCGATCGCCAGCTTGATATGTCCGATGTCGCACAGTGCTTGCAAGCCTGTGATCGCTTCGGTCCTCGGTCAAGAAATCAATGATGTTCGAGATGTTCGTCGGATTGGCGACTTGGTTCGAGCCAACAGCTTGGATTTGCTTCAAGCGGATCATACTCTTTCCGGCATCGATATCGCACTCTGGGACTTGCTAGGGCGTCGACGGAACGAACCCGTGTGGAAGCTGTTGGGCTACAAGACTTCTTTTCCAAAAACTCCCTATGCTTCCGTGTTGTTCGGCGATACGGCACAGGACACGCTAAATAAAGCAAAGGCGATCGCAGCCCAAGGTTTTCGAGCGGCCAAATTTGGTTGGGGGCCGTTTGGATTATCGACGGTAGAGAACGATTGCGACCAACTTGCCGCTGCCAGAGAAGGGCTTGGTGAGGATGGAATTCTTCTGATCGACGCAGGGACCGTGTGGAACGCCGACCTCGCTGCTGCTCGGCTGCGATTGAATATGCTCAAAGAAGTTCGAGCAACTTGGCTAGAGGAGCCGTTCGTTTCCGGCGCCTTATCGGAGTATCACGCTCTTTCTAAAGAAAGCGGCGCCGTGGGAATGGCGGGTGGCGAGGGTTGCCACAACTTTCATATGGCAAAACACATGGTCGATTATACGGGACTCAAGTACGTTCAAATCGATGCGGGGCGGATTGGTGGTATCACCGTCGCCAAGGACGTGGCGGACTATGCTGCATCGAAAGACGTATTATACGTAAACCATACGTTCACTTCGAATCTTGCATTGTCAGCATCCTTGCAGCCCTATGCAGGGCTGGAGTCGCATACGATATGTGAGTTCCCGACAGAACTGAAATCGCTGGCGAGAGCCATGACAAAAAACCATATTACCCCGGACGAAAATGGCCTGTTGCATGTCCCCGATGCACCAGGGCTGGGTATTGAACCGGACTTGCAGGGCATCGCGCCTTACTTGGTCGATGTTCAAATCCAAGTCCGAGGTGAAACCTTATACTGCACGCCACCGCTTCGATAAAATCCTTCGCTCACCCCCGCCGCATACGCCCAATCGACGGTCGGGCTCGCCCCGACACGTCACAACAGGTTTGGTTTGCTAGACATAGACCGCGCGGATAGCACGCCAAACCTATTGCGTTCGTTGGGCTCAAGGCCCTTGAACGCGGGGGTTTCTTTGGGGCTTGGTTGTGGTAGCACGCCAAACCAATTGCGAAGCTTGGGCACAAGGCCCAGCTTCGCGTGGCTCACGCCAACATCGAACACGCTCACCCCCGCCGCACACGCCCAAGCGACGGTCGGGCTCGCCCCGAAACGTCGCAACAGGTTTGGTGTGCTAGACATAGACCTCGCAGGTAGAAGATGAAGCTAGCTGCCAAGCACCTACCTTACTTTCCCCGTTTGATTGCAAGCGACAATTGCAATCGATATCATTACGTCGCTTCGGTAGTGGACAGAGCACTGATGGGAACAAACTCGAGTGCCACTGGAGCCATATCAAGCTTTTTCACCCACTGATTTTGCGGACGACCTAAAACAAGATGATTCCAATCGACCGTCGTGCCGCCCTCAAAATTGCAATCGCAGCAACTGCGGGTTCTGTTGTTTTTCCCGATCTTGACCTGGCAGCACAAGAATCCGCACAGCCGTTCGGAACAGAATTCCCGAACTTAGAATCGCTAACGACCGGCCAGTGGTGGAAGCGAGGTCAGAGCACACAAGACACCCAAGTCAAACGCGGAGGGGCTTCCCAGGCTCCTTCCATGGATGTTCCTCGCGATCAAGTTGTTGTGTTTGCCTACTACTTGCATCATGCGGGAGTTCTCAAACTGAGCGCGCAATTATATCCACTGAAACCAGGTGAATCTCGCGAGGTTTATCTGGAATTAATGCGAGAAGGACAATGGCAACAAGCTGCAACAACGCAGGTTCTCTATCCAGGCTGGGATGCTCATTTTCGAATCGAAAACTGGGATGCATCCGTGAGTGTTCCGTATCGTGTGCGGCATGGTCAGAATGCTACCTTCGAAGGACTGATTCGACGCGATCCCATCGACAAGAACGAAATGGTTGTCGCCAATCTTTCATGCAATTCAAGCAAAACAATCGGCGAGCGAACGGAGATCATCAACAACCTAAAAGTTCACGATCCAGACCTGCTCTTTTTTAGCGGCGACCAGACCTACCGCCACACAGAGCACACCGCAGGCTGGATCGAGTTTGGGTTGCAGTTTCGTGAGATCATTCGCGATCGTCCTACGGTTTGCATTCCTGACGATCATGATGTCGGACACGGGAACTTATGGGGCGAAAATGGAAAGCGGTCGACAACGCCGGGCGACGATGATGGTGGATATCGATACCCCGTAGCGTATGTCAATCAAGTGCAGCGACAACAATCTTGGCACTTGCCTGATGCTGTCGATCCACTGCCAATCGATCGCGATATCCAGGTTTACTTTACGCGATTGAAGCTGGGTGGTGTCGATTTCGCGATCCTGGAAGACCGCAAATTCAAAACCGGTCCCGCTAACAAGATTCCTCGCATGGGCCCGCGTCCCGATCATATCAACGACCCAACTTATGATCCCAAAGCGGTCGATTTGCCGGGCTTGCAACTGTTGGGGGAAAGACAAGAAAAGTTCTTGCGAGACTGGACACAGGAGCATGGACGAAGGTGGTTTTGTCGCAAACGGCCTTTTGTGGGGCTGTTCATATGCATGGCAAACGGGATAGCCGATTACTTGCCGATCTGGATTGCAATGGTTGGCCACAAACACCTCGCAATCGTGCGCTTGAATTGATACGTCAAGCCTGGGCCATGCATCTTTGCGGTGATCAGCACTTGGCAGTTGTTGTCAAGCATGGCATCGATGACTTTGGAGACGGGCCTTACAGTTTCACCAGCCCGGCGCTGGTCAATACGATCTACGGACGTTGGTGGCACCCGCTCGACGAAAAGCCAGGACCAAATCCAGTGCCCGACAGTCCATTGCCATGGACGGGTGATTTTCGAGACGGACTTGGTAACCGAATCAGCATGCTGGCGTATGCCAATCCAGAGAATATTCAAGAGGAGAAAAAGCGAGCTGACGGTTATGGAATCGCTCGCTTTAACAAGCTGAAACGTACAATCACGTTGGAATGCTGGCCAAGGTTCTGCGATGTCCAACAGGGTGATCAACAACAATTTCCAGGTTGGCCGATCACGGTTGCCATCGATGCAAACGACGGGCGTCAAGTGAAAGGCTGGTTGCCGGAGTTGCTGATCGAGGGCGCTGTCGATCCGGTGATTCAAGTTGTCGACCAATCGAACGGGAACATCCTTTACACCGTCCGAGCGGTAGGTGATCGCTTTCATCCCCGCGTTTACTCGTCAGGGCCACACACAGTGAAGATAGGTCGGGATCGGGCCGACCAGATGACACTTATCGATCTCATTCCACTAACAAAATCAGACTCCGGCCAAAGAACAGTGCGTCTTTCCCCGTAGTGGATCTGCCCAAAGATCCCATCCACTCGTAGTGGATCTGGCTACAGATCCCCCTAACCGCCCCCCGTCACCGCAATGGCAAACGAAGTTGCCTTCGCCAGGAAATCACTGATTTTGCCGTCAAGAGCGAAGACAACGGACCTCAATCACGAAGCTTCTTCTATGTTTTACAGGCAATCGACGTCTTGTTTCGGAGATTGACTGAGCGGTATAATGGACAGCAGGTTTGTTGCAGAGATACCGCTGGAAAAGGTAAGATTTCCCAGCCCCAAATCGTCCAAATAACAAGCGAAACGATCCTCTCCTGAAGGGCAAAATAAGAAGATGAAAATGAACACACATACTGCCTCTTGGGCTGCCGTTTTGGCCGGATTCTCTGCACTTCTGCTTACCGGAATCGCATCCATCGGGATTGCTCAAAGCCCCGGTGAAAAAGAAAAAAAATCTAAAACAGCACCCGCGGAAAAAACAAAAGTGAAAACGGAAAAAGCAATTTTGGCAGGTGGTTGTTTCTGGGGAATGGAAGATCTATTCCGCAAACAACCTGGTATCGTCTCGACGCGCGTAGGCTATTCAGGTGGCGACGTGAAGAATGCGACCTATCGCAACCATGGAACCCATGCGGAAGCAATTGAGGTGATTTTCGATCCGAGCAAGACCGACTTTCGAAAAGTTCTGGAATTCTTTTTTCAGATTCATGATCCAACCACCAAAAATCAGCAAGGCAATGATCGGGGGATGTCTTACCGCTCCGCCATTTATTTCACTAGCGATGAACAGAAGCGAGTTGCTTTGGATACCATTGAAGACGTAAACGCATCAGGGATTTGGCCAGGCAAAGTCGTCACCGAAGTCGAAGAAGCTGGGGACTTCTGGGAAGCAGAGCCGGAACATCAAGATTATTTGGTCAGAAACCCAGGCGGCTACACCTGTCATTATCCTCGCAAGAATTGGGTTTTGCCCAAACGTTCCAGCGACAGCAAGTAATTGTTGGAAGCATTGGATGTTGAAGTTGTTTTCGAACTCATGCTGAATTCATCGTTTTCTCAACCGCAGTGAGTCCGAAGCATGCGTCGAATTCTAATTGCCGAATGCAAGCAAGAAGTATCCACGTTCAATCCTCATTTGAGCCAATATGGTGACTTTCGAGTTCGATACGGCCAGGACCTGCTGAGCTACCATCGGTCGGTCCGGAATGAGATCGGCGGTGCTTTAAGTGTTTTCGACGAGCAACCAGACGTCGAGCTTCGGCCGGCCTATAGCTCTTGCTTTATCACTTCGGGTGGAACGCTGGCGGCTGGCGCGTGGCATAGAATTGCTCATGAATTTCTCGAGAGCATTCGAACCGCGCCATCGGTCGACGGCGTCTATCTTTGCATGCATGGCGCGATGGCAAGCCAAGACGAACTCGACCCAGAAGGATATCTGATTGAAGAGACTCGCCGTCTGCTCGGAAACGACGTTCCCATTGTCGTTTCCTTAGACCTGCACGGGATACTCACTGATCGAATGCTCGAACATTCCGATGCCATTGTTGCCTACCACACTTACCCACACGTCGACTTCTTTGAAACGGGGCAGCGGGCGGCTCGGTTGTTAATCAAAGTCTTGGATGGGGCTCGTCCGGTCACTGCCAAAGTAGCAATCCCTGCATTGGTACGCGGTGATGAATTGATCACGGCGACTGGATTATTCGGCCAAAGCATTCGCATGGCTCAACAATTGGAATCCGAACCGGACGGGCTTTCCGCTGGCATGTTTATTGGGAATCCCTTTACGGACGTTCCAGCTCTGCAAACTTACAGCTTTGTCGTAACGGATAACAACCCTGTGATGGCGGAACAGGAAGCGATCCGCATCGCAGAAAGTTTTTGGCCCAATCGTTACCAAATGCGAGTTCCGTTGATCAGTCTGGATAAAATGGCCAATCGAATGCTAGAAGCCAATCAAGGCACCATCGCGATTGTGGATGCCGCGGACGCAACCAGCTCGGGCGCTTCCGGGGACAGCAACGCAATTTTGAAAAAGCTGATCGAATGTGGATATCGAGGCAGAACGCTGTTGCCGATTGTGGATGCTTCTGCAGTGCTTCAGGCCTTTGAAGCAGGTGTCGGGGCGACGATTCAAACTCAAGTGGGTGGAACTCTTGATGCTGGTCGCTTCAAGCCGATGAAGATCGAAGGTCGAGTACGCCATTTGTCAGACGGCTTGTTTCGCAGCGAGTCTTTTGGCGAGGTCTGGGACTCCGGTCCGTCAGCTATTTTAGAATGCGATAACTTTACTCTTGCGATCAGCAGCCGAGCAGTAAGCTTGTACGATCGTTCGTTCTTCTACTCACTGGGACAAAACCCGCGAAATTTTGACGCTGTGGTGGTGAAGTCGCCGCATTGCCAACACCACATGTTTGCAGATTGGTGCCAGGAGATGCTCAATGTCGATGCACCCGGATCGTCCAGTGCGAATTTAGCGTACCTTGGGCACACGCGTTGTCCACGGCCCATTTTTCCATTGGATCAGGATGTGGCGATGAAGCCAGTTGCAAAAATATTTTCCCGAGGAGCTAGGAAGTCGTGAAGATCACCGAGATACGCTGTGCAGGCTTGAGGGGGGCAACGCCGGAAGGAGGTTGGAGCAACGAACTTCGGCCGGAGGATTGTGTTCACACCTTGATTGCAGTGCATACCGATTCGGGCATGGTGGGGCTCGGCAGTGTGTTCACCAACGACGCGTTGGTCCGCGCCTCGCTTGCATTGCTGGAACCGTTGTTTCTGGGTGAGAATGCATTGGAGCCTGAACGGGTCAGCGAAAAGCTTCATCAGAACATGTTCTGGCTCGGCAGGGGTGGATCGATCACTCATACGATCAGCGGGATCGATATCGCGCTGTGGGACTTACTAGGCAAAGCTACCGGCCAATCCGTCGGTCGCTTGCTGGGCGGTCGTTATCGCGAGCGAGTTCAACCCTATGCGTCGTTACTGATGCAAGAGCCGTCAAAGATGCGAGACAGTTTGTTGGCAGTCAAGGCTCAGGGGTTTCGAGCCTTCAAGATAGGCTGGGGCCCGTTTGGTCGCGAAAGCAATTCGATGGACGAAGCCATTGTCAAAGCGGCTCGCGATGCCATCGGCCCGGATTCTTATTTGATGGTCGATGCAGGAGGAAGCGATGCCTACTGGACCAACGGTTACAAATGGGCGTTGCGTGCAGCTCGTATGCTGGCGGATTATGACGTGTATTGGTTCGAAGAGCCGCTGCAACCCGATGCGATCGAAGATTTCGTGTTGCTGCGCGAGCATTCGCCGATTGCGATCGCTGGCGGCGAGGTTCTGACGAGACGGCAATCGTTTCAGCCATGGCTGCAAGCACGAGCTTTCGATATCGTGCAACCTGATGTGACCAAGGTCGGTGGAATCAGCGAAGAACGGCGCATTGCCTGGATGGCACAGGATTACGGAGTTCGTTTCATACCTCACGGCTGGAATACAGCGGTCGGTTTAGCGGCGGACCTGCAACTGGCATCAGCCTTCTCCGGCACCCATTTCGTCGAATACTTAACAGGCTCGCCTTTCATCGACGAAATCACGATTGGGGGGTGGACGTTAGATTCGGAAGGCATGCTGAGTATTCCCAACCTGCCTGGCCTGGGCTTGGAATTAGATCCAGATGTTATTGCCAAATATTCTGGAATCAAAACACTCTTGCAAGACTAACGGCTTCCAGCAACCACACCGCACCTTCCTATGTGGATTTGTTCCGTTCTTGGCTCGTATCGAACTCCGCGAGGCGACGCGGTGCTAATCCAAGGCATGTCATCGTACCGCCGCATTCCGGACGTACCCTAAGTAGGACGGGTCTTCAGGCCCCGTCACGAATCTGGGTAGCGGTTTGGTACTTTTTGGGGGTGACAGGGCCTGGAGACCCGTTCTCCAGGATTGCTTTGTTTGTTATTAGTCAAGCTTTGGCAAATTGCGACCAACGGGTCATGCTCCATTTATTGCTTTGGTATCGATGGTTGGATTCCAAGCGGAGCGCGTGTAAACTCGTCACCGTATTTTGAGAAGCCGTCGCCAAAACCGCCGTGGCTAAGAAAGAACTGTCCGTTTTCGACTCCCATAAATCGGTCAAAGCGGTCTGACTTTCCTGTTGGGTCATGGCTGAAACGGGCTCGCGTTAATTCCGTCCATTTGCCTGCCGAAGATAGGATCCATTGATTGCCATACATGGCTTTGCGCAAAAGATCTCCATTGTTACCGCCAAAATTTTCGCTAAAGCCGTGAAGGCCTTTGAGCCATCCACCTTCCTTAGGAGCCTTCCAAGAGGAAATCAGCATCCAGTCCTGCAGTTCGGGATGGAACCAATAGCCGGCAAACGTGGTAAATGTTTTGTCGACAGGTTGAGCTGTCACCACAAACCGCTGCTTCTCACCTGTCTTCCAAAGATACTTGAGGTGACTGTGTCCCCCGGTTCCTTCGTTACCAAAGTCGCCTGTGTAAACACCCTTCCCCTTGCCTATCAGCTTCACTCGGTTCTCGCTTTCGACCTTCTTGCGATCGACGGCTTCGTCGCCGCTGTCCCAGACACTGAAAATGATTCTTCGCTCCGTGGGGCTGTTTACTTGCATTCCGAAGTACCCTCGGTGCCAACCGCATGCCATATAAAAGGTGGTTGTGGGGTCTTCTATGGCGGTGACTTCGCTGTAAAAAGCTGCAACTTCGGTATCTGCCGGAACAGGATACGCTAGATGCACGGAGGCTGCGTTGCGTCGTTCCTTGAGATTGAAATGCACCCCCGAAGAAGCTTCCCCATCCATTAGCAACGCTTTGATATTTCCCGCATCGCCCCCTTCGTTCAGCGATTCCAGCATGATTCGATGGTAACCTGGCGATGGGATAGCGAACGAGCCGAAGTCCGCAATACAGATTTCTTGATTGTCTTTCTGTTGGACCGATACGTCCTGGGATTTGTCTGCGATCGTCAGTCGTAATTTGCTCGTCGCCCCTTGCGACAGCGCGAGCTCTACCTTGGCTGAGCAATCGCCCGATTTCTCAAATTTGCCGTACCAGTTGATGGACTGCTTGGCGTCCGTCCATTGATCAACCCCTTGCTGTTCGGTGACGGAAGCGCCGTCGGAGTCAGGAGTGATGTAGGCGGTGAAGGCTGGAATTCGTTGCTCTTGGGCGTCCAAGTTATGCACTTGAATGCATGTCGCCAGAGTTAAGGCCATTGAAAAGAAACGCATGTGTCGTCGTGAATTTGGCATGACTGATGTGTTTGAAAACGGAGTTTCTGGATAGGAATCGAAGTGTTCGATGATGGTGTTCGGAGTTCGGCTTGTCGAGTCCCTTGATGATTCTCGATCACTGTCGCGACAGCTCTAGTATAGTTACTTCGGGCAGGCACCCCCATCGAAAAGGATGGACCCCCGAGACACCTCGGCTAACATGCATCAAGGTGCATTGTCGTTCGAACACCCCCGAGGCGTATCGGCTTCCGTACCAGCTTGGAGAAATCACAGGTCCGATCAAAGGAAAGCGAATCTGGCCTCCATGCGTGTGCCCACACAGTAACAGTTTGCAAGCTTGTTGATAGCCCCATCGGATTTGGTCGGGTGAATGCGATACGCCGAGCCGCCATTCGCGGCTGCTGTCCGAGGATTGAAGCCGAAGTCGTTCCGCATTCGCATTCCGATGGAACCAAGGACGCTCATTCCCTATCAGTCGAATCTTCGTACTGCCTTGCGTGATGACCATATCCATGCGACCGAGATCTACCCAAGCGAGACTTTCCATACGTTCGCAAACCAACGTCGGCGTTTCGAGTCTTCGATCGTGGTTGCCAATGACGAAGTACTTCCCCATCGGCGCTTCCATTTGTTCGAAGACAGAATCAATCATGGGCAAGGCATGTGCATAATCGACAATGTCCCCAGCAACTACGATCAGATCTGGTTTTTCCGCCATGACCCAATCCATGACCAAACGGTAATAGGAGGTTGCCATTTTTCCTGTTAGATGAATATCGGAAAGATGTGCAATTCGAAGACCTTCCAAATCGGCAGGCAAGTCGGCCAATGCGAGACGTTTGACGTTTCTTTCAAGCGATGCGACTTCATTTTTTGGCAAACGCGCCATCTTGCGAAAGGAGGGGTTAACAATGTAGTCCTCAAGAGTCGTCGCGTTTTCGCTGGGATGGTTGACGATGTGGCGTTGCGTAACCTCAAATCGCTTACCGGCGGTTGCAAAGAAAGGGCGATCCATGATCCAGTCGGGTGTCATGACAATGGCACCTAGGATCACCAAGCAGCAATAGACCTGCGTGCATAAGCTCCATTGCGACCAGTCTGTTGGGAACAGAGATTTCAGCAGGCCGTCGCTTCCAAGACGGTAAAGCTCCATCCCGATCAGGGCAAAGGGAATCCAAGCGCAAGTCAATACGATCAGTATTTCGATTCGCTTGATTGCAATTCGATTGAACCCGGTCGCGTTGATCCGGTTGTAAGCGGCAATCCAAACCCCTAGATGTCCAACGGCGATTAGCAAGAGAATTGCACTGGACTGGCAAAGATCAACAAACACTATACCGACAAACTATTGGGAAGGATCTGGCCTGTAATCGATGAGTGTTTCGGTAACGCTCAGCAATTGATCCAGGCGAAAAGGTTTGTAGAGAATGGCTTTTGGATGCAGGCCAGATTGGCGAGCTTTTACGATCGAATGGCCAGGGTCGTAGCCAAAGCCGGTCATCAGCGCCATCGGGACATGAGTCATCAGTTTCTGCAATCGCAGCATCAATTGGTAGCCCGAGTAGTCAGGTAACTTGATATCGGTGATGATCACGTGGTAAGGTTCCTCCAAGCAGTTTCGCACCATGGAAACGGCTTGATCCCCTTCATGAGCTGTTTCCACGGTGCACCCATAGCGCTCTAGCAGCGAATGGGCATCATTGCGGACCGTTTCGTCGGCGTCGACAACCAGGATTCGTTTACCGATCAGTTTCGAATAATGCTCGCCTTGGCAGCCGACCAAGCTTACATCCGCCGGAGCGAGCGTTTGTCCGATTTGCTGGATCGATTTTTTGATGCTTCTGGCTTTGGCTAAAACGCTTCGAAGTTTGGCGACGGTTTCCGTATCATGACCGATATACTTCTCCATCAAGTGAACGGCGTCCAGAAGGAGATCGTCGATGGGCAATGCGACAGCGGCATGGATGGCTTCACAGCTTTGCTGTGCGGCGTTGGTACGTTGCGCAACAAGCAGTTCCAGAGTATTCAGGGCTACCGCTACGTCGCGGGCAAAAATTTCCAAGAACATTTGATCGCTATTGGAAAACGCATCCAACGTAGGACTTTCGACATTGATCGTTCCAATTACGCTGTCGTGAAGCATGACAGGGACAGTGAGCGAGCTACGAGCGCCTTTGAACGCTTCCAGGTACTTGCTGTCTTTCGTTGCGTCGCGGCACAGATAGCTTTTACCACTGGCTGCCACATAACCTGTTACCCCATAGCCCTGAGGGCTGGCCATCAATCGCCTGTCTGCTGCAATTTGGTCGATACCGACCGAAAGAAGGGGGATCAGGTTTCCCGTCGATTGCTCCAGCAGCCGAATCTCAATGACTTCGACATTCAGAAGATCGCGTGTGTAGTGGCGAATGTTGTCCTTGAGCAACTCAATCCGTTGCTCCACATCCATCGCGAAGATCTCATCGGGTTTTAAGTCCGTTAGTTTGGCGCCTGCTTGATGGATTGCAGCCAGCTTTTGTTCTTGGAGAATTTCCTCAGTAACATCGCTTAGAGTGACAACAATTCGATCCAATTGGCCAGCAGCTTTGGCGCTGGAAGAAAAGCTAGCCAGCGGTGCTGCGTGAATATGGTAGAACTTGCCCTTTTGAGTTTGCAGGGTGGTGCTAGCGTTGCGGTCGCTTGAGAAACAAGTTTGGAGCGGGCACAGACCAGCACCGACGATTTCGGGGTTGGCGAGCGCAGAGTAAAAGTTCTCACCTGTGCGATCGACTCCTCCGAACCAGTCTTGAAGGCACTGATTGGCCCAAAGAATGGCCAAGTCGGGTCCTAGCAAAGCCACTCCGTCTGGAAGACAATTGAGGACATCTTCGGCTGCTATACCCGCTATGCTGATTTTCGCCACCCTAGCCTCCAGAATTTCATTTCGGTCGACTTTCTCAATCCCTGCGCGAGGAACCGAATTCGTTCGGCTCCCGAAACACTCCACCCGTTGTAACTATATGCGACTGATACATCGTAGCAACGTCCCAAAAAAGCTGCGACAGATACTTAACAATAAATACTGGATCTTTTTTCCTGCGACATTTTGTCGAAGGCATTCAGCCTATTATGGATGCAAATCCATCGCGCCCTATAAATATTGCTGATGCCCAAGTTCTGCCAGTTGCTTTACCACTTCCCGCACTCGTTCTTCTTCCGTCTTGGGGGCAACGAGTGTTGCATCAGGTGTGTGAACAACGATCGTATCTGACATTCCTATCGTCACGACCAAGTGTTCGGATTCACTTCGAATGATCATGTTGGATGAGTCGATCGGAAGATAGGGGCCATCAACTGCATTGCCCATGGCATCCGGTTCGATCAAGCGAGCGATTGCTTGCCAGCTTCCAACGTCATCCCATTGAAAAGGGGCTTCGATCACCACGACGTTTTCATGTCGTTCCATGACTGCAAAATCGATCGACTTGCCTTTGATCTTGGTAAAGTGTTCTTCGAAGCTGGATTGAAATTCGCTGGTACCGATCCCCTGCGCGATGTTTTGGATGTGGTCGTACATCTCGGGTTCGAACTTTTGCAAGGCTTCAAGGATGGTCTTTGCCTTCCAAAGGAAGATTCCGCTGTTCCAGTAAAAGGTGCCAGCCCCGACATACTCTTCTGCTGTTGCTCTGTCGGGTTTTTCTCGAAACCGATCCACTTTGAAGGTGGAAGTTCCAGGGACACATTCGATCGCTTCGCCGCGTTGGATGTATCCGAACGATTCCGCTGGGTAGGTGGGGCGAATTCCGAAGGTAACGATTCGCGTCGGGTCTTCTTCCACCAGTCGAACGCCAGCTTTGATTGCACGATGAAATTCTGATTTCGGCTCGATCACGTGATCGGAGGGCATGACCACCATGATTCCATCTGCGTCGGCTGCTTGCACCAGCGAAGCCGCCACACCGATGCAGGGGGCCGTATCTCGCTTGCAGGGTTCACCGACGATGTGTTCCAGAGGTAGGTCGGGAAGTTGTGCAACGACGGCGTCGGTCAATTGGTTGTTGGTCAATATCAGCACATGCTCGCTAGAAACCAAACCTTGCATGCGATCGAACGTGGTTTGCAACATGGTTCGCTGCCCGCCCATTTTCAGCAATTGCTTGGGTTTGATTTGGCGGCTGGCGGGCCAAAAGCGGGTGCCGGAGCCACCGGCCATGATTACTGCATGGAGCATGGGAGTTACCTTCATTCGGGTTTTGAAGAGCTATGCAAAGTAGGTATCGACTAGGATCTCAGCAGGCTTTTGAATTTTCTGTTGGACTTCGTTTGCGTCTAGGGCCCAATACGGATTAATCTCTACTTTTGCAAGGTCGCTCACGGACACGCCAGCTTGTTCAAGCCATCGTTTGTGCTGTGCGATCAAAGCCAAACGGCAATGGGTAGGGGTATCCGTCGCTGCACCATCCATGTTCTTTACTGGAGCGAAAACTTCCTTAGCATCACCCTCAACGACGATCGTTCGATCCGCAAGAGGCAGAAGATCGAAAACAAAACGTTCGAACTTGATGGCGTTGGGGACTGATGGCTTGACAATCGATCCTTCCGCATCCACAAAGGGAACCGACTTCAAGGCGCGATGGAATGGCAGACCATTATTTTGAGTCGCAGACGATTCTAAGAAATTCAAGTCAAGGACATGGATAGCGATATTACCGGCCCAAAGCTTCAAGTTGCCGTTGGGGAGCACTTGATTGGCGATAGCTTCTGGTAGGTCGCTATATTCGATAATGTTGGAGCGGCCATTGATGGCGACAACATTCCCTACTTTTTCCGTCGCGAACCGCTTGGACACGACTTGCGTTGTCATTTGCGATTGCGCAAGCAAGTGGTAGCCGATCAACAGTGGGTCGCAGGCACGCACCAGAGGATTGTCGACCTGGGCATAGAAGAAATGTTCAATGCCCCGCTGACGTGCGGATTCCAAAACCTTTTGCTGGTGCAAGGCAGCCACAATTCCTCCGTGGCCATCTGGACTTAGGGCCAGGGAGCTAGGCGAATCCATCAAGATTGCGCCGGTGGCTGCATCGACAGCAGGCATGGTTCCTTGGCAGAAAACATGCAGTTCGTCGTTGCCCAGCCCCAAATTGCGATGTTCTTGAAAGTACTCGCGCGTGGCGAGATCCGTGGCCGGGCTAGTCATCACGTACATTGGAATGGAGACGCCATAGCGTCGGCTCGTTCCCCGAATTGAATCTGCGTGCATCGCAAATAGACTTCGGTTGGAGACAGGACCGATTCGAAACATTCCCTTCGGCTGATCAAACCCAAGCCTGGTTCCTTGACCGCCAGCCACCAAGATCATGGCAATTTTGCCCGAACGAATGGCATGCTCCCCGCATTCCATCGCCGCCTGGGCAGTAAAAGGGGGGGAACTGTCCATCAATCGGATTGCCTGCGGAGGCTCTGCTTTTTCCGCGAGTGAATGCCAGTCGACTTCGTCCGTGGCCTTTTGGAATAGACGACGAATTTGTTCAAGATCGATCGTGGCAATCTGCGTGATCAAATTGTCTTGCTCACCCGCGGACAACCGGTTCCAAAATTGGAACAACTGCTCTTGCCCGTACTGCCGAGCTATCTGCATCCAATGATCTGAGGCGTATTGCATGGCTGCCTCTTACTTTTTGATCACATCCAAGAGTTCTATTTCGAAAATCAGGACCTCATTGGGACCGATATCCGGGTCTGCTCCGCCTTCTCCGTAAGCGAGATTTGGTGGAAGGGTCACGACCCACTTGTCGCCGACCTTCATGCGCTGAAACACTTCAGACAGGCCAGGCAAGTCCCCTTTGACTTCAATCGTCTCCGGCTTGCCTCTCTTGATGGACGAGTCAAACAGAAAACCGTCGCTTAGCTTTCCTTCGTAATGCGCCAGCACGGAATCCGTAATCGAAGGGGACTTGCCGCTCCCAGATTTCAGGACTTGATACTGAAGCCCTGTCTTTGTGACTTGGACCCCATCCTTCTTTTTGTTCTCTTCCAGGAAGGCATTGGATTTCTCGAGGTTCCGCTTGGCGATCTCAAGAATCTTTTTCTGCATCCGCATTTGAAACGATGTCATTGCCGCTTGAAACTGCTTCTCAGACAGCTTGGGCTCGCGTTTTTCCAACGCATCCATCAGCCCCAGCATGAAATCTTTGACGTCCATGTCCTGAGGCGAGATGCGACCTTTGGCTAAATTGGCCCCAACGTTGAGACCAAGAGCATAGCTAGCCGGATCTTTGATCGCTTCTAAGGCTTGCACAATTGGGGCTGGTGTGACGGGGATAACAGGTTCTTGCGGCCCGACTGGTTCTTGGGTGTATGCAAAAGAGTGAAACGCACCCGACGCAAAAAAAAACGGGACTAAGACGCGGGTCAACATGGAAAGCGACATCCTTTTAAAATCATATTTAAAATTCAACCTCTCTCGCTGAGCCAAAGCTCAAGCCAGAAAAGGCTATACTTTTCGAATTGACAGACTACCCAAGTTTTTCTGTCGGTTACAGGTCACTTGGTACCGATTTCCCATTCCTCCACGATTTATTTGCTGGCAAGCTCCGTCATCGCACTTGGCTTGGCATTTCCCATGCGTGCTTTCGTTCAACAGGTTAAGCAAGACTCGGCAATTTATCTAGCGTCGATCGAAGCTGCGCATTGGTTCTGGGAGCGGGGGTACGAAGTTGTTTGGTTCCGATTTCCCGAAATTGCAGCGGGCGTTTTGGACGCCTGGCTGTTCCATCATCCGGAAGAAATGGTTGTTCGAGCTTCCGTCGAAAGCATTCGCACATTGCTCGCAAGAGCCCGAAGGCCGGACCCACCCGTCTTCGATCTGCCCAGTTCACTGTCGCCGTGGATAGGTCGCTTCACATGGGAAACGACCATGGGAGAAGTCAGAAATCAAGTGGATTCCGAGGTGCCCTTCAACCCCTTCCATATCAAACCACTTAAGCATCAAAAGCTTTTCAAAGGAACCGTGGTTTACGGCCTTCGCGATTTAATCGCATCGGCCGGAATTCCCGACGACACCCCCGTCCTGGCTCAGCAAAAGATTGAGTTTGCATCCGAATGGCGAACGTACATTCTTCGCGACAAGATTTTGGGGGTCTGCAATTACAAAGGGGATCCTTTGATTTTCCCCGCCGCAGAAATGATGAAGGACGCACTCGAGGCTTTTTCCGAGCGACCGATCGCGTTCGCGATGGACTGGGGGATTACTGTGGCAGGCCACATGCTTCTTGTGGAGGTCAACGACGGTTACTCGCTTGGAAATTACGGCCTTGCCGGTATGCCCTTCACCGCAATGATCGAAGCCCGATGGCGACAATTGATGGGGCTGGAAGATAACGGCGTAGGAAACTGCTTTACCCTGGGCTAGTCCCGTTGATGCAGGACAACCCCAGCAATCAAGCGCCTTAGGCAATCAAGACCGATTTGATTCGATGCACAATCCATAGCATTACCCCAAGGGCAAACAGCATCGCCCCCAGGAACGGCAGAATAAAGATGGGGGGCAAAAAGTAAATCTGAAACCAATCCCAGAGCCGAACCCAGTCGAGCATCGCGTACAAAGTTCCAGCGCAAAGATAGGGACCAAAGGGTGTTGAATTGTCGCGTGTGATGATCCAAGAAATGATCACAAAAGCGAGCCCGCAGATCGGAGCAATGAAAAACGCCATCCAGACAATTTGCCATCCAAAAAACGCCCCGATCATCGCCATCAACGTCACGTCGCCAAACCCCAGTGCTTCCTGCTTCAAAGCGAGACGGGCCACCAAGCGAAAGCCCCATACCAGAATCCCGCCCAGCCCAATCCCAAACAAGGATGAGAGCAACGACTCCCATCTGGTTGCATCCAAATTGACATGCGCTATCACGATCCCGATAAAGCCGATCACCCAAAGCGCAGCCAGAAGCTTGGTGCTGGGACTGCGCTGAAGTCTCACAAAAAAGTACTCGATCGCTTTTTTACTTCCACGTCGCGAGATCCAACGGCGGTCAGCAAGACCAAAGCACCAACCGCTCCAGAAGAAAAGCCCCAGAAAAAGCCCGGTCGAACCATAAAAGGACATGTCCCAATTAAAGGGAGAGTTTGCTTGCATGGGAAGTGCCGGCCCAAGAAGTGCCGGGAACACGGGCGGGATCGACTCGTGCAATCGCCAATCCGGAATCACCATAGCACCAATCAAACCGATCAGAGTTCCAGGAACGGTCACCATGTCCGGAATCGTGCGTTCATCGAAATCAATAAACGTTGCTACGGTCATCAAGGAAATAAGGGAAGCAAAGGCAATGAACTGATGCTGCAACGTGGATGCTGGTATTGCAGGAAGGCCGGTCGGAATGAACGCACCGTCGATACAATAGCGATAAAGAAGCACCAAGCAGAAAGGAGTTCCCAGCTCAATCAGGAATGGACGGACCCAATAAAAGCGTCCGAAAATCTCAGCTTCCTGGCGACTGCTTTTGAACCATCCAAGAACAGGCACGCGGCTCCAAAGAGTTCTTTTGGGAATGCCTTTGGAGGGTGTCTGCCATGGGCTGATGGCTCTTGGAAAGTACGCGAAAGAATAGATTGCGAAATTGAGAAACGGCCCCAAAATGAGCAAGCCGAAGACAAACAAGCCGATTTCTATTGCGTTCATTTTTACCTAGCGCCTCAACTTGGAAAGAGCTTTCACGATTCGCTTCGCACCCAAGACACGATCGTAGCGGCGATCTGATCTGCATTCAATCCATCGGTCTCAATCGAAAAGGATGCGACTTCTCGGTACCATTGCAGCCGAAGGTCCAAAACCTTTCGGATCTCATCCAGGTCTCCTAATAAGCTCAGCTTGGGACGTCGTGATTGCGAAGCCACATCCCCCGCAATTCGCTCGAAAATGGTTTCAGGTGATGCGCGTAACCAGACTGTGCATCCACTCCGCTTAATTATATTCCGATTCGTCTCTCGGAGAACAGTGCCACCGCCCAGCGAAATGACTGTTGCGGACGTAGACGAAACCACTTTTTCGAGCTGTTTGCTCTCTAGATCTCGAAAAGCTTGCTCTCCCTGAGCGAAAAAGATATCCGCGATAGAGCAACCGGCTTCGGACTCGATTTCGTCGTCCGTATCGCGGAACGGACGGCCGAGATTCTCGGCAACAATCCTACCGACCGAGGATTTACCGCACCCTCGATAGCCTGTCAAGAAAAAGTGCTTGGTTGCCAACGTTGTTACCTTAGTACCCGTAAGAACCAAAATGCAAAACGGGTTTTAGGATCGAAGGGCATCCATCAAAAACTTAGCTATTGATCGAATCGATCTTGATGCGGGTGTACTTTTGACGGTGTCCTGTGCGGACTTCGTAGTTTTTGCGCCGGCGGAACTTTTGAATGTAAAGCTTTTCGCCTTGCTCAAGACCGATCACGGATGCACTGACCTTAGCACCGGACACAGTAGGTTGACCTAGGGTCAAACCAGACTCGCCACCAATTGCCAAGACGCGATCAAATTCAACCTTATCACCGGTTACTGCGGTGTCACGGTAATCGATGTCGAGCAATTGGCCTTCTTCTACCTTGAATTGGCGGCCACCGTCACAAATAATCGCGTACATAATTGAATTCGAAACCAACGAAATGCTTCACGGATCAACGAAAATCCCCGGAAATTCCAGAGAAACCAGGGTACGAGGATAACCGCTTTCCGGCACTTCGTCGAGGGCAAAGGAACACATTTTCTTTCTCTGGCTACGGATTGCTGATTCTGAGCCTGGAAGCATTCAGACCTTTCGGCTGTGACACAGCCGACAAAAGTAGCAGGCAGGCTCCGCCGTGCCGTCCGCAATCTAGCTTTTGCTGGTATTCCGGGTGAACGGCACATGGAATGTGCCTACTACTTTGACTCTAGTCAGCTGTGCCGGCTGTGCCGCCCACGATTCTAGCTGGAAGGGGCAATCTACTTGAATGGGCTTTCTTGTGCCTCAATGTTCATTACATTGTCCGGCATGCCCGATCTCAATCCTCCTCAACAAGCTGCAGTCGATACCCTGACCGGTCCTCTTTTGGTCCTGGCGGGTGCTGGGACTGGAAAAACACGGGTGGTTACGTTCCGGGTGGCCAACCTGATTCGGCACGGAATCAAGGCCGACCGGATTCTGGCCGTGACGTTTACCAACAAAGCCTCGCTGGAAATGCAGGAGCGGATCAGCCATCAGCTGAAGCTCCCCAAGCGAGTCCGACGTGGGCAACCCGCTCCCGCTCGACCATCCATCGGAACCTTCCATTCTCATTGCGTTCAGATCCTGAAACGCCACTCCAAAGTCTTGGGGTACCCCGAAAAATTCACCATCTATGACCGGAGCGATGCTGAAAGTGTGGCTCGGACGGTTCTGCGAGAAATTCGAGTCCACGACGACATGCTGAAACCGGGAGACTTCCTGGGGATTATTAGTCACTGGAAAAATTTAGGGGTAAAGCCAGATCAGGCCGACCACGCAGCCACCTCCGACCGGGAACATATCGCGGCCAGCGGCTTCAAACGCTATCAACGCGCGCTTAAGAACCAAGCTGCGTTCGACTTTGACGACTTGCTGGTTTGCGCCGAACAACTGCTGACCGAACATGAAGAGGTACGAAAACTGGAATCAGGACGTTACGACCACGTCTTGGTGGACGAGTACCAAGACACGAACGGGACTCAGTATCGAATTATTCGAGCTCTTGCCATCGATCACCGCAATCTTTGCGTTGTGGGTGATGACGACCAGTCGATCTATGGTTGGCGCGGTGCGGAAGTGAAGCACATTCTCAACTTCAAGACCGACTGGAAAGAAGCTCGAGTCGTTCGGCTCGAAGACAACTACCGTTCCACCGATGCGATCTTGCAAATGGCGAACCGGCTGATTGCATTCAATACCCAACGCCATGACAAAGTTCTGCGAGCGGCTCGACCCAACGGTGCACAACCCAGGATCCTTCAGTTTCCCGGCGAAGTGGAAGAGGCCAAAGGGGTGGTTGAAGAGATTGCAGAACGCTTGCGTCAGGATCCGTCGACTCAGCCTGGTGATTTTGCCATTCTGTTCCGCACGAATGAGCAGCCGCGACCGTTTGAAATGGAGCTTCGGCGTTGCAAACTCCCGTACGTCATCACGGGAAGCCAGTCCTTTTTCGATCGCAAAGAAGTTCGCGACATTTTGGCTTACCTCAAATGGATCGAAACGCCTGACGACGAACTCTCCTTGCTTCGTGTAATCAACGTTCCGCCGAGAGGCATGGGTGCATCCAGCGTCGACAAGTTGTTAACCAAAGCAGTTTCCACAGGAACCAGCGTCTGGAAAGTGATGCAAGACGCTAGTTTTGTCAGAGCTCTTCCGTCCGCCGCGCAACAAGGGGTCGCGAAACTTCGAGCGTTGTTTCACGAATTTGCCGCCAAGTTTCAAGGGGCAAAACCCAGTCCAACCGAAGAAGAATCGACAGGCTCGCTCTTTGAACAAGCCGATGAACCGGAGGAGGCGTCCTCCGAATCGAACGAGAATGAATCGACCGAGAACGAATCTTATTCGCTCGGTGGGGCTGGAAGCTTGATGCAAGTGACTCGTCAGCTGATCGAAACGCTGAAGTATCGAGCCGAGATTCAACGTCTGTATCCTGACGCCGAAGAAGCCGAAAACCGAATTGGCACGCTCGAGGAAATCATCAATGCGGTTGCGGAATACGAGCAGGAAACAGAGGTTCCCGAACTTGGGGATTTTCTTTCCAAAGTCACTTTGGCAGGCCGCGAATTTGGCTCGCCCAAAGAAAAGCAAATGCAACGTAGCTCTATTTCCTTGATGACCTATCACAGCGCCAAAGGCTTGGAATTCCCCTTCGTCTACATGGTTGGTATGGAAGAAGGAGTGCTGCCCCATCGTCGCTCACTTGCAGACAGCTCGGAAGGTGTCGATGAAGAACGACGATTGTGTTATGTGGGAGTGACACGGGCTCAAGATGAACTTTCAATGACGCTTCCCATGTCCCGGTTCAAATGGGGCAAGCCACGTCCGACCTATCCAAGTCGATTTCTCTACGAAGTCACTGGCCAAGCGGATAATCCGAACTGCCGCAAAGCCATCGAAGCAGCCACCAAAGAAGCTCGAAAGTCGGCACGCTAAGCACATACGCAAGGTTCATTGGGTGATTCGAAAGTTAGCCTACGGAGACTGTTAAACGAAATAGCGTTCAATCAATCGTTTAACAGTCAGCCGAAGGCGTACTTGCTGTCATTCACGTACGCCTACGGCTGACTGTTAAACGCAATACACTAAAGCAACAAGCCGTCCCGCTTTCCCTCGCTCACCGGCTCGTTGCTTGAGTGAAGTCGTTATTGAGTAAGGGCGGTACGACGGACTTCCAATTCCGTCATTGGGGAATTCGACGGACTAGGAAGTCCGTCGTACCATTAAATCAACAGCCCTTACGCTTCGGGTTATGTAGGATCGCGTAAGTTTCACCTCAAAGGCGCTAGCCCCGTTACAGATTCTCTTCGAAAAGACTTGTGTCGCAACTAACGCATTCGCTTCATCGCAAACCCAAAAACGAGTCCGGAAACGAAAACAGCCCGCAAGGTGAGTTGCGGGCTGTTTGATCTGTTATGCAATCAGAATCCCAATGGCACTAAGGCAGTTGTGGCTCTGGCGTCGCTGGCGATGCTTCGCTGTCTGGTTGTTGCGCTGGGGCTGGCTGACCATCTTGTCCAAGAAGGATAAAGCCACCACCACCGCCGCCGAAGCTGCTTGGCATGTTGTAAACGTAGATCGCATCAACGGCCTTCGCAATGCGTTGCTGGGCTTCACCAAGGTGAGCCAACGAATACGAATCCAAAGCGTTGCGTCCCTCCAGAGTCGCATCGATCTTTCTCTTCAATTCCTTCAATTGCATCAATGCAAGAGAAGTAACCGGCTTGGTGACCGCGTTCGAATCGGTTGGCATGGCTAGATCGATCAAACGCTCTAGGTGCTCCCGTTGAAGATTGCGTCTCCACGAGCTGATCCGTGGCTTGCGGGCTGTGACTTCCCCTTCAGGCTTCACATCCAGCTCCGACCAAATTTCCGCGAAGATCTTGTCCATAACTTCTGGCAACGTAACCGCGTCTTGGTCTTGTGGAACAAGTTGCTCGTTGTCAAACACGCGACGCAAAGTCGACGGGTTCATCAACATGGTAAGTGCCGAAGCTTGGACGCCCAAGATTCGATCATGGATTGGGAAAGTGGATTCGCCTGTGGAACGCATGCCTTCGTCGATCCATTTGTCGTTGGTGAGCCGTTCCAAAATCTGAGGAGTGACACCGAACGAATCATCTCGGAAAGCGTTTCTGAAAACGAAATCCATCGCCTTGCGTTGACGTTCCGCGGCGACTGGAGTCAGAGATTGGCGGTTACCCGGATCCCCCTTCTTGTCGCGATTCACGTTCGCGCCACCGATCCAGTTGGCCATCATGCTTACCGCCTTCATTTGCTCACCCAAGGTAAGCTCGTATCCGCGGCGGGCTTTGCCCCAGCTGTCGCCATCCTTCACAAACTTGTCGAGCAATTGCGAACGATAAAGCTTTACCAATCGGATTTGGTTTTCAGCGTAATCCAAAGGCTCCTTGCTGTAATCGTATCGGCGAGCTAGCGGATCCGGTCCGCCCGTATCCTCGTCGGTCGCGTATTGCAATTCGGGTTCGCTGACTCGCTTTAGGACTTCAGGAAGCTTCGCTTCATCGGTCGTATAGCCGTACTCGATCGCCCAGTAATCGTAAGGACCGATGCCGGTCATGGTCCAATCACCACGGGTAGACCCCTCGAGCTTGTAAGGCATGTTGATTGGAATGTAATCCATCACGGAGGAAGCAAGGGTTTTCTTGCCCTTCACGTCTGGCGAGTTGATCTCGTTGAACGTGTAGATGCTGGATGCCTTGAAATTGTGGCGGAGACCAAGCGTGTGGCCGGCTTCGTGAGCAACCAGTTCGGCGAGCAATGGGCCGATGAACGACTCAGGCATTCCGTCCAATTGGTCTTCCTTAGGCTTTTTGTCCTCAGGCTTAACCTCTTTCTTTGGTTCTTCCTTTTTAGGCTCTTCCGGCTTTGGGTCTTCCTTCTTTGGCTCTTCAGCCGGTTTCGGATCGGTTGGCTTTGGATCTTCTTCGAAGAAAGCAGCGTCATTTTCCATCAAGGCCAGAGCAAGTCGAGCCATGCCCATGTCCATTTGCTTGCCAACGGCTGCATTGCAGAATCCGTTGACTTGGCTTGTTCGGCCAACGAGACCATCGAATTGCTGATCGCCGATCAATTTGGTATCCACTTTCGTCAGCGCGTGGCCAGCGAAGGGGAGCTTGGATTGGTTAGCGTAATAGCCTTTCAAGAAATCGCGGTTTGAATTGGGTGCCAAGCGTAAACGCGGGTCCCAGTTGGGATGCGAGCCTAGCCATGCGACTGTTTCAGGGCTCATGCCTTCCATTGCCAAATCCGGCATCATGTCATGAAATTGGAAGTTGAAGTGCCGAATCCATCCGTCGGTCAGCACGATGTCCGCATCGAGGATTTCTCCGGTAAGCGGATGAACACGGCTAGGTCCGATCGCAGTTCCGATATCGTTGTTTAGCCATCGAACGAAGTTGTACTGGACATCTTCTGGATCCAGGTCCATAAAATCGCCGGTCTTAGCGTCTTGGTAATAGACTTGAACAGCGTCCGAGAACCCGATCGCTTCGAAGGCCTTATTCCAGTATTCAATACCTTGCTTCACGAAGCGACGGTAACGAACAGGAGTAGTGTGTTCGATGTAGAATCGGATGGGCGTTACCGGCGGGCTAACCTTCAAGCTTGGGTCTCGCTTTTCAAGTCTCCATCGAGTCACGTAGCGAACCAGTTTCTTGTCGTCTAAGTAACTGCCCAGGTCGGTGTAGTTCGTAACGAAGTAACCAACGCGTTGATCTGCTTTACGAGGTCGATAGCCGGTGTCTTCAGGCACTTCGCTGAAAGAATAGTGCAGCGTTTGCAGCTTACCGCCCGCTCCAACCACTTCAAATGCAAGTTCTACGTTCTTGGTGAACGTTTTGGCTTTGGTGACTTTGGTGAGTTGTGGATCTTGAACTCGGATGCTGTTTCCAAAAAACTTGGAAGCGTTTCCGACAAACAATGCGTCCGCATCGACCAAGGGACCTCCGCGTGGGACCATCGCAACGATGGGAATGTCCAACAAGACGGTATCCGTAAACAATCGCTTGACGGACGACTTCGATTCGGGTTCTCCATTGGAGCGAATTTCTACGTTGGGCAGAATCAAAGCGAGACGCTTGTTGTATTGACGCCAGTAAACGTAGTAGTCTGCGGACTGGAGGCCAGCAAACTTGTCGCCACTGCTAATGGTAGTGGCGATGAAGTACTTCTTGGTTGCGAAATCTTTTGGCAGCTCGAGAAGCATCTGCCCATCTTTTTCGCGGGTCCAGACTCCGCAAAGGGCTCCCTTGTCGGGCGACTTCGATTCGGATTTGGTGAACCCTTCCGTTACTTTTTCGAAGGGGGGGTAATCTTGCGCGGGATCTTGAGCATTTGCGCTCGACCCCTGCACCATGCCTAAACCAACCGCGGCCACCAAAGCCAACGATCTGGACATGAATTGTCGAACTCGTTTCATGCGATTCTTCCAAAAGAGACTAAGAAACATCATCACTGTTACGCCGATATCTGCATATTCTTGCTGGCAAAAAGCTTAGCAAGTCCGGAACTTGAGATGTGGGAAGAGTACGTCACCCAAGTTTCCGGCGATGGACAGACACTTGATTCTTTACCGCGAATCACCTCGCAAGCAATCTGCAAAGTCCACCTCTTAGGAATAACCTTCCCAATCCGCAGAACCCCACAAGACCTGGAATTATGAACAAGGCTTAACACCAGGTCTAGGCTTTGCCAGGGGTTCCAACGAGAAATAAAGGAAGATTGATTCGTCCGTCGAGGCGATGATTTCATGTTTTGGGCAACGTTGGGTGGGCGATCGCGTCGTCGGTGGCGCCGGGGTAAATGCTTCGCCCTCCATCCACAGGCAGGCAAACTCCGGTAATGAATTCATGGGTCGCCAGGAAGTAGGCTGCCTGAGCCACGTGTTTGGCTTCCCCCTGTCGCTTTAGTAAAGACTGGTTTCGAATGGATTCGGCTTTCGATTCGGAGATCGTCGGGTCGAGCAAAACGGGGCCTGGCAAAACTGCGTTGACTCGGATTGCAGGATTTCGCGACGCCAATTCAATCGCAAACGAACGGGTCATTGTTTCAATAGCCCCTTTTCCAGCGAAGTAGGCTGCGAAATCTCGATAGGGCCGATGTACTGCCCAGTCCCCGATCAAAACAATCGAACCGCCGGTGGCCTGTTTCACCATCTGCAGTCCCGCCGCTTGCGAGCAAAGGAAGGTGCCGAGCGAGTTGACTTCGAATTGACGTTGCACATCTGCTTTGGTCGTTTCTTCCAACGGACGCCAGTTCCAAATGGCTGCGGAATTCACAAGAACATCCAACCGACCGAAGGTTTCCAGGATGGTAGTGACGGCTGATTTCGCAAAATCTTGCTCTTCAACGGCTCCGCGAACAACGAGGGATTCAATACCACGAGCATTCAGGCTGGCGGCAAATTTTTCTGCTTCGCTGACGGAATTGTAGGTGTGGATGACGACTCGGTACCCTCGAACCCCGAAGTATTCAGCAATGCATTGCCCAACCCGGGGCGCACCGCTTCCAGTTACCCAAGCGACAGGTTTCGAATCAATCTCATTCGTTGTGGCAGGCATTGGCAAAAAAATCTCAAGGAATCAGGTTTCAGTCACCAAAGAGTGATCGGTCCCTGCAAAATCCATCGTGAGATCGCAATCGTCAGGGGATCAATCTTCGGGACTAGTGTATCGGGACGGAAAGCCATCAACCATTCTGCCTGGTGAAACTAAAGCTAAACTCCGAAGCGGCTTGCTGATCTAAAGGGCCCCAAATCTTCGATCAAACAAGTTCCCCTCTTTGCGGACGGTCGCTATTTTGCTTGCGGCCGCGGGTATGTTTCGGGGGCTATCAAATCACCGGAAACATAGTCCCTGAAAATAACGGTGTTTGAATTTGCTGATTAGTACTTTTCGAAACTGAGGCAACGCGACAGTTCAATAAGTGCAACGCGAAGATGGGCCTAGTGTCCATCTTCGCAACAGGTTTGGTGCGCTAACACGCGACTCACCCCTACGAGATCGCGTCCGTGGGCCGAAGGCCCACGGACGCGATCTTGGTTCGGTCGATCCGGACATTAGCACACCAAACCTGTTGCGACATATCGGGGCAAGCCCGATGGTCGCTTATATGCATGCAGAATGGCTAAGTCCGGAAAGGATAGATATCGAGAGATCGAAAGGAAGACAGGTGTCTCGCTCCTAGCCTGGATATTGCACTTGATTGATCGCATGGTTTAGGCCTACCTCAGCGAAATCATTTGGACACTACCTAGAAATGCTGATATAATTAGGCTATGGACATCACATTACAGGGGAACGTTGAGCAATTGATTCAAAGACTGGTTCAGCAGGGCTCTTTCCCCAGTGCTGAAGCAGCAGTGAGCTCTCTGATCATGAATTCTTTGAAATCGCTTACAAACGATGTTGATAAATCAATTCGGCTACCGGATTTGCCGGTTGCGTTCGACGAGTCGTTCGTAGTCCCTGATTTGCCCTACTCTAGTCCGTCGGTAGTAGTCCAGGCGAGGATTGCAAACACGCCCCGACTGCCCGATCCAATTTTTGACTGATGTATAGCGTACCACCTCTCGATTCCCAAATTACACAGGGCGATCTCGTTGACCGATGTCCTCTGCTGTCTTTGACCGGCCAATCATCATCTACGATTAAAACATGGGATGTCACGCAAACAAATCAAAGGATCGTTGTTCTTTCTCAGGCATGTGACCTCGCAAATTCAAAGACAACAAAGGTTCAAGTCGCGGTGGTGCACGAAGCTCAATGGCTAGTTCAGTCAGGTGTATTAAAAGCCACCACTATTCGAGAACAAGTGCGTTCACACCGAGTCTTTGGCCTCTACTTCCTTCCGGGATTTGACGGCGTATCCTGCGAATCCATAGTTGACCTGCGAGATATTCATACCATCTCGCGAGCACTTTTAGATCAGCTCGTTTTAGATGGACAACGCGTTGCCCGAATCAATACGCCTTATCGCGAACATTTGGCACAGCACTTTGCTGTTACTTTTTCGAGAATCGCTCTACCCGAGCCATACGAAACGCAACCCTAGTTGAGGGTTGCCAGTGGTAGAGATACTGAATCTAACGGCAGACCTGGAACTGCTGTTAAGATGAAAGGCGGATCAAGCAAGATGGGACCGTGTATTCACAGCCTCAAGAGCAAGACTCTTGCTCCATTTTGGACGCAGTTACGGCAGGGGCTGCTGTCCAGAAACCCGATAAGTGCAACGCGAAGTTGGGCCTAGTGCCCATCTTCGCAAAATGTTTGGTGCGCTAACACGCGACTCCCCCCCAAGAAGATCGCGTTCGTGGGCCGAAGGCCCACGAACGCGATCTTGGTTCGGTCGATCCAGCCATTAGCACACCAAACCTGTTGCGACATATCGGGGCAAGCCCGATTGTCGCTGTTAAGCACGCAGAATGGCGAAGAAAGCAAGGCAGTTGCCCGGTAACTAGTTCCTTTTTGACGCAGTTACGGCAGGGGCTGCTGTCCAGAAACCCAATAAGTGCAATGCGAAGTTGGGCCTAGTGCCCATCTTCGCAACAGGTTTGGTGCGCTAACACGCGACTCCCCCCCAAGAAGATCGCGTTCGTGGGCCGAAGGCCCACGGACGCGATCTTGGTTCGGTCGATCCGGCAAATAGCACACCAAACCTGTTGCGACATATCGGGGCAAGCCCGATTGTCGCTGATAATGCATGCTGACTGGCGAAGTCCGGAAAGATGGATGCCGAGAGATGGAAAGCAAGGCGTGTGCTTAGCATTTCGTGTTATCTCTAAGCCAAAGGATCCGATACTACTTTCCAGGTGTACCGTGAACTCGGATATTCTCTGCCGAGCGCTCTTGGTTATTGATTAAGTCAACGCCCCGGGCTTGCGAATGCTGAAAATGAGCCGCCAATTCAATTTGCAGGGCCGTAACTGGACTGCCCAGAAAGCCCACCCACGATTAAACTGGTTCAATGCGGTTCGATTTTTTACTACGTTTTAATTTCCCCATGCGGATTCTTCGATTCACATCCAGGAATTCGGCTGGCCGTTTTAGGAGCCTGGTGTGAGGCAAGCACTGATCAGCGATATTCATGGAAACTTGGAGGGGCTCCAAGCTGTCTTGACGGATATCGTGTCCCAAAGCGTCGACCAAATCGTTTGCTTGGGAGACATCGTTGGTTACGGACCAAATCCATGTGAATGCCTCGAACTGGTCATGCGAAAATCAACCCTGACCATCATGGGCAACCACGATCAGGCTGCTCTTTTTGATCCCGAAGGGTTCAATCCGGTTGCTTTGCGAGCCATTTACTGGACTCGAGATCGATTGGACGCCGGGGCCCCGTCCACGGTAAATCGCCGCTGGGATTACCTGAGTGAGCTTCCCAAACTGCATCACCAAGACAAGTTCATGTTCGTGCACGGTTCGCCTCGGGACCCCACCAACGAATATGTTTTTCCTGAGACCATCTACGACCAAAACAAGATGGAAAACATTTTTGGTCGAGTCAACCAATACTGTTTCCAAGGTCACACTCATATGCCAGGTGTTTTTACTCCTGATCTCGAGTTCATTAAGCCTTCTTCGTGCGACCATGTTTTTTCGCTTGGAAAGGAAAAGCTGATGGTCAACGTGGGAAGTGTTGGTCAGCCTCGCGACGAAGATAATCGAGCTTGCTATTTGATCATTGATCACGATGCTCGCAAAATTCATTTCCGACGCGTGGAATACGACTTTGAAACGACCTGCAAAAAGATCTACGCAATTAGCGAACTCGATAATATGCTAGGCGACCGATTGCGCACCGGGCGCTAAAGTCCTGACTTTCCCCATCCCCCAAAAGTTCGAACCAGAAACTGCTCTCTGTGCGCACGGCCATCATCAGTGATATTCACGGCAATCTCGAAGCGTTGCAAGCAGTCCTCAAGGATATTGAATCGCAGCATTGCCAACGCGTGATTTGCCTTGGGGATGTGGTTGGCTACGGACCCAACCCTTGCGAGTGCTTGGACATCGTTTCCAAATTGGATGGTTGCGTTCTGGGCAATCATGACTACGGCGCCTTGATCGATCCAGAAGGATTCAGTGCGGCTGCAGAGCAAGCCATCTTTTGGACTCGCAAACAGCTCGAATGCAACATTTCGGTCTCCGATGCACAACGACGACTCGAGTATCTTGCGAGGCTGCCCCGAACCATTTCTGAGGGGAATTTGATGTTCGTTCACGGGTCTGTTCGAAATCCGCTGAATGAATACGTCTTCCCAGAAGATGTCTTCAATCGACGCAAGATGGACAAACTGTTCTCCATGATCCAAGGTTACACCTTCCAAGGCCACACGCACGCCCCGGGGGTCTTTAGCACGAACATGCAATTCGTTCGCCCGGACGAAATGAATTACAAGTCGGTGCTGCCAGAAGACAAAGCCATGGTGAACGTGGGCAGCGTCGGGCAACCGCGCGACGGTGATTGGCGCAGCTGTTATCTGGTTCTCGACTTTCCTAAGATCGAATTTCGACGTGTTGAATACGATATCGATACGACAGTCAGCAAGATCTTTGCGATCGAAGAACTGGACAACTTTCTGGGTGAGCGATTGCGAGAAGGGCGATAACCCGTAATCGCACTATGATAATCGAAGGGATCGTGACAACGGAGAACCAAGACGGCTCCATGCATGTTTCTCCTATTGGCCCGCATGTCAACGAATCGCTCACGAAGTGGACACTGAAACCATTTCAATCGTCCACCTCCTTTAGCAATCTTCGGCGGACCAACCGAGGTGTGTTTCATGTGCTGGATGACGCACTGCTCATGGCGGTTGCGATTTTGGGCTTAAGCAATCCAAAATCGGATCGTTACGAACAGCTTCGATCGCGAATTTCAGAAGCGTCTCAAGATCGAATCGAAGCAAGTGTGGCTGGATTGCAAGAAGCGGTTTTCGAGCATGCCTCGGGGTGGTGCTTGCCACAAGCCCATCGCGTATTTGCTTTGACGATCCAGCATTGGGATGTCTCGGAACCAAGGGCTGTCGCAATTTGTTCGCTCGCAATGCAGCGTGAGCTTCAGCCATTCTGGGGCTGGAACCGAGCCAAGCATAGCCTTTTGGAGCTGTCGGTGATTGCAAGTCGAGTTCATTTGTTGGCTCCGACCTACATTCAAGAGCAGCTTGAGCAGCATCAGGTGATCATCGAAAAGACCGCTGGGCCATCGGAGATCGCTGCATGGGAGTTGCTGAAGAGTTATTTGTCGCAATAATCGTTTCCGTCTTGGTCTATCATTTCACATCGAATCCAACAAGTTTGCTTCATGGTCGCGTCGTATTGTATTGGAATTGATCTTGGCACAACGAACTCCGTTTTGGCGTTCGCGTCCATGGAGGAATCGGAACCGATGGTTGCGGTTCTACCCATTCCTCAGTTGGTTGCGCCGGGAGTCGTGGAGCGAAGGCTCTCGCTACCGTCCTTTCTGTATTTAGTTGCCACGCCCGACGACGCCAATCTGACCGTTCCCGGCATTCGAAGCCAATTCGGCGTGGTGGGTGAGTACGCACGGCGCATTGCCAGCGAACAACCCGATCGCGTGATCGCTGCAGCTAAGAGCTGGTTGTGCAACAAACGGGTCGATCGACAGTCTCCGATATTGCCTTGGGAATCAGAAGCCGGGGTGCCGTTGATTTCGCCAGTCGCTGCGACCACCGCCTACTTGATGCATTTGGTCGATGCGTGGCATTTGGAATTTCCGGATTCCCCGTTTGCAGAACAACAAGTGGTACTGACCGTTCCTGCCTCGTTTGATTTGGTTGCTCGCGAGCTGACTCGGCAAGCCGCCTTGGCTGCCGGCTTCCCAAGTGACTTGTTGTTTTTGGAGGAACCTCAAGCGGCGCTTTACAATTGGATCCACGCTCATGGAAACGATTGGCGTAAGACATTAAAAGAGAATGATGTCTTGCTGGTCTGCGATGTGGGGGGCGGCACCACGGACTTGACACTCGTTCGAGTCCAAAGCGAAGGTGGCGAGCTGAACATGAGCCGCCTGGCGGTTGGCAATCACTTGCTGATTGGTGGTGACAACATGGATCTTACGCTCGCGCATGTTGCGGCTGGTTTGTTTGCGAGCAAAGGGACCAAACTGAACCCTTGGCAATCGATATCGCTTTGGCATTCGTGTCGGCTTGCCAAGGAGAACTTGCTGAAAGGAAAATCTGCTCCCGAGTCCTACCCGCTGACGGTCTTGGGACGGGGAAGCAAACTGATTGGGGGGACCGTCACCTTGGAGCTCCCGAAAACGTTAGTGGAAGAAACACTTGTCGATGGTTTTTTTCCTCTTGTGCAGCCTGATGAAAGGCCGGTCCGTGACAACGAAAGCGGGTTTCAAGAAATCGGACTTCCGTTCGAGTCTGACACCGCGGTGACTCGGCATGTGGCTTCCTTCCTGGCCGACCATTTAAAGCATGTAGAGCAGACCGATTTGAAACTCACTCATTTGCTGTTCAATGGTGGTGTTTTCAATGCAGTAGCATTTCGCGAGCGCTTGCTTCAATCGCTTGCCTCCTGGACTGCGGAAGGAACAGGGCCAACCGTATTGGGTGGCGTCGAGGACTTGGATCAAGCGGTTGCGTGTGGCGCAGCATACTACCAATGGGCGAAGCTGCATGGTGGGATTCGGATTCGAGGCGGAACCGCTCGAAGCTATTACATCGGAATCGAAAGCTCTGGACCGGCGATTCCCGGCTTGCCTCGTCCCTTGCAGGCGCTATGCGTCGTGCCACAAGGAATGGAAGAAGGAACGCAGATCGATGTGGCAAGTCGCGAAGTTGGGTTGAAAGTCGGCCAAAAGGCGAAGTTCCGTTTCTTTTCCAGCACGATCCGAAAGCAAGATCGCCCAGGTACCTACTTGAGGTCGTGGGATGAAGAGGAATTGACCGAGAGCTCGCCCATGGAGGTTTCGCTGACAACCGCAGAGGGAGAGCAAATCATCCCGGTGCGTTTCGAAAGTCGAATCACCGAGCTAGGGGTGTTTGAGCTGTGGTGCAAAAGCACACGCAATGATCAGCATTGGAAACTGGAGCTCAATGTTCGCGAATAAGCCAAGTCTTGACGCAGATCCTTTGAAAGTCGCGAACGCGAGGAGGATCCCACGTGGGGTCCTGATGAATTACCAGCATCGTGGCTTTGGCATCCCGCCCAAGTAGCAGGTTTGCGAGCCTATGCAGAGACTACCAACCACTTATCAATCGAACCAAACGGAAGCAGTCCCAATGTGTAGACTACATCGGGCTCGAGCTCAATGGAGTCTGTAAAGCGTAGTGGTCCGGACTGTACCATCCCCGGTTGGCTCGTCTAATTGGAGCGAGAGGTTCACTGCTAAACCGCCACTTCTTAACACGGAAATGCACCGACGTAGAGCACAGCATTCGAATAGATGAACGCAAAAGTCATTCCATCCCTTGGACATCTCCTATTCCGAAGTCGCAAGTTCTGGGTTCCATGATTCGAAATCTAAAAAAAGTTTTTTGTAAAACTTGATTGACAAATAAAATTCGACTTTGTCTATTGGTGTGTTCGTTCGCTTTGCGACGCCTCTGCGGAAGATTGATTTGCATTAACGATCTGCCCTCTGCACCGACGCCACAATCCAGTTCATACGTGATCTAAAGGTTTTTGTAGTCCCTTTTCATGGCTCTGGCTTTTCGCTCGAGTAAAGGAGTCCAAATCATGAAACTCTTCTCCGCTCTCCGCTCTCCGCTCTCCGCTCTCCGCTCTCCGCACAAAGCACAAAGCACAAAGCAGTTTTCGTCGTTTGATTCACGAATCGCTTGAGTTTCGAGCCATGATGACTGCAAACCCGATCGCTCGCGATGATGCCGGGTACTTCACTCCGGCTTATACAGATTTGGTCGTAACCACTTCTTCCAATCCCGCCTACTTGCTTGCTAACGATCTTGACATCGATGGCAGTTCCCTTCTAGCAAGCGTCGTCACCAGTCCGCTCAATGGTACTTTGATCGCGTTCAACACGAATGGAACGTTTACCTATCGACCCAATGCTGGCTTCACTGGCGTCGATACATTTACTTACAAGGTCAGCGATGGATCGCTCGATAGCAACATGTCTCGAGTCTCCATTGCGGTTGGCGTTCGCCTGCTCGCCAATCTAAACCGGGACTCCAACGTACTTGTCAATTCGAGCGAGTCTAATACGTCGTTACTCCCTTCTCTCTCAGGGCAAGGAGGCGAAGGAAAGGGCGACTTCTCAAGCAATCTCCCAACCTCGACGTCTCTGGACACTCCTGGCTCTATCGCCACGAATGGTGGCTTGCAATTGTCCGAATCGGTAACTCCTGACCAAACGCTTATCTACCGATCCAACTCACTCACTAAACCTATCATTGCCGTTGCGACTCAGTTGTCCCCGGGAACAGCCGTTCCCACTTCGATCACTGCGCGATTGGTCTTCAATGGAGTTGCAGGAACGAGCTACAGTTACTCCACATCGGGTTTAGTCAGTGGACAAGCGATGCGATTTGCATTGCAAGCGGACGGGTCATCGTTGACCACTGGCATGTACGATTATTCGCTTGAGGTAACCACCACGGTAGCTGGTGTCAATGCAACTCAAGCGTTCACTGGCAAGCAAGCTATTGTCAATCGAACGAGTTCCGAGTTCGGGGCGGGCTGGAGCCTAGATGGACTCGACCGGCTGTTCGATAGTGCGTCGGGTGCATTGCTCGTCAAAGGGAATGGGGACACGTTGTGGTATCCCAAGTCAGGTTCCGTTTACACCGCAGCCGCTGGCGACACATCCAACAGCACACTCGTCAAAGCGGTCAATGGAACTTTTGCCTTGACAAGCAAGATGGGCGTTGTCTCAAACTTCTCTACGTTGGGGCTTTTGGTGTCGATGGTCGACGCCAATAACAACTCTGTTGCTTATTCCTACGCGGACAAGACCGGTGACAGCATTGCCTCGGAATTGGTATCGATCACGGATCCCTTCAATCGAGTCACCAGCTTCAACTACACCGGCAGCAAAGTCACCAGCATCGCTCATTACTCGGGCCGCACCACAACCTTAGCCTACTCATCGAACAGCTTGTCAGGTTATACCTTAACCGATCCTGATGGGGCGGGCGCATTGGTCGCTCCGTCCGTTGCGTTCGCTTACGGAACTCAAAACATTAGCTCCAGGACCAACCCACTATCGCAAACGCTCTCCTTCACCTTTAATACCAACGACGCTCGTTTGCGAACCGTCACCTATGCAGACAGTTCTACGTGGCAGGTAACACCTAGCGAAACCATCGGCTTACCGACTGCGACTACGGGCGTGGTGATCACGAAGCCTGTTGACGCGCAAGCAACGGTTACCGATCAGCGTGGCAACCCGTGGAAGTTCCGGACCGATCGATTCGGTGCAATAACAGAGTCGATTACCGGACTCGGCTTTATTCGATCGGTATTACGCAATGCAGACGGCCAGCCGGTTGTTGCCAACGAACCCGATCCGGATGGAACGGGGCCTCTGTCTGCTTCAGTTACAATGATGGGCTACAACGCCTCTAGCGATCTTACTCACGTGATTGCACCTGACGGAGGCGTTAGGCAAATGACCTATTCGGCAACCTTGCATCGGTTACTCAGCATGGTCGATCCAGTTGGTAGAACGACTTCAATGACGTACAACTCCAGTGGTAACGTGCTGACTCAGACAGATGGTGGCGGCTTTGTCACGACCTACGCTGTCAACGCGCGCGGGCTAACGACCAGCGTTACCACCCCTGACCCGGACGGTTCCGGTCCATTGGTCGCTTCGGTTACAGTATTGGCCTATGATGCAATGGGGCGGTTAATCACCGTGACCAATCCAGATGCATCGACAAAAGCAATGACTTACAACGCTGCAGATCAGCAACTTACGTCTGTGGACGAGCTTGGGAAAACAATTACCAATGTTTATGATGCATTAGGACGATTGACATCCCAAACGAATCGAATCGGTGCGCAGACTCAGTTCGTTTACGATGCCATGTCGCGAGTTTCTAAACAAACCGATGCGCTTGGGAATCCGACTGACTTCACATACAATAATCGCGGCTGGTTGGCGTCGATTACTAGTCCCGACCCAGATGGTGCAGGCCCCTTAACTCGTGCGGTCGACACGCGTGGTTACGATGTGAATGGAAACGCGACTGGGGAAAGCGATCCTGGAGCGAACTACCAAGGCACGTTGAGTTTCACCTACGACGCGGATAATAGGCTCACAGCTCGCGGGGATTCAACCAATTCAAATCTTGTCGAACAGTGGGCTTACGATAATGCAGGTAGATTGACTACGATCGTGCGCGCTGGTGCTTACGCCGATCGCATTGTTCAGACTTATGATGCCGCAAATCGAATCGTATCGAAAACGATGCAGAGCGTTCCGTTCAGTGGTTCCCCTATCGTTTATGCAACCGCTTCCGTCACTTACAACGTAGCTAGTGAAAAAACCGGCGATATTGACGGCCGAGGGAATGTAACCAATTACACGTATAATAGTCGTGGTCTGCTCGCAACCGAAACGTTGCCAGATCCGGACGGTACCGGTTCCCAATTTCGCTTGATGATTGCCCATTCATACGACAATATGGGGCGCAAGACACGAGTTGATCGCGGCTTTGGTCGTATCACCACTTTGGAATACAACAATCGAAGCTGGTTGATTAGGACGACCGATCCAGATCCGGACGCAGCGGGACCTTTGGCATCGCCGGTTACCCAGTTTGGATACAACGTTCGCGGAGATCGCACCAGTGTTACCGATCCGCTCAATCGAACTACCTCGTTCACATTTGACAATGCCCAAAGGTTGCTGAAACAAACCGACCCGGATCCCGACGGAGCAGGTCCGCTGACTCGCCCGGAAACCTCGCAAACCTACAATGCGCTCAACTGGGTTTTGACCACTACGAATGCGACCGCCGGTGTCACTAGCATGACGTATGACAATCTTGGCCGGGTACTAACAAAAACGGACCCTGATCCCGATGGCGCCGGATCGCTGCTGTCCCCCGTGACCACTTTGGTTTACAGCATGCAAGGTCTAGCGTCTGTAACCGATCCAATGGCTCGCGTTACCAGCTATGTTCGCGACAATCGGGGTCGAGTGACTGCCGTTACGGATCCTGCTGGGAACACGACGACGTATGCTTACGATTTTTATGATCGCAAGACGTCCGAGACCGCTCCTGACCCCGACGGCGCCGGATCACTCACCGGGCCGGTCACGAGCTATACCTTTGATTCGGTCAATAGATTGCTCACGAAAACCGATCCCAAAAACGGGACAACCACCTACACGTATGATCTGGCTTCGAACCTGACATCGCTCAAGGATTCTGTCAATAATACTACCAACTTTGGCTATGACAGCTTGAATCGATTGGTTCTGAATACGAACGCTTTGTCGAAGTCTAAGAGCTACGTTTATGACGTGGCAGGCACGCTCGCCAGAACCGTTGATCGCAACGGTCGCGTCATCCAAAATGTTTTCGATTCCTTGGATCGACAAACGGAAGAAAGGTGGCAACAGAGTGCAGCTCCCACCCCAACCTTGACGGTTAGCACAACTCAAGATGGTGGCTCGCTCAACGAAGTTCAAAGCGTGGGATGGACCATTGGTGGCTACGGTCTTTCAGGAACCTTTACATTATCGTTCAACGGCCAAACAACAGCGGCCATCGCGTTCAACGCGACCGATGCAATCATTAAAGCAGCCTTGGAAGCGCTCTCCACGGTCGGAGCTGGGAATGTCAAGGTAACGGTCGCCGCAGTCAATTTCAATCGCACGTTCACGATAACCTACCAGAACTCTCGAGGAGGAACCAATGTTCCTCAAACAACAATAAACACTAGTGGTTTAAGTGTTGCCCCGGCTGGCTCTCCGTCGTCATTCGCCAACACCACTGTTCAAGGGGGCGGATATACCGAGTCGCAAACAATCGCATTGGCCAACGCGACAGGAGGAACGTGGCGATTGGCCTACAATGGCGAGATCTCCTCACCGCTATCTCCAACCATCACCGCCGCTGGCGTGAAAGCTGAACTGGACGCGTTTATCGGGATCGACAACGTGACTGTCACAGGCAGCAACGGCAACTTCACGGTTACCTTTGGTGGCGCACAATCCGCGACCAACATGCAGCAGATTTTCGGTGACGCTGCGGACACAACCAGTGGCACAACCCAGCGATTGATAACAACGACGTACAATGTAGCTAGCGAAGTAACGTCCATCAGCGATCCATCGTCTACCATCACTTACACTCGCGATGGCTTGGGACGCGCGAACTCGATTGCTGAAACAATTGCTGGCTTATCCCCAACGATCACCTTGAATCAGTCGTTCGATTCGACGAACAATCGGACCGAACTGAAAGCGACCATCGGGACAACTCTTGATTTCAAGAACAGCTATCAATATGACAAACTGCAACGACTAACGGACATCTTCCAGCAAGGACAGTCCGGCGGCAACGCAGTGGCAGCCAAGCATTTTGCTCAATCGTACAACGCTATTAGTCAGCGCACTAACATCAGCAGATACCAGAGCACTGGCCTGACGAATGCCGTGGCCACCAGCGACTTCACTTACGACACGTCGAACAGACTCAGCGGCATTGCTCACAAGCAGGGTGCCAACAACTTGAACACGTATGCTTATGCGTATGATCCATTGTCCCGTATCAGTAGTGTCACATCGACCGCAGACGGGGCGACCAGCTACAGCTACGATCAAACGTCGCAAGTGGTGGGAGCGACTAACACGGGAGTGGGAAACGAGACCTACGGATTCGATGCGAACGGCAATCGCAACACAACCGGTTTCACAACTGGCAGCAACAATCAAACAACCGCCGGACTTGGGTTCACTTACACTTATGACGACGAAGGGAACCGCATCACCAAAACGGAGACTTCAACCGGCAAGGTCTCGAGTTACGAATGGGACTACCGCAATCGGTTGATCGGTGTCAAGGATCGCAACACATCAGGTGGTGCGATCGTCAAACAAGTGGGTTATCAATACGATGCGATGAACCGATTGGTCCGCCGCGACTCGGACGCTGATGGTGCGGGCAGCGGAGTTGCCACGAGTCAATTTTGGATTTACGACGAAGGGATCAACGCAGTCTTACAGTTCGATGGAAGTGGAGCGTCGAACTTGTCCCATCGTTACTTGTGGTCCAATTCGGTAGACGAACTCTTTGCCGACGAGCAATTGACATCGGTATCTGTACCTGGCAACGTCTTGTATCCGTTGTCAGACCACTTGGGGACGCCTCGCGACATTGCAGACTTGAACGAGGGGACAGGAGTAACGAGTGTAACGAATCATCGCCGCTACGACGCTTTTGGCAAGCTGATCAGCGAGACGAACACAGCAGTCGATCTGATCTACGGCTTCACTGGCAAGCAACTCGACGAAGCGACGGGCTTGCAACACAATCTAAACCGATGGTACGACGCCGCTCTTGGTCAGTGGATGAGCGAAGATCCGATTGGATTTGCTGCCGGAGATGAGAACGTTCGGAGGTATGTATTGGGAAGGATGACTCAATTAACCGATCCATCTGGATTAGATCCTTACGCAGGCGATCCACCTGTTAAGGACTCAGATGGAGATGGAATCCCTGATCGAGAAGATCCGGACAAAGACAACAATGGAATACCAGATGCTTGCGAACCCCAAATCACCCGAGAGCGGTTGAAGGAAGTCGCGGCTAGAGCGAAGGCACATGCGGAAGCAACGGCTTTGATTCAGGAACAGATTGATCTTGTAAGTGCCGCAGAGAGGCAATTTCAGTTGTATGCACTGGTAAAACAAAAGGAGCTAATTTTTGAGAGAGATAATCGTTGGTTTTTGGGAGAGAAGAAGAAGGCGGAATATCAACAAAAACTTGATCAGCTAAGAGAAGGCGCGCGACTGTCCAGTCAACAATCTGAAGAAACCATCAAACGCTTGATCGAAATTCAACAAACTCGCGAATACTCGAGGTTGGACCGCGAGCGAGTAAATGAACGTGATATTCACTTAAGGATCATGCTCAGGATTCAGGAACTGCAATATCGGGAAAGGTTGCGACAGCAATTGCAGCAGGGCAATTCAAACGGGCAGTAAAGGTAAGCCGCAGATTCGAAGCTGATTTCCCCTAAATGAGATGGCAGTCCAAATGCAAAAGCTTGGAGAGATTGACGAAAATCCATATCGATTCGATGGCGACCTTTCGAAGCTCGCGTCGCGAGCATCGTTCGAAATCCAATTTCAATGGTTTTTTTTAGCGATCATCGTCGGCATAATTGCCTTGCGGACCATCGATACTTCTTCGAACCCATTTCTAGACAACGAAGGTCTTATTCCGTACATAGTCGGAACAGTGATGTGGCGGCTGCAGGGAGCCAAAGTGTTGAATTGCCCCAACTTCGGCAACAAAAAGTTCATTTGGATTGAGGCCGCAATTTTGTGTTTGCCTAGCGGCTTGATTCGCTATTACGACATCTACATGACTTATCACACCGTATCCTCGATCGTTTACGGCCTTATTGATTCAATTGTTCTTTTTGGTTCAGTGGTGGCTGGATTGGAGATCGTTACACTCCGTTCGAGGAAGCCTGTTTCACGTCGCGTTTCGTTTGAATGCTGGTTCGTCTTGCTTTCCGCCTACGCATTGGGCCTTCTGTATATGCTGGTAGACACGCGAGTATACGAGCTGATGATAGTGGTTTGTGTTGCTGCGACCCTTTTCAAATGGATCGGTATATCAACGTTATTGCAATGCCCGGTCCTGCTGGCCATGTCGCTTCAACAGATTTCGTATCGGATCATGATGCTTGGGAGCGGTTTTTGGTACGAATACATGTACTTGTGAGGTGAGCGAATGTTAATGTGTCGTTTTTAACAGGCGGATGCGCAAGTGAAGCGGAGTATCCAAAACGTGTCAGCAACGGACTTAATTTTAGGCAATAGCTGAATCGCAAAAATTGTAAATTTGCGATTTCCGTTTTGGTTGAGCTGCGTCTTCAGTGCTCCATAGGACCAGCCCCAAACCCCGGGATTTTTTCAGGCATGGCTCGGAAAATCATCTCTCCTTGGACGCATCTTCTGCTTCAATGTTGACGCAGGTTAAAACAGACCGAGGCTCTGTGGGGACACAACCTTGGAAGGAATATTCCTGCCGATGGGAATTCATCGAGGGTGCAGCGACCACAATTCGGCCCGTAACACGTAACACGTAACAACTATGCGACGGGAAAACGAATGATGAAGGCCGTTCCTTTTCCCACAGTGCTTTCGACGCGGATACGCCCCTGATGTTGATCGATGATTTCTTTGCACGCCGATAGGCCCAAGCCGGTTCCACCCTTGCCGCTATCATCCGGCCCGTTCTTCGTTGTGAAGAACGGCTCGAAGATCTTTGGCAAGATAGCAGCATCGATGCCAGCACCTGTATCACGGACCGTGACGACCACGGTGTTACTGCTGGATTCGAACGCCACCTTGATTCGAATCGTTCCAACTTCCCCGATGGCTTGCCGGGCGTTGGTAAGCAAGTTCAGCATCAATCGCTGGATTTGATTTCCAGCAGCCATGACATTCGGAACTTCTTCGAACTGCGTCTCTACCGCGATACGATACTTTTGCAGCTCTCGTTCCAGTAGAACCAGAGTGTCTTGAATCAGTGGTACCAGGGAGGTCGGCTCCATATCACCACTGCGATTGCGAGCTAAACCAAGAACGGTACTGGTGATTTTGGCGCCGCGATTGGCTGCATCGAGAATACGAGTGAAGGCTTTCTCGCGACTGGCGTCGTCTTTGTTGCGAAGCCCCATTTTCGCGTAGTTCAAGATGGTCATCAAAAGATTGTTGAACTCGTGCGTGGTCGTGCTGGTCAGTTCGCCGACCGCAGCCAGACGCTCGACTTGAGCCAGTCGCGCTTGAAGTCGTGCGACCGTCACTTCATTCGAGTCAACTCCGAGAGTCGGCTCGTGCGCATGAAGAGTTGGCAGGGTCGAGGTCTGGGGAGGATTTGCACGCAGTTCCAACATGAGGGGAGCCCATCGGTTGATATGGAGTTCTAAGCCAAAGATCGCTACTGTGAAACCAGAGGCCAATCTCAATGGCCAGGGAAACATCAATCGGATTCGAATCCGAGTGGTACACGAAAAGGCATTGCAAAATCAAGCGGAGTCAAGAAAGATAGCAAAATGTTGCAGACCCTTGAACGACTAGAACGGATCCTTGAAATCGCCTCCGACGAGGGAATCTCCGTGCGTTGCGAGTGGCTGGGCGGAGTTCGCGGAGGTTTGGTCCGCCTTGGAAAAACACCCATTCTGTTCGTCGACGAATCGCTTAGCGTACCTGACCAGTTGGATCAGGTACGCGATTCATTGACATTGCTCGATTGGACAGAATCCGAATGGTGGAACGAAATGACTTCCCTTTTAGAGCTGGATTCCGAGCAGGATCATTGAGTTCCGGTTAGCGTTCTTCCGCAACCCAAATCATGGTCGATCGGTAGAGCAATTCGATTTGCCGTGTCGCGGGTGCCACAGGGCCATCCAAATCGGGGTACAAATCTTTAGGCGACTCTTTGGAGGTGTCCGCAAACAATCGCCATCGAATGCCTCGCGTTTGAGGCGGCATGGTAAAGACCTTTGATTCAGGCGTTCCGTTGAGCATGATCAAAATATCGCGACCAAAACCCTCGGGATCATCGTTGGCTGCGGGCTTTCCAAGCCAACAAACCAAAGTTCCGTCGGGAGCATCCCAATGGATCGGCTTGCCGGTGGATTCGAACCAGCTAACATCGGGTACGCCTCGAACATCTTGAGGTCGTCCGGTCAAAAAGCGTTCGCGTCGAAGCGACGGCTGCATTTTGCGAAACTCGATAAGACCTTGAGTGAATCGGAAGATATCCGGATGTTGTTCCAGATTGTTCCAATTGAACCAAGAGATATCATTATCTTGGCAATAGGCATTGTTGTTTCCGCGTTGAGTACGGCGAACTTCGTCCCCCATCAACAGCATCGGCACACCTTGGCTCAACATGAGCGACGCGATCATATTCTTGACCTGACGGTTTCGAATCGATTCGACCCCTTTTTTCTTCGTTGTCCCTTCGGCACCGTAGTTGTCGCTGCAGTTATTATTGTCCCCGTCGCGATTGCCTTCGCCGTTCGCGTCATTGTGTTTGTCCTTGAAGCTAACCAGATCATTCATCGTAAATCCATCGTGGGATGTAACGAAGTTGATACTGCAGTACGGTGCTCGACCGGACTGTTCGTAAAGATCCGAGGAACCACTGAGGCGGGTAGCCATTGCGCCAACCATGCCAGGATCGCCTCGCCAATAACGACGCACGTCATCGCGGTAACGCCCGTTCCATTCGGCCCAACGCAAGTCCCCGAAGGACCCAACTTGGTATGCGCCAGCGGCATCCCAAGCTTCAGCAATGATCTTGGTATCGGCCAGCATCGGATCCTCTGCAATCAAGTCGACCAGAGGAGCATTCGGAATCAGGTTACCAAAGCGATCACGCGACAGAATACTTGCAAGATCGAATCGGAAGCCGTCGATGTGGTAGTTGTGAACCCAATGTCGCAAGCAATGGAAAATCAGCTCGCGGCATACTGGATGGTTGCCGTTAAATGTGTTTCCGCAACCTGTGTAGTTGCTATAGTGGGCTCCACCTGAATTCAGGATGTAGTAGACTTGATTTTCGAGTCCCTTGAACGACAGTACGGGCCCCCTTTCGTTCCCTTCGCAGGTATGGTTGAAGACCACATCCAGGATGACTTCGATACCAGCTTGGTGAAGTGCCTTCACCATTTGCTTGAACTCGTTCACCTGGGCGCCCGGTTCTTTGGAGCATGCATAGCCTCGATGAGGTGCAAAGAAAGCCATGGGGTCATAACCCCAGTAATTCGGTCGCTCGGGGGTGTTCCCGTGCATATCGAGAATGGGGAACTCGTGGACCGGCATGAGTTCAACGGCTGTAACCCCTAAACTCTGAAGGTACGGGATCTTTTCGATGACTCCCAGATAAGTACCGGGGTTCTCCACTTTGGACGTCTTGCTTTGCGTGAATCCGCGAACGTGCATTTCATAGATCACGCTGTCGCTGAGCGATCGTCGAACGTGTCGATCTCCTTCCCAGTCGAAAGCATCGTCCACGACAACGCATTTAGGTGGACGGATGACTCCATCGGTCGTGTGTTGGCAACAGCCTGCAAGGGCTTTGGCGTACGGGTCTACCAAGCGTGCGTTGCTGTCAAACCACTGCCCAGATTCCGGGTCGAAGGGTCCATTGGATTGCAAGTGATACAATTGTCCCGGCTTTAGGTGTGGAACGCAAATGCTCCATACATCGCCCCAGCGATCGTTTCGTCGATCGAATTCAACAATCTCCGATGGTTCTCGATCGTCGACATGCTTGTAAAGCAACAGCCGCATCGCAGTCGCAGACCGACTGAAAATCGTGAAGTGAACGCCCTGTTCGGTAACGTTCGCTCCGTAAGGCAATCGATAAGCAAATTGTAGTTCAGTGAGCGGATGCCGCATAAGCATAAAACAATGAATATCCTTTCCAGTCCAAGGCGAGCGGGTTTGTTCGCAATCAGCAAACCAACCTTACCACGCTGAATTTTGAGAACTGGAATGGAAGTGGATAGAAACCGGGTGAAATGTCGATGGGAGGGTGGGTTTTGATCTACTAGCTAAAGATTGCCAGCAGAACATAGCCGCACACATCGTGCAACTGAGAAGCCTCGTGGGCTGCCAAGCGCCGACAAACTATTCCTCGTCATCTTCAGCATCAAACTGAGACGGATCGCTTTGGTCCGTATCGTCTTCCCAGGTCTCTGTAACCGCTTTACCTTGCGACGTGATGCCTCGAAGTTTTTCGATTTTCCGACGTGCCGTAGCGAGTTGCTGCTGGCAAAAGCGGACGTGCTCCACCGCGATGGCGTACTCGGCCAGAGCAGAGTCCAGACCCAGCGAATTGCTTTCTAGCTTTCGCACAATTTGATCCAGCTGGAGCATGGAGGATTCAAAGGTTGGTTTCTCGTCCACGGAGTCTGGTTTTATGCGGGCCATTGTTTACCTGATTGAGATCGAAGTCCTAAAGTCGCTACAGTCGGCAAAGTCGGATGCGTCTCTTCGGACAATGCACGACGAGGGAACAAAGTAGACCTCCAAGTATAACGGAACGACCTAGGAATTGAGGTGAAGGACAGAGTTTTGACGCCAAATCCAATCATCCACGGAACACGTAGCAGCCAATGGCCAGCGACCGTCAACGACAATCGAGCAAACAAAACCGACGGAAAAGTCAGGCGGCTATTGCCTCGTTTTCGACGAGTGCCTCCCTGTCTGTTCCAAAGCAATCCGCAACTTCAGTAGCCCGCCCGAAGGGGGGGAGTCGGTTTACGTCAGAGTCCCTGCCATCCAGTTCTGGGAACGGTACCATTCCTGGCCTCGACCGATTAGGCAGTATTTCGGACTTGTTGGATTCGGCAACGGCAGAACCTGCATTGATTTCCTTAAAAGAGGCCGATCAGGGGACTCTTTCAATCTGCACCAATGCGTATGATGCTATAGCCAGAGTCGAGTCAGCCAAAGTTGCCCCGACCGGAGAGTCGCAAGAATGGCGAAGGTCCATCGACTCCAAGATCCAAGAATTGGTGGAAAATGCTCGTGCCTTCGAACGAGAGAAAACGGAGATCGAACAACTTCGAGAGCATCTTCGGCAGTCCATCGATATTGCAGAAGCAAGACTTGCTGCGACCGCTTCGAACGAGTCGATTCAAAAGCTTGGCGAACTCGAAGGCCTCTTGGCTGCTGCGAACATTGAAAATGCGAAACTCAGTAATTTGCTTCATTATGCTCGAGGCGAGTACCAATCGCTTATCGAGTTTATTGAATTGGATGCAAATGCCGCTCGGGGCTTTGAAAAACAAGCGTTGGAAAGCACAAGCTGGCACGACGAGCTGGTTTTGGAAATAGCGCAACTGAGAGAACAGATTCAATTCCTTCAAAACGAACTCTCGGATTCGCATGCAGAACCCACGGCGATCCAAGCAGAAACCGCCGAGCTTCGTATTCAAGTAGAGAAACTCCGGAGCCAATTGTTGGAGGCCAGAAACGAAGCGGTGGTGTCGCGACTGCAAAGCAATGATCTAAGCTCCAGTCTCGCTAAGTACAAAGATCCATTCGAAAGCCAACGCAGCGAAGCCCTAACTTGGGAGCAACGCAAAGAGGCTCTGATGAGACAGCTCGACGCAGAAACCCAAAGCGACGAGCCTTGTGATCCCAGCAAGATTTTGGAGATCCAATCGATCATCCAGAAAACCGATGCAGAAATTCAACGGCGCGACCAAGAAATCCACGACCTGCGATCCTTGCTCGAGCAACAAGCGATTGCTCAAAATGGTATGGCGATTGGCGTCGCAGCCGTTGCCGAAATGATCGAATCCGACGCAATGATCATTGCGGAACGTCTGCGGTTGCAAGAAATGCAGCAAGATTGGGAAAAGAAGCAGCGGCAAGCCGAGATTGAAATGTCCTTGGAACGCGCTAAGCTTGCACGCGAACGACTGGAATTGCAGGAAAAGTCCCGCACCTTTGAGGCTGACCATCCACCTGAATCAGCCGAAGAGAAATCTGCAACCAAAGAACGTGGACGCGGTCGTTGGCTGGCTCGCTTAGGCTTGCGGGACGAATAACTAGGTTCCCGAACTACAGTTCTCCTGGGGCACACTTCTCGTATACTAAAGGGAAATGGTTCTTTGAACGTTGGGGGGCACGCGTTCGGCCCCTTTTGGTTGTCCCATGGAAACGGTTGCTGTAGATGATGGATTTGCGAGGTCGTTCCGCTCTGATTACCGGCGGCACCCAAGGTGTCGGTTCGGCAATTGCCCTGTCGTTAGCCCAAGCAGGTGCCAATATCATCTTGCACGGTCTGGAGCCAAATGATGCGGCGATCGAAACGATTTCCCAATGCCTTGCTCATTCGGTCCGAGTGACTCCACTTTATTGCGATCTGCTGCAACCCATCGACCAAGTCATTCAGCAACTTGGCGAAGGGGCCCTGGCGATCGACTCCAAGGTGGATCTGCTCGTGAACAATGCGGGCATTTTTATCGATCGTCCTTACTTAGAAATGACGGAAGAAGTGTTCGACCGGACCTTCCACTTGAACATCAAAGTAGGTTATTTTCTAACTCAGTTCTTCGCAAGACACTGGCTGTCGCGCGGAATTGCAGGCCGAGTTCTATTCACGGGTTCCATCAATGGTTTGCTAGCCGAACCCGATCATTCCGCCTATGACGCTTCCAAGGCTGCCGTGGCAGGACTAGTTCGGTCTCTGTGTGTGGCGTTAGCCAAAAAAGGAATCCGAGTCAATTCAATTGCACCAGGGCTGGTGCGAACCCCCTTGACCAACAAAGTCTTGAATCAAGATGCGGACGCTCTGAGGTGGATGGAACTGCACACCCCGAATGGCAAGGTACCAAACGCATCAGCTTGCGGTCCTATGGCAGCGTTCTTATTGAGCGACGGGGCGGAGCATGTTCATGGGCAAACCATTTATGTCGATGGGGGAATGAATGCATGGCAACAGCCCGATCTGCCGGCTTCTCTGCGAGACCATTTGCAATAACGCCCTGATCGTCAGAGGATTCTCCCTGAGCTTTGCAAATTGGATTTAAGTAGTCGCGCCCGATCAAAGTGAGCCTGAGGCGTTAGCCGATTTTTTCCTGTTGTAATAATCGGCTAACGCCTCAGGCTCAAAGAAACAAAAAACGACTTTTGTCGGGCGCGACTCGGTAGTGTTTCGGGAAGCTACTCGGGGACCGTTGCCTTGAGACGGAAAACGGTGCCTATTTCGATGGTCGGCTTTTCGGGCAGGTCTGTCGTTATGACGATCGCTCCCGTTATTTCTTTGCCGTACTCTGCATCGTTGGGCTTGATCATGATTGGCAAAGCATGAAGTGGTTTGCTTTCTTCATTGAGATTAGCATCGATGGCAAAGGTATCGCTATGCACTGACTTCACCATGAACGGTTTATGACCTTTCAGAATGACTATTTGCTTGATCGCTTCGCCTTGAACGATATCCCCTAGAGATAAGGTTTTTGGTGAGACAGAAATCTCTGCGTTGATGTTGGCGACCAACCGAATTGGAATCGTGCTTAAGTTGCGATCGTTGGTATGCACGACCAATTCGCTCTCCAGTGGACCTGCAGGCGCATCCCCGCTCATTGCAACGTCCAGCATGTACCGGACACGCCCCGATTGTCTTGAGATTTCCTTGGCTGTTACGTTGATAAAAGAATCCCCTGCCGTCACTTTGGTGATTTGCCAAGTTGGCTTGCCTGCATAGTCGACCGCAACTTCGATGGCCTTGGCTTCCCCTTGCATGATGCTTCCGAACGATGCTTCGCCCGGTTGGAAAACAACATCAGAGCGGATGTAGCCTTTCACATGGAGTTGAACTTCGCTGAAATTTGGCTTGTCGAATGTGACAGTGAGAGTCGCTGACCGTGCGCCCGTATGAGTTCCCGTATTAAACTTTGCGAGAATGCTTCCGCGTCCGCCCGGTGGGACAATTTCCGTCTCAACGCTGGGAGTAGTGCAACCACACGAGGTTCTCACGCTGCGTACGTGGATGGGTTGAGCGAATGGATTGTCGAAATAGAACCTGTGTTCGGTCTTCGCGGCGCGAGCTACGGTGCCAAAGTCATGGTTCGACGACTGAAACATGCTCGACCACTGCGTGGCAAATGCATTCGACGAAAGTGCTGCAACGGCCAAAAAGGCCGCTACTAAGATACGCATAGGAGTGTCTCCCTAAGTGATTCAGAACGGATGGGGATGAAGACCAAAAATGAATCCGAACCTTTTCAACCGAAAGAGTAGTATACCGAATCGTTGGAGCGGTAGGTATACGTCGGTTGCACGGGAAGCGAGGCAGGATCAATTGATGGGTGATGGATTGAAGTCCACGGACTCGATATCAGCTTTCCAGTATTTCAAAAAACAGTCCAAGATCCGTTATCTTTCATTTTCATCTCAAGTTCGACATCCGTTCCAGAAAGTCGAGAAATAGTCCCCGATCCGTCGCAAACGTCAAATCCAGATCAGTTCAACATCCATCGACGAAGCCAGAACCATCAATCGAACAGCCGAAGTTGCTTCATGGTGGATGCTGATTCCATCTTAGGCAGTTCAAGCAGTTCCGGTAACTGACTGCGAATCATTTCGTGTAGCATTCTCGCCAGTGCCGGCGCGTAAGTGTCATCAGGCGCATGAGTGAAGATCCAAGGCTCGTATCCGTCGCGTATCCAATTTGCAATGATTTGCGACCATTGCCTCCAAGATTCTTCGACCTCCGCAACATCATTGCGTCCAATCAAACGAAGCATGGGACGCTTGCCCGTGATGCTGGTTCGGAATGGACTCTTGGGTTTCCTCTTTTGCGATGCCTCCTCCGATGCGTCAGTGGCATCCATGGCATTGAGGGTTCTGGAATCAAACAGGACGCGATCTATTCCAAGGGATTGAAGCAGTTCGTCGAGCCGAGCTTCTTGGTTCCCTTCATCGAACCAATCCAAATGCCTAACTTCCACGGCCCAAGGCCAGTCTCTCGGCAACTGATGTAAAAATGTCTTAAGCTGAGGAAAGTAACGAAAGGAAAAGGATGGAGGCAACTGCAGGAACGTTGGCCCAAGCCGTCCCGCATCGCGAAGGATTTCAAGTCGAGCCAGCCATTCCTTTCGCTCATGGTCGCATTGCATCAGTTTCAGGTCGTGCGAGATTCGTCGAGGGAACTTGAAACTGAATTGAAATGTTTCCGCAGAGCAGTCTCGCCACTTCTGAAAAGTCTCGGTCGGCGGAACTGCATAAAACGTACTGTTCCCTTCCACGGTCGGAAACATGCGGCTGTACCAACCCAAAATGGCTTCGGCGGACGTGCCTTTGGGGTAGACGCTGTCCCCCCAAGTACGGCATCCCCAAACAGGGCAACCTATACGGTACAACCATCTGTCCCACCGAGGATTTTGGTTCGAAGACTGTACTTTCATTGAAGATGACTTGCCGGGAAATTGTGCGATGCAATGGTTACGACCGGTACAACCCGAACCGGCTTGGAGATCTGTTGATGGGAACGGAAAAATAAAGTCATGTTTTGGTTGACCCTAGACGGGGGTATGGCATCTCATTGATGAACCTTGGCCGCGCGACCGGTCCCATTTTCGCGAGGAACTCGGTTTGTGTATCTTCTTCAAAGTCAGGAATCTGTCATCCATGATGTTATCAGCGAAACGACTGTTCATAGTTTCTGTTGCAGCGAGTTGTGCAATAGTAACCGCAGAAACCTCTCAAGCTGGCCAATGGCTCGATTCGATTCTAGGTCGTAATCAACCGGCATACCCGGTGGGTTCACCCGTTCTCGTCGCTCAGAATCCCGCTTTACCGTATGCCGCCAATCAAACACTTGGGTACGGCAGCTACCAAACGAATCAACCCCCTACCTACAACGCCCCCCTTCTTGCGCCGGGCTTTCCACAAACAGTTGCGGGAACCCTACCAACCGCCGCCTATGATACCCAATGGGGACGAGTGCCAGTTACCTATTATCGCCCAGTAACCGCATTCGATCCACGGTACGGAACCACTGTCACAAGCCTGCAGCCTTGCACTTCATATCAATACCAAGCTCAGCGTCCACCTGTCATCGCACCCAGGCCAATCTTGGGTGAATATGGTGCGCAAGCCAACAATTGGCCCGGTATTACAGGCCCAGGATACAA
>Ga0247831_1001200_pt1 | contig 51050 bp, 39 predicted proteins | sample LaCruzMarch2015__9_FD_192406 | JGI IMG/M metagenome (GOLD analysis project Ga0247831, IMG submission 192406) | Freshwater microbial communities from meromictic Lake La Cruz, Castile-La Mancha, Spain - LaCruzMarch2015_1m | ecosystem: Environmental > Aquatic > Freshwater > Lake | place: Spain...
CCGGAGCCAAACGGGTTTGTCGTCCCGCTGCGCGGCTGCGTCATGCCCGCCCGGGGCGGCGCGGGCTCGGCGGCGGTCGTCCCGATCGGTCCAAAAGCAATGGATGCCACTGCCACGATCAATGATGTCACGAGAGCTTTCGCCACGGACGTGACGCAGATCTGGTTGGTGAATCGCACGGTCATGTCGAGAATGCTCCAGGAATGCTGACTGAAGACGACTCAAAGGAGTATAGCGGCGGCTGGTTGGCCCCGTCACTCGAAGGGTTTGCCTCGTCGAGCGTTAACTCCACGATCGTGCGAAAAAAGCAGCAAGGCCTCGCGGAGGAGCAGTCGCCGGCCAGCGACAGCCTCCGGGACAGCCTGACGAAAGACCAGTGCTCGCGGCCCCGCTGCTCAGCGACCGACCGCGGCGGTCTCCCACCTCGTCGCCGATCTGCCATGCTCGCGGAGCAGTTCCACCACCCGCTCGTCCGGCACCTGCTCAAAGTGTCTGTAAAACTGGCCGATGGCCCAGAACGCCTCAGGCTCGAGCAAACACTCCACGTGGTCGCAGGGGCCGGATGGCGTCGATCCGGACAGACGCCCCTCTCCATGCGTCGAGAGAGCCTATGCGCAAACTTCACCTGTGGAAAACAACGGCCCGACAGCGGCCCGAGCGGCCCCGTTTCAGGAGTTTGTCCGAACGGACACTCCGGCCCGCCGTCTCAGCGGACTGGGCGGCTGCGGAACGGCTCGTAGATCCGCACCGAGAGCAGCAGTTCACTGGCGTAGAAATTCGACACGTAGCTGCCGGCAGGCAAGCCACCCGTGCCGTTGACGGTCAACGGCAGCGAGTCCGACACCGTGTCAAAAAAACGGTATCCGAGGTCGATCGTCGTCCGCTTTGTGATCTGATAGGTCGTGCCGGTGCCCGCCTGCCACGCGAATCCGCCCATGTGTCCATATCCCGACACCACACCGTCATCCACGGAAAGCCGGTACCCACCGGCACCGATGCCCCCTCCCCCGTAGAAGCCCAGCCGGTCGGTGAGATACCAATCCCGCCAGGCATTCGCCATCACCGACCATCCGTCGGCAGCGCGAACGGCGTAGAAAAAACTGGGGGTCGGGGGTTCAAAACTGTTGGTCTGGCCAGGGAGAATGTCGCGGCCCCGGCCTTCGACCTCAAGCCGCAGCAATCCGGCAGAGCGGTCGATGGCCGTACCGACGGCGCCGCCGGCGGTGAACAGGTTGTCCGCGGCGCGGCCCGTATTCGGAAAAGCGCCCTCGGTATTCACACCGCCGCTCTGCAGCGTGGCGAACGACGCGCCGAGTATGCCGGTGATGTAAAAACGGCGGGACGGCCGGTCCTCACCAAGTCCGCAGCATCCTGCGGACGCATCCTCACAGCAGCTGTCGGGCTCGCCGCAGCTGTCGCCGCCGTGGAGTTCATCGCAGGAGCTACCGCAGAGATCGATCGGGTAGGGCTGAAAGGATCGCTCCGCATCCGCCACAGGCGATGTCATGCCGCAGATGCCCGCCTCGTCCCAGGCCTCATCGGCCCGACCCCACGGCACGGCCACCGCCGCGGCGGACATCGCAACCAGAAAGCCCCGCAGCAGAAAGCCCCGCAGCGAGAAGCCCAACATCGTGATCCGCATGGCATGCAGCTCCGTCACGGCCTTCGATCCCCGGGGCGGACGCTGTGTCGGGACAACACTCCAACCCCGCATGTGGATCGACCCCGCAGAACCGTGCGCATGGGCAGGATCGGTTCGGGCCGCATAACCGGACTCCGCGGTAAGCGTGACGGCCGCACAGTCTTTGCAACCGCCACCATCCCCCGGGGCGACAGTCCACCTCGGCCGCATTCACTCTGACGATATCGACTCGAGCAGGTCGAGTTGCACGGCGCGGCGGGCGGGAATCCAGGCCGCCAGAGCGGTGACCACCACCGCCGCGACGAGATTCAGGACGACCACCGACGGCCGGAGCGACGCCCGAATCGGATGCCCTAGAAGCGGCTGGCTGGCGAACTGGATCAAGAGCGCCGTAAACATCCCCCCCACGGCGCCGATCAGGCCGCCCGCAATCCCGAGCAGCACGCTCTCCAACACCACAAGCCGGGTCACCTGACCGCTCGTCATGCCGACGGCCCGCAGAAGGCCCAGCGTGCGAGTCTTTTCGAGCACGTTCATCGTCACGGTGTTGGCCACGCCAAGGCTGCCGACCACGAAGCCCAGCCCGAGGATCGCCCACAGCGAATTGACCACGCCCCCCACGATCCCGTTGATGAACGCCTGCACATTTTCAAACGACCGCAGCAGCATGCCATGCTCGTCCGCGATCCGTTGCAGTCCTTCACGAAGCGTCGCCGCCTGTCCCGGCTCGGCCGTCACCAGCACGATGTCGGCGGCCTCCATGCCGAAGAGCCGCGCCGCCGCATCGCGTCGCAGAAGCAACGAGGCGCCACCGGAGGTGTAGTCGACGACGAGCGCGGCGATCTTCACGCGGGTCGTTCGCCCGAACACCTCCACATCCACCTCGTCGCCCGGCCTGATGCCGGCGCGGCGGGCCAGCATCGTGCCGGCAGCCGCCTCGCCTCGGTCGAGCGCCTGCCGTAGTTCAGACGCTGTTGTCCCGATGGGTTCCAGCGGGAGTGGCGTTTCGGCGGGGATGTCGCGGGCCACGACCACGCAGGCACCGCCGGCCACCCGACCCGTCGCCACGCCGATCCCCTCGACCCGCTGCACGCCGGCAAGAGCCCGCACCTCCGCCTCGGCCAGACGGGCCTGCGGTCCGGGCTTGGCCAGGCCGCCGCTGACGACACCGGCATGCGTCAGCATCCAATCGGCCCGCATCAGCCGGGTGTACCAGCCACGGACGTCATCCACATTGTCGCGGATTGCATGCCCCAGCCCCACGGCATTGCTCACGGCCACCACCAAAACGCCAGTTGTCAGGGCCGTGCGGATGGGCTGCCGGATGATCTGTTCAACCGCCAGCGTCCGTTCGATCCGCCACGCATCGGGAATCAGCCGCGCGCAGCCGGCCGCGAGGGTCGGCAGGACGACCGGCGTCGTGGCCACGAACGCGAGCATCATCAGGATGCCGGCGGGCACCGCCGCCCGCGGCGGCAACCGCTCCCAGACGACCAGCCCCATCACCACGCTCGACACGGCCCACATGACAATCGCCATCAACAGAAAACGGCGGGACACACCCCGCGGTGGCGGCGACGAGAACGCGAGCCCCTCCAGCGGATCGACAGCTGCCGCCTCGCGTGCCGGCCACCAGGCCGCGGCTGCAGCCACGAGTGTTCCCACCACGATGGCCACCGGCACCACGAGCGGGTGCACCACGAGCGCGGCCGCAGGCGCCTGGAGGGCAGTTGAAATGCCGGCGGAAATTGGTCCCGCAGCGGCCAGCCCAACCGCCGCGCCAGCCACCGAACCGGCCGCGCCCAGCAGGGCCGCCTCTGCCATCACAAACCACCGAACCTGCCGGCCGGTGGCCCCGAGCACGCGGAGCAGCGCAAACGACCGCCGCCGCTCCGTGACATTCATCAGCATGGCGTTGCCGACGAGAAAGAAGGCCATGGCCCCGGTGAGCCCCGTCACGAAATCGAGGCCGAGGTTTGCCGAATGAAGAACGTCCGCCGCCATCCCGGCCCGTCCGGCCGGCACCTCCGCCGTGAGCGCAGCCGGCAGCCGTCTGGCGGCCGCGTCGAGGACGGCAGACCGCGAGGCACCCGGCGTCAGCACCACGCGGACCCTGTCCACGAGTCCGAACGCGTTCGACATTTCCTCGAGCGGCCGGATGTCGACCACCACGCCGCCCCCCTCGGCAAACCACTTCATCGACTGGCTTTCAGCGATGCCGACCACCGTCATCCGCCGGATGCTTCGCCGGGCGAACAGAATCACCTCGTCACCGATCCGCTTGCCCAGGCCCTCCGCCAGGGCCGCATCGAGCAGGATTTCGTCGGCGGCCTCACACGGTCTGCCGGCCTGCATCGTGAGCAGTCCGGTCGCCACGAGTGCCGCGGCATCGACGCCCACGGCCACCTCGCGAACACGCTTCTCGCCGATCCTCAGGAGCGTGGGCCGAAAAAAAAGCGGCACCACCGCACGCACGCCGGGAATATCGACCAGCCGCGGCAGGGAGGTGACATCGAAGCGGCCGCCGCCGCGGGCGGAAATATCGATCGAAGGCACGCCTTCAACGGTTTCCGCCAGCCGCCGGTATCCCGCCCGCGAGGCATCGGCGGCAACCCACGTGGCGACCACTGCCGCCACCGCTACCGCCACGCTCGCCGCCGCGGCCAGCGCCCGGCCCGGTCGCTTCCGCCACTGTCTGCGGAGAAGCCTGCTGATGGTCATGAACCCGCTGCTCCGCGTGATGCGTCGGATGTCGGCTCTTCCGGAGCTCTCACGCCTGGCGGCGGCCGGTTGTTGTGATCCGTCTCGATCCGGCCGTCCCGCATGCGGATTGTCCGACCAGCCGCTGCAGCGATCCCGGGATCGTGCGTCACGAGGATGACCGTCTGACTATGTTCCGCCACGAGCCGCGTAAGCAGTTCGACGACGCGGCCGGAGTTCACCGAATCGAGAGCGCCGGTCGGCTCGTCCGCCAGCACGATGGCCGGCCCGGCGACCAACGCCCGCGCGATCGCCCCCCGCTGCTGCTCGCCACCGGAAAGTTCATCTGGACGGTGCGCCCGCCGGTGTGCGAGGCCGACCATTTCCAAAGCCGCGAGGGCGGCCGCCTCGGAGCGGGCATCGGCCATGCCGTCGAGCACCAGCGGCAGCGCGACGTTTTCTACGAGCGACAGTTCGGCGAGCAGGTTGTACCGCTGGAACACAAACCCGATCCGCCGCCGCCGCACCAGGGCCAACGCGTCGTCGTCGAGCGACGCCAGGTCGACCCCCTCGAGCAAAACGCTGCCGGACGTGGGCCTTGTGATGCCGCCGAGCAGGTGCAGCAGGGTGCTCTTGCCCGAACCGGACGCGCCGGTGATCGCCACGAATTCGCCGCGATTGACGGTGAGGTCAACGTCGTTCAGGGCCGCCACGCTCGCGGCCCCGGCACGGCTGCCGCCAAACGTCTTCTGGAGATGGTCCGCACGGAGGATCGTCAAGGATGAAGCAAGCTCCTCAAGAAGTTCGATCAGGCCGGGCCGGCGGGCCAGCCAGACCGCCTACTGTACCTATTTTCCAGGCCGGCCGGGGAGTCTGCCGATCATTACTGTTGATTACGGAAGGGCAGGGTATTCCGGCTGGAGCAGTTGCTGCGAGTCTGCCGATTTCCCTCGATGACGCCCCGCAGGCTGCAACACGATGATTGCCATCATTCCCAACACCGCCATCCGCCGCCGCTTCCAAGCCGCCAAAAGCTCGGCTGCCGCTTCGGCCTTGGCTCGGGCCGTAGCTTTGGCCTGCGGTGTGCTGCTGGCACTGGGATTCTGCGGTCCGCCGGCCTGCCTCGGGGAAGAGTGGGCACGGCCACAGGGCTCGCTCCGCCTGCCGGAGCCGGGCGTGCCGCTGGGCAGCGTGCCGCAAAACCCTCTGCCGCCGCCGCTACTCGATCCGCCCGCGCAGGATACGACGCACGGCCCAACCCCCAAAAGCCTCGAAGATTTCGTGTCGCTCATGCAACAGAACCATCCGCGGCTGCGAACGGCGCGGGCGACGGTCGAGGCGGCCCGCGGCAAGGCGGTGCAGGCCCGACTCTACCCCAATCCGGTCGTGGCCGGCTTCTCGCCGCAGATTGCGGGTGATCAGAGCCAATGGAGCGGCACGGTCGCGCAGGATCTCGTGACGGCCGGCAAGCTCCGGCTCTCCCAGCAGGCGGCCCTCCGTGAAGTGCAGATGGCGGAATACGAACTGATCCGCACCCGCTACGACGTGCTCACGGAGGTCCGGCAGAGTTTTTACGCGCTCTTGGTCTCGCAGCGGCGGGTCGAGATCTACCAACTGCTGATGGATATCGCCAAACGCTCGTTTGAGATCGGCTGGCAACTGGCCGAGGCGGGGGAGGGCACGAAGGCCGACGTGCTGTTCTGGAGCATCGAGCGAGACCGGGCGGAGGTCCGCCTCCTCAACGCGGCGGTCTACATCGAGACCGGCCGCCGGCAGCTGGCCGCTGCGGTCGGCCTGCCCCGGGCCGACGTCGGCACAATCGACGGCGACCTCTTTCGCAGGCTACCGAACTTCGATCTGAAAGTGCTGCAGGAGGCGGTGGCGCGGGCCAACGCCAGGCCCCGCGTCGTGGAGAGTGACATCGCCCGTGCCCAGTGGGCTCTGGAGCGGGCCGTCGTTCAGCCGATTCCGAACATCAACCTGATGGGCGGCTACCAGAGACAGGTCGGCATTCCCGCCATGGACCAGGGGCTCGTGCAGGTGATGATGGCGGTGCCGCTGTTTGACCGCAACCAAGGCAACATCCGCTCCGCCCGCGCCGACATCGCCGCCTCGCGTGCGAATCTCCGCACCGTGGAGCTCGACCTGGCCACGCAGACGGCGGAGGCGGTCGCCTCCTACCGCACGTCGCAACGCCTCGTCGAGTGGTATGAGCAGTACATCCTCCCGAAGGCCCGGGAAACGGTGCAGCTCACGCAGACGCTCTACGCACGGGGCGAGGTGACATTTCTCAGCCTCTTGCAGGCCCAGCGAATTCTCACCGAAACAGAACTGGTCTTCGTCGAGTCGCAGGCCGACCGCTGGAACAGCGCCGTGGCGATCGCCAGCCTGCTGCAGCTGGAGCAGTTTCCTCCGCAGGCAGACGCACCCGCTGTGGTCGATGCCGACGGCTTCGACAGTGAGGTCAATCCGCAGCCGCCTCAGCAGCCCGGCCTTCCGGCACCAGCGGCCGCCCTCGAGCCAGCGAGACTCCCCGCAGCAGGTGCCCAGATCCAGCCGCTGCCTGCCCCGTGATGGACTATTCGCGACTGGCGGCCCGTGCTCAACGCGGGCCGATTTCCATCGGCAGGCTCGCGTGGGCGGTGCGGCCCGCGATCATGTCACTTGCGATGACTTCCAGCCGGCAGTGCCCGGGATCTATTGTCGCGGGCAACTCCACCAGATACCGGGCGAAGTAGTCACGGCGGTGGCCACGGCAGGTCTCCTCGAGCGGCTCGAAGGTCCATTCGTGAATCCGACGGCCGTCTTCCCCGACGAGCCGCAGCACCGCATCGACTCGGGTGGTATGTCCGTCGAGCGACTCCCGTGACGAGAGCTGATCGAGTTCGAAGTAGACAATCAGTTCCTGCCCGGCATCAAACTGCGACGTTTCAAATCGATCGACGACGCCCCAGGCCCGTACGCGGGAGGCGAAGCAGGCGTTTTGCACGGCGAACACCGGCGGGCGATCTGTGGGCGCCGGCTGCTTTTCAGACTCCGCGACAGTGGGCTCCGGGACCGTGGCGGGGGGCAGCGGGGCGACCGGTTCTGCGGCCACGACAGAAGGCACGGGGTCGTGCTCCGCTGCGCTCACCAGGACGTTCTCAGGCTGGGCGGAAGGTTGGGCGGAAGGTTGGGCGGAAGGTTGGGCTGGAGATTTCTCTGCGGCGGCCGCGTCGCCCAGGGGCATGCCGTTGTCGGCACGGGCTGCGGCCAACGCTGCGGTGAACTCCTCGATCACGACCAGCCAGTCTTGACGGGGCGTGCTCTGAAGCATGGCGATCAACGTGCCACGGGCAGCCTCGCTCAGCCCGCCCGACTGCGACAGGTCGCGTTCCGCTTCGGCGACCGCCTCATCGAGTGTCGCGGGCGACCACGCGGCCACCGGGGAAACGTCAGCCGCGCCGCGGCTTCCGACCGATTCCGCGTCGGCGTCCGTCGCCTCGTCGGTATCGTCTCTGGATTTTCCGTCGGAGGCCCGACCAATACGGCCCGGCTCGTTCTCCTCAGCAGATTCCCTGGCGGTGGATGTCGTCTCGGCGGCCTGCTCAACCGCATCGAGCCAGGCTTCACGGAGATAGGCTGAGCCGATGACGGACGTGCAGCCGGAACATGCCGTCAGGCATGCCACGGCAGCCAGAGTCATCAAGAAGCCCTGAGAATGTGCCGGGGTGATTGTCATACAGTCTCTTATCGCTGCTTCTTATCGCTGCCGGACTGGTCACGCGGCCGACTGCGACCGCGAAGCTCGTAGGATGCTCGGGGCGGGAGGGTAAATTTTTCCCCTGTTTCGGGAAAGGCCAACAGAACGGGGCCAGACCGCGACGCCTGGGGATGCGCGTTCGCTCCCGCGGGAGCGGAAAAAACCGGTTCAAACTGCTACACTTCGCCCGCGCCCAGGGCCCACGGCGGTTCGGCCGCCAGCAACCAGACTGCCCATTTTCTCATGACTCCAGCAACGATTCAGTCCGAACACGTCCCCGCCGGCTGGCAGCATCGCCACCTGCTCGATCTGGAGCGGCTGACGGCCGCCGAGATCCGTCTGCTGCTCGATACGGCGGCGCTCTTCAAGGAGGCCACTGGCAACTGCCGCCGGAAACTCGCTGTTCTCACCGGCTCGACGGTCGTCAATCTGTTCTTCGAGAATTCAACCCGCACGCGGACCAGCTTCTCGCTTGCGGCTCGACGCTTAGGCGCCGACGTCGTCGACTTCTCAGCCTCGACGAGCAGCCTCTCGAAAGGCGAATCGTTCATCGACACCGCCCGCAACCTCGAAGCCATGGGCATCGACGCCGTGATTGTCAGGCACAGCACGCCCGGCACCCCGCACCTGCTGGCCCAGCACCTCGACGTCGGCGTGATCAACGCCGGTGACGGACCGCACGAGCATCCGACGCAGGGGCTGCTTGACATCTTTTCCATCCGTGAACGGCTCGGCGATCTTGCGGGCGTGACGGTCGGCCTCGTCGGCGACATCGCCCACAGCCGTACGGCGCGGTCAAACCTCTGGGGTCTGCTCAAGCTCGGTGCAAAGGTCATTCTCTGCGGACCTCCGACACTCGTCTCGGAGCGCTGGCGGGAATTGGGCGTCGAGGTGTCGCACAACCTCGACGAGATCGTGCCGCGGTGCGACGTGCTCAACCTGCTGCGGATCCAATTTGAGCGGCAGAACATGCGGCCCTTTCCTTCCGTGCGCGAGTATGCCCACCTCTACGCCATGACCAGAGACCGGCTCACCCGCGCCAAACGCGACCTGCTCATTCTCGCCCCGGGGCCGATCAACCGTGGCGTGGAGATGACGGCCGAGGTGGCCGACTGCCGCCAGTCGCTGATTCTCGACCAGGTCACCAACGGGCTGGCTGTCCGCATGGCCACGCTCTGGCTTACCTGCGGGCCACGCGAGCCGGGGGACGGGCCGGCCGCGGCGACCGCAAAGAGCCCGACGACGCCCGCCCTGACGAGGACCATCTGACTGGAACGCTGATGGCAACACTGATGGCAAACCTGATAGAGAGACCGATGGGCACACTTCTCATTCGAGGCGGCAGGGTGATCGATCCCGCGCAGGGAATCGACCGGGTCGACGACGTGCTCGTCCGCGACGGAAAGGTGGCGGCGATCGGCCGGAGCGACGAGGTGGCCGACGAGGCGATCGACGCCGCCGGCATGGTGGTCTGTCCGGGACTGATCGACATGCACGTGCACCTCCGTGAGCCGGGCCGTGAAGAGGATGAGACGATCGAGACAGGCACACGGGCGGCACTGGCGGGAGGATTCACCAGCGTCGCCTGCATTCCCAACACCGAGCCGCCGACCGACACGCAGGCGGCGGTGGAGTTCATCCACCAGAAGGCAGCCCGTGCCGACACCTGCAATGTCTTCGTGGTGGGCTGCGTGAGCCGCAACCGCGAGGGGAAGGAACTGGCCGAAATCGGCAGGCTGGTGGAGGCCGGGGCTGTTGCCTTCAGCGACGACGGCGCTCCGGTCTACGACGCCGAGTTGATGTGCCGCGCCTTCGAATACTGCCGCATGTTCGACAAGCCGATCCTCGCCCACGAAGAGGTTCTGGAACTGTCGCGTGGCGGCGTCATGCACGAGGGGCTCGTGTCGCTCGTGCTCGGTCTGACGGGCATGCCGGCGGCGGCGGAAGAGGTGATGATCGGTCGCGACGTCGCGCTCTCCGAGGTGACCGGCGGCCGGCTCCACGTGATGCACGTCTCGACGGCTAACGGCGTGGCCCTGATCCGCGCGGCCAAGGCCCGCGGGGCCCGCGTGACGGCCGAGGCCTGCCCGCATCACTTTACCCTCACCGACGAGGGGCTCCGCGGATTCGACTCCAACTACAAGATGAGCCCGCCGCTGCGGACGTCCGCTGATGTGGAAGGCATTCTCGCGGGGATCGCGGACGGCACGATCGACTGCATCGCCACCGACCACGCGCCGCATGCTCCCGAGAAGAAAATGCTGGAGCTCGATCGAGCCCCCTTCGGCATCCTCGGTCTGGAGACCGCGGTGGGTCTCAGCGTCACGAGACTGATCGCACCGGGAAGAATCGGCTGGTCACGCCTCGTGGAGGCGATGAGCACGCTGCCGGCCCGCATCCTGGGCGTGGATCGCGGCACGCTGCGGCCCGGCGCCGTGGCGGACATCACGATCATCGATCCGGAACTCGAGTGGAAGGTCGACGTGAAGTCGTTCCAGTCGAAGAGTGTGAACTCGCCTTTTGACGGCTGGTCGCTGCGGGGCCGGGCGGTGGCGACGATCGTGGCAGGCCGGGTGAAGTATCGGTTGGGACGGGCATGAACGCCCGCTTGCACCATGACGCTCATCATCGACGGCTACAACCTGTTGCATGCGTCGGGCGTCTTCGGCGAGGAACGGGGCCCTCGGGGCTTCGAGAAGTCGCGACTGGCCCTGCTTGACATGCTCGTCGACCTCTTGGGCGACGCCGCCGCCGACACGATCGTGGTCTTTGACGCAGCCCGCGCGCCGGATGGCCTGCCGGCGCGGCTCACCCATGGCGGTATCCGCGTCTGGTTTGCGCGGGAATACCCCGATGCCGACTCGCTGATCGAGGAATTGGTGGAGGATGCCGACGCCCCGTCGAGTCTCGTCGTGGTGTCGGGCGACCGGCGACTGCAGGTCGCGGCCCGCCGGCGCCGGGCGGCCGCCGTATCGAGCGACGAGTGGCTATCCGCGATGCGTGAACAGCGCCGGGCACGTCGGCGACAGCCCGAGACGAAGCCGCCCGAGCCGGGCCCCGCAGACGTCGAGAGCTGGAAGCGGTATTTCGGCCTGTGATGTCGGTCCCGCATGAGCCTCGCGCCGGCTCACGGATTTCGACACGGACAAGTTGAAAACTTGCCGCCACGAGGAAGGAAGGTTCTCCCCGTGGCCCTATCTTCCCGTGGCCCGTTCCCCCCGTGGCCCTCTCCCTTGTGGCCCCTCTCCCCCGTGGCCGCGAGTTTTTAACTTGCGAAATCCGCGCCGACTCACGGACACGTTAAAAACGTGCCGCCACGAAGGAAGGAGAACGGGGCTATGACCCGTCGGATCGACCTACCCCTTCGCCCAGCGGGCCATCTTGCGGTCGAGCGTCGATCGCTCGATGCCGAGAATCGCGGCGGCCTTCGTCTTGTTGCCACCCACGGCCTCGAGTGTTGCCAGGACGTGCTTTCGTTCCATCTCATCGAGCGTCGTCGGTGTGAACGGGGCCGGCCCCGATGGAATTCGGCCCGTGTCACCGGCGGAGGAGAGGTGGGACAACGCCAGTTCATGGGCGTCTATCCACTCATCCTGCGAGAGGACCACCGCCCGCTCGACACTGTTGCGGAGTTCGCGGATGTTGCCCGGCCAGTGGTAGGCCTGCATCGCCGCCAGCGCTTCCGGAGTGAAGCCCCGCACACGGCGGCCCGCTTCCGCCGCGAACCGCTTCAGGAAATGGAGGGCGAGGGTCTCGATATCCTCAGGCCGCTTGCGGAGGGGCGGCACGAGAATCTCCACGACCTTCAGGCGGAAGTAGAGGTCGCGGCGAAACTCGCCGGCGGCAACGGCCTCTTCCAGGTGCCGATTGGTGGCCGCGACGACACGGACATCGACCTGCACGCGGGCACTGCCGCCGACACGCTCGAAGGGATGCCCCTCGAGCACCCGGAGAAACTTCGCCTGGATCGCCGGACTCATCTCGCCAATCTCATCGAGAAACAGCGTGCCCTTGTGGGCGGCCTCGAACTTGCCCATCTTGCGGTCGGTGGCACCGGTGAAGGCGCCCTTTTCGTGGCCGAAGAGTTCGCTTTCCAGAAGCGTCTCGGACAGTGCGGCGCAATTCATGCAGACGAACGGCGCCGTTCGCCGCCCGCTCGCCTCGTGGATCGCCCGAGCAACGAGTTCCTTACCGGCACCGCTCTCGCCGCGAATCAGGACCGTGGCTCTCGTTGCCGCCACCCGCTCGATCTGGCCAACGATGTGCTGCAGACTGGGGCTCGCGCCGATCATCCGCGATTCCTGGCCGAGCCGACGCCGCAACTGTTCGTTTTCGTCGGTGGACCGTGCGAGCCGCGACGACAGCATTTCGCGGGCGGCGAGATTGTCGATCGCCAGGCCCAGCGCGTCGCAGACCGCCATCACGAATTCAAGGTCGTCCGGTGTGGCCTCGTGGTGCTTGGCATCCACCTCCAGGTGCAGCACTCCCACGGCCTGCCCGCCCACGCGAATCGGCGCTGAAATGGTGGCCACGTGGCCACCATCCGTCGAGACAGCATCCTTGGATACAGCCCGGGCCAGAACGGCCTCATCCGTGCCGAGCACAGCGGCAATCGCCCCGGGCGTGACGGGTGTCGGTTCGCCCTCCGCCGGAAGCACCGCGGCCAGAACGAGTTCGGACGCCAGGCCGGCCGTGTTCTGCCCCGACGCGCTCGACCGCTCGCTGATGGGCTCCGGCAGCAGCACGACCCCCCGGGCGGCGGCCGCCCCCTGCGCGGCTGACTCGAGCGCCAAGAATGCCACTGACTTGAGATCGTGGGCCCGTCCGAGCGCGAATGCCAGCCGGCAGAGTTCGGCGGCGGCGCGGCCCACGCGAGGGGCCGTTCCCGCGGCCTCGCGAATGTCGTCGAGGAGCCGACTCCTGCCGCGGCGATGCGTGATCGAGGCCTGCCAGGCCTCTACATCCGCTGGCATCTCACCCGTTGCGGTGCCGCCGAGCACGTCGGCCCCATCGGTTGGATCAACCGGCGGCTCTCCCTCGCCGACCACGATCTCAACGCGACCGATCGCGACGGTGTCGCCGGCAACAAGGATACGGTCGGCGGAGAGCAACTCCCCACATACAACCGTGCCGTTGCGGCTGTTGAGATCCCGGATCGACCAGCCCGAGGCTGCGCTTGAGACCTCGGCATGAAACCGGCTGGCCTGCTCATCGTGGATCACCACGCGATTGGTGGGCGCACGGCCGAGCGTCACGCGTTGACCCAGCACGAGCGGGACCACAGACTGGCCGGCAACGGGGTCGCGAATGAGTAGAAACGTGATGGGCGAAGAAGACATGCCGGGATTCTCGTGTCTCCGCATCATGACGCAGCGGACGCTCTTTTGGGAGGGCGTGGCTGAAGGCCCGGCCGGGCCCCGAGCGGCCCACAACGGCCAAGAAGCCGGCCCCGAGCCCGGCGGCCGGGTTGAAAAGCCACGAAAAACCCGTTTCTAAGCGGCAGAAACGGGTTTGCCGCAACTGGCCCTCCGCGACTAGCATCCCAGCCCGGGCAGCCGTGCCTGCCGGTCCCCCGAGGGGGGTCGGGCCCAGTCCACACGCAGCCTGACAGGTTTCCCGATCCGGTTTCTGCCTTGAACGACACGCTCGCCATGACTGGTCTGTCATGAAAGGATGCCCATGAACTGCGGCATGAATCTTCCGGCGTTTGCCGCCACTCCATCTTTGGACCGCCTGCAAACGGGCCGTCTGGCCCCCGGGCATCGATCCGCGCTGTGGCTGATCGCGGCCGCGACTGTGCTGACGGCGGCCTCGCCGAGCGTTTGCCATGCCCAGATGGGTGGCATGGGGGGCTTTGGCGGCCAGGCCGTGGGCGGTATCTCGATCGACGCCGATGGAATCGTGCGGAACATCGATCCGAAGGCTCTTGAATCACTCGCCCGGGAACGGCGTGAGGCCTTGGCTGGCGTTGCAGCCGGCCGTGGCACAGCTGCAGCCGGGGCGCTCCGTAAGGTATCGCTCGCCCGGATCATGGCTGCCGCGGAGGCCGCCACCGCTGGCAAGCGGCTCCCGCCCGACGTGCTCTTCCTGGGTGGACTGGAACGGATCACTCATGTGTTCGTCGACACAGACGGGCATGACATCATCCTGGCGGGCCCGGCTGACGCCATCACCGTCGACGCAACGGGCAATGTGGTGGCCGCCACCAGCGGCAGGCCACTGTTGCATCTGGAGGATCTGATCACCGCCCTGCGGTCCATCGACGCGGCCCGGGCCGGCGGCATGAAGTGCTCGATCGATCCGACCGCCGAAGGGATCGCGCGGCTGCAGGCGTTTCTGCGGACGCAGAAGACGATCGGCCAGAATCCCGACGCCACCCTCGTGGCGATGCAGAACGCAGTCGGCCCGCAGCGGGTCACGGTCGGTGGCGTGCCGGGCGATAGTCGGTTCGCCCGCGTGCTGGTCGCCGCCGACTACCGCCTGAAGCGGATCGGCATGGGACTGGAGCCGTCTGGGATCGCTCAACTGCCCAGCTATCTGTCGATGGTGCCACCTGGTTCGACCTCCGCCGCGGTGCTGCCGAGATTCTGGCTGGAGACGAACTACGATCCGATTTCTCGCGACCCCGATGAACTCGCCTGGCGGATCAACGGCCGCCGGATGAAATGTCTGACCGAAAACGACCTCTTCGCCCCCGACGGCACTCGCAAGGGTGCCAACGGCGGGAAAGCTGCCGCCGATGCAAACGCCGAGAGGTGGTGCGACCTCATGACCTCGCATTACGACCAGCTCGCCGCCAGACAGCCGGCCTTTGCGGAACTGGTCAATTGCATCGATCTGGCGGTTGTGGCCGCCCTCATCCATGGCCGCCAACTGGCCGGACGTGCGGGGCTTGATCTGGCACCGCTGCTCGACGGCAAGACGTTGCCACTCCCCGCATATGAAGTTCCCTCGAGCGTGCCGACGGTGGCAAACGGAATGAAGAAGGGGACCCGCTGGGTGGTGAGTGCCTCCGGTGGCGTCCTCGTTCAGCCGTGGCAGTTTGCAGCCAACACAGTCGATGCTGTCGACGTTGCCGAAACCCGAACGCTCGCACTCTCCGCCCGGCCTGCCACCGGCTGCTGGTGGGACTGATACGGGCTTGTCTGCGGGCGGCGCGGGAGCTGCGGCGCGGGAGCTGCGGCCCGTGAGCCGCGAACCGGGAGCACAGGCATCGTCCACGCTCGGACAAGTTACAAACTTGCCGCCACGAGGGCGTCGATGGTGAGCTGATGGAAGGGCATCGTCCATGCTCGAAAACGTTACAAACTTGCCGCCACGAGGGCGCAGACGGTGAGCCTGGATCGGCCGCCCACAGCCTCACCTTATGACTGCGGTGCGGCCCACTCGATGACGACGAGCGGCCCTGAGGCCACGGGGAAAGAGTCGTCCACCCACCCTGCCAGTGCCAGCGCCTTCACACGATCGACGTCGCCAGGGCAGGGGGGAGGCGGGATGCTCTTGGCCAACAGCAGCATGCCGCCGTACTCCACGGCAACGTGGGCGGCAATCGTGTCGCTCGTGACGCCCCAACCGACCGGCAACGTCGAGACCCGTGCACCTGAAGCAAGCCATGCCGGCACATCAAGCACCGCCGCCTCGCCCGGGCCCGGCGGGAGTGGCGTCAGGGGGAGGCGAACGGCAGCAGACACCAGTCGCCCCGTCAGCCGCATTGCATCGATGGCCAGCTCGTGCATGAGCCGCGGTGGCTGGGGCGCAACACGATCGAGCATCCGCAGCCCATCCACGACGGCACCGCCTCCCACGATCAGACAGCAGGCACGCGGGCGGTAACTGTCAACGAGCGGCATGAGCAACGCCGGCCAGTTCGGCCGCATGAGCAGGCTGCCGCCAAGCTTGATCACGATCGGCACATCGGGGGGCGGCTGGGTATTCCCGTTTCTAACTCCAAGGGCGTGCTCCACAGGCATCCCTGCGGCATTGCTGCGGAGTGTTCCGCACACCCACCCCCGCAGCATCGACTCCTGCTCGGCCTTGGGCTGTTCGGCCTTGGGCTCGTCGGTCCTGGGCTCTGCGCCCGCCTCAGGATGGCTCGACTGCCGAGGGCCACTCATGCGATTACCCCCCGCGCGATGACCGCGAGCGCATGCGCGGGAGCCGCCCGCGACACCTCAGCGCCGAGTATCTCGGGCAACGAAATCAGATCGACGTCCCAGCCCAGCCGGGTCAGGGCCCGACGGGCCAGGCACCCACCGTGACCGGAGAGCACGACCGATCGCGGCAGCCATCCGAGGCCGGCGGCCAGCCGGGCAAGCGCCCGCGCAACCTGCCGACCCTGCCTGTCGGCACACCAGACGGCCATGGCAAGGGCCTCGTCTTCCGAAACATCATCCGGGTCTGCCAGTAGCATGCGGGCCAGCCGCCGCCGCGCCGCCGGACGGGTGGCAGGCCCGCCATCCGCCGTCTGGTTGGCCGCCGGATCCTCCGCAAGCTCCTCGAGGAGGAGCCAGACATCGATCGCCTGCGCAAAGAGTTCACTCGCTACCGGATACAGCCGGCCTCGCCACGGCAGCGACCGCACGATCGCCGCGACGGGTGTCCGCTCCACTCCGGTATAGACCAGCTCGCCCGCAGCCATCCGCGCAAAGTCTGTCAGGCCCGTCGCAGCGGGGGCCCGGTCGACGAGCGGCACGATATCGGTCGTCGTTGAACCGACGTCGATCACGAAGGCCCTCTCCGCGGTGGCATACGCGGACGCCAGACGGGCAACGGCGTGCCAGTTCGAGGCTGCGGCCGCGAGCGGGCGGGCCAACGCCTCTTCCGGCGACACAAACGTTCCATCCACGAGATAGATTCCGATGGGGCATCTGCCCGCGGCCGCCCGTGTTGCCGTTTGGATCGCGGCGACGATGTCGGCAACACCGTCCCGCCTGGAAGCGTAGCAGTCGGCGATCTCGCCCGTCATCGTGGCCACGACGCGACGCGGGCGACGATGCGACACGATCCTCGCGAGCCTGTCGGGCAGTTCATGCCACCGGCGCCAGAGCTCGAAGGGCTCGGAGTGCACCCACCCGAGCCCATCGGCCGCCTTCAGATTCGCGCCCCCGATGTCAAAGGCGAGCACGTCGGCATCAACCATCGTAGGAGGTGGCGAGCCGCTGGAGGGCCGCGATGCCCCGATCGAGCATGCTGTCTGAGACGGTGTAGGCGATCCGGAAGTGGCTGTCAGCCCGACCAAATACGCTGCCCGGCACGACCAAGAGTTTTTCCCGCTCTACAGCCCGTTCTGCAAAGGCCTTCCCGGAGCCCCCGGGTGCCTCCGGATAGAGATAGAAAGCACCCCCTGGCTGCACAAAGCGATAATGATCCTGCAGGCCCGCCATCAGTTTGTCGCGCTTGCGGCGGCACTCCGCCAGCGGCAGGTCCATCGGGCAGTCGATCGCAGCGATCGCCGCCCACTGCCCCACCTGCGGCGCGCAGACAAAGGTGTATTGCTGCAGCATCGTGCATGCGTCCACGACCGGCTTGGGCCCGTGCACCCAGCCGACCCGCCAGCCCGTCATGGCGTGTGACTTCGAGAACCCGTCAATCACGACAACCGACTCAGAATGCAGGGCAGGGGAGGCGAACGGGGCGTCGTAGCAATACGACCGGTAGAGTTCGTCGCTGATCAGCGTGACGCCGCGCTCTTCGGCCAGCCGGGCCAGATCGCGGACCGTATCGGCTAAAGCGACCACGCCGGTCGGATTGGCCGGCGTGTTGAGCAGGATCACCCGGGTGGCTGGCGTGATGGCGGCCGCGACCTGATCGAGATCGATCTGGAACGTCGGCGAGGTGTCGATGGCCACGCACCGGCCGCCGAGAAACTCGACCAGCGGCCGGTACATCACAAAGGCCGGCTCGAAGATGATCACCTCGTCGCCGGGATCGACAAGCGACATGAGCGCCAGCACGAGCGCCCCGCTCGAACCGCTCGTCACGCAGAGCCGCCGGTCTGGCTGTCCCAGTTCCCGGCGGACATCGTTCTCGAGCCGTTCCCGCAGGGCGGCAATACCCTGCGTCGGCGTGTAGCCGTTGCGGCCGGCATCGATCGCCACCTTGGCCGCCTCGCGGGCCGCCGGTGGCATCTCAAAGTCGGGCTGACCGATCGACAGATTGACAGGATCCTCAAGCCGGGCTGCGAGGTCAAAGACCTTGCGGATGCCCGACGAATCGAAGGCTCCGGCCCGTTTGGAAATCACGCTGCGGGTGGCATTCACGGGCACACCCGCCAGCGGATCGGTGCCCGAGTGCGGCCACGTCGAAAAGGCATCTCAGCCCGCTTTCTTGAAGATCGCGTCCAACTGTTCGCCGAGCTTCTCGCCCCTCGCGTTGAGTGTGATCACATTGCCATCCCGGCCGATCAGGATCACGGTGGGGATTCCGCTGATGCCATAAAATGTCGCCAGCGGATGCTGCCAACCATCTCCCTTCGATTCCTCGAACAGGATCGGCCACGGCAGTTTCTGTTCGCCGACAAACTTTTCGAGTGCCTCGCGATCTTGGTCGAGGCTGACGCCGACGACCTCGAATCCGTCCTTGTGATACTTCTCGTACTGCTCGAGCACATTGGGAATCTCGGCTACGCATGGGCCGCACCAGGTGGCCCAGAAATCGACGAGCACCACCTTGCCGGCCAGCGTTTTCTGATCGAACGCCTTGCCGTTGAGGAGCGTGCCGTTGATCTCCATCGGATGGCCGGGGAGCGACAGACGGCGGAGCGTGCCGGCGAAGCTGTCTCCCATCTTGCGGATCTGCTCGTTGGAGCTCTTGGACATGGCGGGTCCGAAGCCGCGATAGGCCGCGGCAGCGACCGCCTCACCGTCAGGCAGTTGCTCGAAGGCGCCCGCAAGTTGCATGGCCAGGCCAGCCGTCTGCATGTCATCGGGATCGGCCGCGAGCATCGCCGTCATCTTCTCCACCAGACCACCCGCTGCCTTCGCATCACCGCTCGACAGGATCTGCTGTGCCTCGCTCACCAGCACCAGCCGCTGGGCCTCCTTGGCCAGATCACGCGACGGGCTGTTGGTCAGGGTGGCCGCATAGGTTGCCATCTCGGCGGCAGCTTTTTCGTCACCGAATCGGCCGAGCATCATCAGGCTTTCGAGCTTCATCTTGGCGGCCGGGTCGTGGAGGGGATCGGCGGGCTTCACCTGCGCGAGGATCTTGTCGGCGGCCTGCAGCGAGACGGACGCCACATCCTTCATATAGGCCATCATCTCCTTGCGGGACGAGGGCTTGACGTTGGCCGTCTTGAGGCCGGCGATGAACTGCATCATCTCCTGGGGCGTGCCCTCCGGCAGTGGCGGCACCTTCGGCATGGCCTGGGCGGCAGTCGGCGGCTCCGCCACGGCACCGGGCTGTCGCGCCATCAGCAGCGTGGCCGAACCGATCAGCAGCCCTGCTGCAAGCGTGAACACCGCCACAGTCGGCGCGGAGAAAAAGTTGGAACGCGTATGGCGCATGAATGCCTCAGGAAGACGGAGTGGATTTGAATGGGTCGGAGCCACCCTGAGATCGTAACCGCCCCAGGGCTGACCAGGCAATATTCGCCGACCCGGCAATATTCGCACTCCCGGTAACAAGGCTGCCATGTCGCACTGACACAAGCACCGACCCAGAAGGCTTTCGGGGAGGCCGCCCCAGAGGGCTACCGCACGATCGTGCGGAACCGCACAAAGCCGCCCTCACCCGGCTTGAATGTGTGGTTGAACTGCCATTTGAGCACCACGGAACCGTCGTCGCCCGTCTCGGTGACGAAATCCGCAGTCTTGTTGGCAGCGGCGGAATCGGGCACGAACTGCAACCGACCCGGGAGGGTATCGACGAGGACGATGTCAGTGAGCGAACGGTCGCCGGAGTTGAACAGGTAGATCATGAAGTCGAGCTCCTCGCCGACCCGGGCGGTATCGCTGCCGGCCCGCTTGCAGAGGGTGAGTTCGGCACGGCCTGGGGATTCCAGCCGGAGCGTGGCCGTGCCGCGGTCCGCCGCCACCACCTCGGCCTGCTGCCTGCCCACCATCACCATCGCGGCCTGAGCGCTTGTCCACGCCAACGGCACGTCGAAGCCGACCATCATCCGTGGCGTCTGCACCAGTTCGGCCCGTTCCAACTGGTCGTCGAGCACGTCCTCGGCGGGCCGCAGCAGGCCGTCGGATTCGCGGGGCAGGTCCCCCTGATCCACCGCCAACGGCCCCAATCGTTCCTCGATCGCGACGCCGGGCAGAGCCTTTCTTGCGGCGAATAAACTGAGGGCCTGCGTGCTGCGACAGACCGGCTGCAGATCGATCTGGGCTTCGGTGGACGTGTCGAGTGCGAGCCCGCGTGGCCCGACCGGCTGGGCCTCCTCATGCGGACGAGTCACCTCGCGAACCGAGCCGAAACGGGGCGCATACACACAGGCGCAGTTTGAGGCGGTGACGTGCACGTCACATGCGTCGGGACCATCGTCATCTGCCCGGTATCGGGCCACCGTATCCCCGGAGGTCAGGTTTTTGAGTCCGAAGCGGGCCACCGGCATGGCCGGCGCCTGGTGATCGCCGCCGTCGCAGACCAGACAGGGACCGACCCGCGGCACCGGCGGCCCGCCTGGCATGCAGACCGCGGGGGCACAGGTTTGGCAGCCGCCCGCTTCACACCCAGCCCCAGTTCGCGGCATGGCTGGTGAGAGCCGGGGAAGCATGCGGGGCAGGGGACCACACGATCCCTCACAGCCGGTCTGCACCACGCCGCCTACCGACTGCGTCGCAGCCCCGGACGCAAACAAGACCGCAGCGGCAGTGGCAGATTCAGTGGCGGTGGCATCTTCGGTGGCGGTGACGCCCGATTCGACCGTCGCGACAACACCCGCGGCCAGCGGCAGCACGAGCGGTTGGGTCATCGACCGGCAGGACGCCAGGATCACGGCGGCCGTGGCAATGACGAGCAGGCGTGGCCAACGCCAGGGGTGGTCGGCATACACTGTGGAGCACGTCATGGCGCACCCCCCAGCCCGACCACGCCGACACCATCGACCGGCAGCCGATTGCCGAGGATCATCTCCGCCACGGGATCACCGAGCGTACTCGCCACGTCGAGGCAATCATCCCCGGGCCGGACATCAAACCATCCCTCAGGCACCACGTCGGGAAGATCCGGATCGCAGGCAGAGTAGACGACACGGCGAACATGCGAGCCCGCCAGGGCCAGCGTGAGATCGTCTTCATCGATGACGATCTCCACCGGAAAACGCCAGGCCATGCCCGGTGGAGTGGCCAGCTTGGCGAGCAGACGGATCGACGGAAACAGTTCCCGGCCCGCCTGCCGGGGAATGCCCGTGATCCGGAGCCGATACGGGTGGCCGACGACGAGCCCCATCCGAAGCGGACCGGCCCGCTCTGGCGACCAGCCCTCCGCCGTCTCGATCGAGATCTGCATCCCTTCCGGGCCACGGATCTCGACCGGTTGCACCGCCTCGGGCAGCGTGGATTCGGGACAGGGGCCGGGCTGCGGTCGCCGCGCGGCGCCAATCGCTCCCGGTGCTGTGATGGAGGCCAACTCGCCCCTCGGCCTGGCGGCCTCACGGGCATGGCCCGTGTCGGTCGTCAGGACGAGAATCGCTGCCCCCAAAAGCCCGCGGCGGACCCGCAACACGGCCCCTGTTCGAAAGTTCCTCGCGAAATGCCTCATGGGTTGTGATACGTCGTGCGTGCGAAGGTCGGATTTCGGTCGGAGGCGTCCTTCGAAGACACTCCCCTGGATCGGTTCTGGATCAGGAACAGCTCTGGATCGGGTCAGGTTTCAATCAGGAAGTCTTCATCTGGATCACGCTTGAGAGTCTTCAGCCAGAGTCTTCAGCCAGAGTCTTCCACTCTCAGGGGCTCGGCGGACAGGGTGCACCAGGCGGGCAGGCCACTCCTGCGTTGAGCGCGTCGGGGTCGGGTCCACCATTGTCAACCCAGCGTTTCCGATCTTCCCGGGGCTGCTTCAGGATGATGTTGGGTACTTGGCTGTTTTCGGCGATGTAGGCCCGATGGGCAGGCTTCGGGTAGCTGAGCCCGGGGTTCTGCTGCACATGCAGCTTGAGTTCGCGGGTCGGCGGCGGAATGTGCATCTTCGTGTGATTGGTGATCGTGTGCTTCTGCAGGCCGGCCGGGATCCCCAGTGGGATGTGCGCGGGACCGGGCAGACCGATCGGCGTCCCTGTGATCGGCATGCCGTACTGCGGTGCATTCATGCCCGCAATAAACGCTGGGGGCAGTTGCGACGGGTTGCCACCGGAGGGCATCCCCAGCGGTGCGGCCATGCCCACCGGCATGCCACCACCGGTCGAGACGATGCCGCCGCCTCCGACGACACCACCCGCTCCGGCGATACCGGTTGATTCGAGATCCTTGTTGCCGATGCGGATGATGGCGAGGATCGAGCCGCGGCGGTCAGCCTCCACGACCGGATCGATGCCCGGATCGAGCCGCGTGCTGACCAGCGTTTCCACGCCGGCGACGGCTAGTTCCTGGTAGCAGGGGTCTGGTAGGTAGACCACCTTGGTGACGAAGTTGCCCGTGGTCACCTGGTCGAGGTCTTCCTCGGTGAGCTGAAACGGGATGGCGTTGTGCGCGAGGAACGCCGCGGTCCGGGGCGTGACCGGAGCCACTTCCAGCGACGGGTAGAGCTCGAGGCCTTCGCGGCCGGGAATGTCGGTGATCTTGAGCCGGTAGATGGCTCCCTGCGGAAAGTCATAGCGGCCCGGCGTGACAAGCGGGGTCGAATCGAATCCACCCGCCATCGATACATCCCATCGCACCTGCATGCCGTCAGGGCCGATGAAACCGACCTGCGATGTGGGGGCCATCATGCCACCGCCCATGCCACCACCACCACCACCACCACCCATGCCGCCGCCGCCCATTTCGCAGGCTGCGGCACTGCCACCCATGCCTGTCATGCCACCCATGCCGCTGCCGTCAGGGCCAGCACCACCAAAGCCCTCGCCCTCGGCGTACGACGCAGCCAGCGCCGCCTCGTAGGACGTGGCGGCGATCACGCCGGGGCCGGGGCCGTCGACGCCGGGACCAGGATGTTGCAGCATCGCAGCCGGCGGCAGCACATTGCTGTGCTGTGGCGCCACCGGGCGGATCTGCGCCAGCCCGGTCAGGGGCGAGTTGGCGGGGATATGGCACCCCGCAAGCGTGGCTGCCAGGGAGAAGCCGACAAAACCCTGCAGGCGTTGTTTGAGCATCGCATCACCTCCGGACCGAGATCGTGTTGCCGACTCGCGACTCCAAGGCCGTCCGGCATGGGCCGGTTGAACCCCGATCCCGTACACTCAGTTCGAGATGCACGGCACCGGCCTGTTCAAGCCATGGGGTGCTTGAGCCACGCTTGGTTCTTCGACGTGCTGCCGCCCGCTTCTTTGGTAAAATCCTCAAAGTCGACCTGATCGTGAAGCTCCTCTCTCACTCCAGCTTGCCAGCCTTGCCTGCTCGGCCTTCCGGACCCTGCCGTCGGGGGTCTGCGGCCGGCCTCTGGCTGAGCGTTGTGCTGGCCATGACGCTGGGGGCTGCCTGCCGAACAGTCGCGGCGCAGGCCGAACCGCAGCCGCCAGCGGCGGGCACGGCTCCGGCCACCGCGCAGGCGGGCCCGGCGGAGAGCGTCTACCAGAAGAATGCGGTCGTAGCAGTGACGCCCGCGGCAGATCAAACGGCGCAGGCTGTGGATCAGGCGGCGCAGGCGGAGAGGATCGTGGCGGCGGCACTCGCGGCGATGGGCAGGGCGGAGTCAATCTCGGCCCGCGTCCGCCAGCGGGTGCGGGTTGACGACCGGGTGCTCGTCGGTGCCGGCCGGTACGTGCAGTCAGGGCTTGGTGACGACCAGCGGTATCGCTACGAGTCGTCGATGAAATCCGACACGGAAACCTTCGACCTTCTGGAGGTCTGCGACGGACTGTTTGCCTGGTCCTACCGGCGGCTCGGGACGCAGTCGCCGCATCTCGAGCGGCTCGATGTGCGTCGCATTCGGGATCGGCTACGGCAGCTTCAACCAGGCGACAACGCGGTGGTCTCTCCTCATCTTGGCGGCATGCAGCGAACACTGGGGCTCCTACGAAACTGGTTCCGTTTCGTCACCGCTGAGCCGACCGCCATCGATGACCTGCCGATCTGGCGAATCGAGGGCCGCTGGCATGCGGAGAGCCTGGGGATCGTGTTGCCGGCTCTGAAAGAGGCCGCGTTACAACCGGGCGGCATCGCTCCCGAGGCTCTTCCCGACGGCACGCCGTGGAGCGTTCGGCTGTCGATCGGCAAGCGCGACCTGTTTCCGTTCCGCATCGAGTGGCTGGCGATTCCGGGCCGTCGTCCGGTGGCTGCTCGCGATCCCGAACCGATCGCGGTGCTCGAGCTCTACGACGTGCGTCTGGGAGAGCCTGTGGACGCAGCCGCCTTCGTCTACAAGCCTGCCATCGAGGGGCTCGTCGATCTCACCGAAACACACGCAAAGTTTCTGGTGCCGCAGCGGCCCTAACAAGCCGGCCCTAACAAGCCGGCCCTAACAAGCCGGCCAGTGAGTCAGCCGGCCAGCCGGCCGCGACCAGCCGCACGGCCGCGTCGATCGCCGCCAGCATACTCGCCGGGTCGGCCTCGCCGGTGCCGACGATGTCGAAGGCCGTGCCATGGGCCACGCTCGTTCGCACCATCGGCAGGCCCAGCGTGATGTTCACGGCACGGTGCATTCCCAGGAGCTTGATGGGGATGTGCCCCTGATCGTGATACATCGCCACCACGCCGTCGAATGCACCCCGGCTGGCACGTAGAAAGAGCGTGTCGGCCGGCAGCGGACCGGTCACATCGATGCCCATCTCGGCAAGACACCGCACGGCCGGGGCGATCAGCCGCGATTCCTCATCGCCAAATAGCCCTGACTCTCCGCCATGTGGATTGAGCGCCGCGACGGCAATCCGCGGCCTGCGTCCGAGAAGCGATCCAAGCAATCCCGCCAACCGCGTTCCAGCCTGCACGATTCCCTCGGTCGAGAGCCGGGCGACCGCATGGGCGAGCGACTCATGAAGCGTCACGTGGACCACCCCCAGGCCGGCCGACGCATCGGCCGCGTCGGCAGGGGGTAGCCAGAGCATCATCGAGACGTCGGAGTCAGCGAGACCGCAAGACCGGGCGAGCATTTCGGTGTGGCCGGGCACGTCGAAGCCTGCCGCATGCAGGGCCGCCTTGTGCAAGGGCCCGGTGACGATGCCGCGGGCAGATCCCTCCCGCACCAGCCGGCTGGCGGTCTCCACAGCCGCCGCGGCACTGGCGCCACCGGCCGCACTGACCACGCCGGCCTCGACACGAGTGTGAGTGCTTGCACGACCATCCGCATTGGCCGCGGTGGCCGTCAGGCTGCTGCGGCCATTTTCGTTGCTGGGGCCGTTCTCGCCGCTACGGCCGTTGTCGCTGTTGCGGCTGTCGTCGCTCTTTGCGGGATCGATCACCAGCAGTTGATCGGCCGCTGAGTCGCGTGGGTCGCCGGGCTCGACACCGACGATCCGCAGCCGAGGCAGTCCCGGCCGATCGGCGAGCATTGCGGCCAGCATGGCGACATCGGCCACGACCCGCAGCCGCACGTGGGCATGTGACGGAGTGGCTGCCCAGGCCTTGACGACGATCTCCGGACCGATGCCCGCCGGATCACCGCAGGTCAGGAGGAGCACCGGTTTTTCGGAAGGCGGCATTCGGGGGGCCCATATGGCTCGATCCACCCGCCGAGCCTACCATACATCATAGACACTCCAGGCTTCAAAATTAGGCATGCAACAGGCTCACCCATGGATCGCGTCTTCATACGAGTAGCACTTTTTGCGGTGGCGTTGATGGTGGCGACGGCCGGCCTCGGCCTCTGGCTCGGGGATCTCCACGGCCAGACCGAACCAGCCGTGCTCCGCTGGGCCACGGTGCACCGGCTCTCGGGCGTGCTGGCGGCGCTGATGGTCGTGCTCGTCAACAGCATGGCCGTCACCTACTTCATCGGCACCGGTCGGTGGTGCCGGGAGGTTGTGGAGACCTATGGCCTCGACGGCAGCTACATCGAACGCAGCAGGCAGCTCAAGCGATCGGCCTTTCCGTTTGCCCTGCTGGGCATGCTGGCCGTGGTGACGATCGTGGCGCTGGGCGGCGCAGCCGATCCGGCGTCGGGCCGCCCCGGCACACAGCAGTGGGTCACGCCGCATCTCCTCGGCGGCCTCGGCTTGGCGGCGGCGATCGCCTGGTGCTTCCAGGCCCAGGTGCCGCAGATCCGCCGGCAGCACGGGCTGATCGAAGAGGTGATGGCGGAGGTCCGTGAGTCGCGGCGCCGCCGTGGGCTCGACGTCGCCTGAAATGGCCCTGCGGCCCACCCGACGGCGACCTAATGGCCGCCGTGCGAGCCAGCCGGATGGCCATGATCCTGCGAATCGGCTTGCGCATGGGCCTGCGCATGGGCATGTGTCGACCGCTCCATCACGGTGATACCCCAGGCAATCGCCAGGCCGAGCGCGAGGCTCGACGTCAGCAGCAGACGATCGTGGCTGTGAAACTGCACCTCGGGCAGGAGGTCGGCGGCTGCAATGCAGAGGAATGCGCCGGCGGCCAGCGCCATCGCCACGCCGAGAATGGTCTCTTGTTGGCCGCCGAACACCCGCAAACTGCCGAGAAACGCCAACGCTCCCAGGGGCACGACCAGGGCATAGAGTCCGTTGGCGATACGGCGGCCGCGGCCGGAGACGCCCGCATTGAGCATCAACGTGCCGATGATCGCGGCGTCGAACGGCTTGTGCAGCAGCACGGCGAGAAATGTGGCAAACCCCGCCAGCCAGCCGGCGCCGTGTTCGCCATCGGCCCGCACTGAGGCGGCCAAAGCGGCGCCGTCGGCGAGGCTGTGGAGCGTCAGTCCGGCAAACGCACCGCACCAGGCCCAGCGGCCGCCCCGCGCGACCGCATGGGTCTCGGCCGGGCCGTGCTCGTGCTGATGCCCGTGCTCATGCGCATGCTCATGCCCGTGCCCGGCATCACCGCCGTCGGCCGTATGGTGCGAGTGGCCGTGAAACGCCCGTTCGAGCAGGAACATGAAAAAGAAGCCGGCCAACACCCATTGCATGGTGGTATCGATCTGCCGATCGAGCTGCATGAAGGCATGCGGCAGGAGGTGGAGCAGGCCAACGCCGAGCAGCACGCCCCCGGTGAGCGAGAGCAAAACCTGCATCCGCCGGTGCCCCATCGAAAGAAACGACAGCGAAGACCCGCCCGCATAGGCGGCGGCGGCCACCACCGCCAGTTGGACGGCCAGCGTCAGAAAGTCCAGGTTGGAGACAGACACGGCCAGAAGGGGTTGCATGGAGACGGCTCGATGGAGGTTGGGGAACCCACCATGATCGTGCGGCGCGGCCTGCAGGGCAAGCGGCTGCCACCAGGGCACTACCGACGGTAGTTCCAGGGGGCCGGCACGTTCTGGTAGGTCCGCGCCGCCTGCTCCATCTGCTGCCGCACGAGCGACAACCGCTCTGTCCGGGCGGCATCCGTGGCGGCGATCAGCCCCAGCGCAATGGCCAACACGTAGGTCACGATGTTCGACCAGAGCACGCGGCCATGGAATTTCATGGCCGTACCGAACGATTTCTTGACCTTGGCACCAAACAAGCCGAGCTTGACGCTCCAGATCTCGTCGAGCACGAGATGCGTCAGGAAGCCGAGCACCACGGCGCTGGAGATGAAATAGCGGTACATCGGCTCGTCATGGCTGAAGGCGAGAAAGGTGATCTGCCCCGCGATGGCTGCCGCGGGAAGGCTATGAAACATGCCGCGGTGCACGGAGTAATGGTGGAGTAACCACGTCACACCGAACCGGATCACGGCATAGACCACGGCCCCCGCCAGAATGATTGCCTCCATCGGCATTCCCATCTGGTGGAACCGGTGCAGGAGCATCATCGGTACGACAGCAGCGGCAAACGCCACACTCTCACGCATCGGGATCCCGGGGCCGCTGTCGAGGTCGGGCATCATGCCGGCCACGGCACAGACTGTGCCTCCCAGCAGGCAGGTGACCGGGGGCAGGCCGCCCACATACCACGCAGCGGCGGCATAGCCGACCCCGACGATGGAAGAACCGGTGATATGCACCTGGAAACCGGGCACTGCGATCCCCCGCCAAAGTCCTGACCTAAGTTCCAGCCCGCGCAGAGGAGCGGCCACATGCGCACGGCATGTCCGGGCGGCCGCCCACTCGGGCGGTCACGACAGACACAAGAGGCCTATCGACAATGGGGGCGTCTGGACGTGTGGAGATTCAGCGTCGGCTGCGCGGTCACCGGCCCCCCTGCACTGCCCTCCGGCACATCTCGCCCACCCGGAATAAACACTTGAAAACAGCGCTGAGACAGATCGATCAGGAAGCCTGGTCACCCTAGGTAATATGGGGCACATAGAAAACACAGGATGACTGCATCAACGCCACTTCGGAAGCTTGTGACGACTAGGGGCTCTACGCAGACGTGAATGATAATTTTGCTGGCCCTTTGGCCTCTGCTTTGGACTTCGCCGGCCGTGGGAACAATCTCTAGACTCCGGTCCGGTGGCCCGGAAGCATTCGGACCATTTCTAGATATCGATTCCGTTGACTGATCTCTGATCACTGGAGGCCGGAGTGGCTCTCGAAGGCTATGACCTTGTCATGCTCGGCATCCTGGCAGCGGCCGCACTCCTGGGCTACTTCAAGGGGATGGTCTGGCAGTTGGCATGGATCGCCGGCATCGTCGCCAGCACCTACGTTTCCTTCCGCTTCGGGGCGATGCTCGCGCCGTACTTCGGAACGCAGGCTCCATGGAACCGCTTCGCGGCCATGCTGGCCATCTATGCAGGCACGTCGATCGGGGTCTGGCTCGTATTCCGTCTGATTTCAAACGCCATCAACGCCGTGCATCTGTCGGCATTCGACCACCAGCTCGGGCTGCTGCTGGGCCTGGCAAAAGGTGTGCTGCTCTGCGTGGTGATCACCTTTTTCAGCGTGACACTCGCACCTGACTACCGCAGCCAGATCGTCGCCAGCAGGAGCGGCCGACTCGTGGCGGAGTTGATCGTGCGAGCCGACACCTACCTCCCCAAGGAGATTCACGAGACGGTTGACCCGTTCGTGAAGCAGTTCGAGCAGCAGTTCACGCAACCAACGGGCGTGCCGGCCGCGGCAGCGGGACAGGCGCCGCCACTCGCCGGGCAGCCGTCACCATTGAAGGCAATGTGGGACGGCGTCACCTCGGCAGCGGCATGGGCCGGAACGGAGCAGGGGGGGGGCGGAGGGCAGGGGGCCACACAGGCTGGCGGCGTGCTGCCGACGGGGAGTGCCTGGTTTGTTCCACGCGCCGCGGGACAAGGCGGTCCAGCCACGGCACCGGCCGCTGAGTTCGCCGGCCAGCGATATGCACCGCCAGCAACTCCTGTGGGTCAGGCCGCTGGCGGCATGGCGTCGCCCCAACGATTCGCGCCGCCTCCTGCAGCTACGCCAATGCCCCCACAGCCGTTTGCAAGACAAGCCATGCCGCCACAACCATCCATGCAACAGCCCTTCGCTCCCCAGCAGCCGCCACCGCCGCGGTATCCAGTCGGATCGCAATCGGCGCTGCCGCCACGGTGAGCGGATGTCAGCCGGTCCGCTCCTGCGGACAGACCCAAACAGCCTGGCTCCGGACTGAGGGCAGGGCGGTTTTGCCCAGGAAAACAAGCCCGAAACGAATAGGCCCGAAACCGGACATAAGAGACATTATCGGACGTTGGGGTGGGAGATCGGGGGAGACCCGGAATCCGATTTCATCAGGCCGAGAACCATGACAACCATCCCGCGAGCACCACGTGCTCTGCCTGGACGCGAACCCCGACAGCCCGACCCGATCCTGTTCGGCATCGCGTCTTACGATGCAGCCTCCTCGAGGAACACGCCCATGCGGCGGAACTTCTCGTAGCGGGCGTTGACGAGCTGATCGACCGGCTGGTCGACGAGGCTCCGCAACGACCGCACCAGCCAGGTCTTGAGCCGGGTCGCCATCTGCCGCGGATGCCGATGGGCGCCGCCGGCCGGCTCCTCGATCACGGCGTCGATCACGCCGAACTCCTTCAAGTCCCGCGACCGGAACCGCAGTGCCCGGGCCGCCTCGGCCTTGAACTCCACGCTCTTCCAGAGAATGCCGGCACACCCCTCGGGACTGATGACGCTGTAATAGGCATGCTCGAGCACGGCCACCCGGTCGCCGACCCCGATACCGAGCGCTCCGCCCGAGCCTCCCTCACCGATGACCGCACAGACGATCGGCACCGGCAGCGTGGCCATCAGAAACATGCTCTCAGCGATCACTTGGGCCTGGCCGCGTTCCTCGGCACCAATCCCCGGATACGCTCCGGGCGTGTCGATCAGGCAGATCACCGGCAGTCCGTATTTGGCCGCCAGCCGCATTTTGCCCATCGCCTTGCGATAGCCCTCCGGATGAGCACAGCCGAAGTGGCAGGCCTGCCGCTCGGCCAGTGTCTTGCCTTTCTGGTGCCCGACGACCAGCACTTTGTGCTGCTCGAGTTTTGCGAAGCCGGTCAGCATCGCCGGATCATCACCAAAGGACTTGTCGCCGTGCAGTTCGACGAACTCATCGAAAACCAGGGTCAGGTAGTCGCTCGTCTTCGGACGGTTTGGATGGCGGGCCACTTCGACGGTCTGCCAGGGATCGAGGCTACCGAAGACATTCTTCTGCACGTCGACCAGTTCCCGCTTCAGCCGCCGCAGTTCTTCCTGTTCCGGCGGCCCCAGCGGTTCGGCCAAGGGTGCGCTCTCCAGGTGCGAGATGCGGTCTTCGATCTCGTAGATGGGCTTTTCGAGCGGCAGTCGGTGCAATCCGGACGACATCAGTGGGCCTCGCGTGATTAGGGTCAGAAGAAAAATTGTCTCCGCTGGCCGAGTCCTGCGTCAATTCGGAAAGTGCCACCCTTGCTGCGGAGGGATATCCGGCGGAACTGCCCAGCCGGGACGGATCACGCGAAAACCTTAGGCACGCACCGCCTGAGCCGGCTGGCGGTCTAGCCAGTACAGGACTGGCGACTCAGGCCTGCCAGTTCAGGCCTGGCGGTTCAGGAATTTGATCGCCCCTACCTGCTGGACGACCGCCTTCATCGAGGGCGGCCGATCGGCCGGCTTCTTGGCGAGCATCTGCCGGATCAGCCGCGAGACACCGGCGGTGGCATTGCCGTTGAAATTTTCCACCGCGGGCGGCGGTGCGGAGAGGTGTTTGCTCAGCAGTTCTTCGGTGGTGGAGGCTGTAAAGGGAGGGTGGCCGGCAAGGAGTTCGAAGAGCGTGCAGCCCAGGGCGTAGATATCGGACCGGGGATCGACCGGCAGGCCGCGGATCTGCTCCGGAGCGATGTAGCTCGGCGAGCCCTGCGCCTGCCCCTTGCCCCCCAAGAGCCTCCGGATCAGCCCCGACTGCCTTGCGGCGATGGCTAAGTCGATCAGTTTCACTTCGCCCTCGACCGAGGCAAGCACGTTGTCGGGCTTCACGTCGCGATGCACCCAGCCACGGCCGTGCATGTGGTCGAGCGCCCATGCCACCTGCGTGACGATGCGGTGCAGCCGGGGCGCGATCTCGTCGACTCCCGACAGGATCTGCTTCTTGAGATTGGCGTGGGGATACAGTTCCATCACCAGGTGCGGCAGCCCACCGGCCTCGGAGTATCGGTCGACGCGAATGATGGCCGGATGGTCGAGGCGGCGGGCCACCGCGAGTTCATGCCGGAGCAGCCGCCGCTGACCTGAGTCTTTCGCCTTCTCAGGAACGACGATCTTCGCCACCACCCGCTGGCCGGAGTTTGAGTCGACCGCCTCCCAAACCTGGCAGTGACGGCCCACGCCCAGTTGTCGGCTGAGCGTCAGGCTTCCAAGGTGTTCGGGGATTCGTGCCATCAAGAAGCTGCGGGCGAAGACGCGGGATTTTCAGACGGTACTGGCGGGCTCCAATCGGGACCACCCGACCGGCTGGGATCAAGTTCGATCGACACGAGCACGAGGCCCTGCGGGGGCGCCGTCGGGCCGGCTACCGGTCGGCTTCGGGCCGCGATCACCTCACGGATCCATTCCGGCTTCCGCTTCCCGAGACCGACCATCACGAGCGATCCCGTCATGATCCGCACCATGTTGTAGAGAAAACCGCTCCCGACGACCTCACACCAGACCTCAGCGTCGGCCGCGTCGTCGTAGCCCGAGTGACGGAAGACCTCGGCCCGGTAGATTGTGCGAACTTTTGACCGCCTCGTGGAGGGGGTCGTTTCGAAGCTGGTAAAATCATGTTCGCCCACGAATTCGGCCGCGGCGGCCTGCATGGCGGGCACGTCCAGGCGGGCTTTCCGCCGCCAGACCAGGTTCCGCTGCAACACCGGTCGCCACGCCGCGTCATGGATGCGGTAGCGGTAGCGTTTGCGGACGGCGGCCGAGACGGGATCGAAATCGTTTGGAGCCGCAACGCCCTCCAGGACGGTGATGTCAGACGGGAGCGTTGCATTGAGCGCACGCACCCAGACCCACGGCTCGAGTGGGCTCGCGGTCGTGAATGCCGCCACCTGCCCCAGGGCATGCACGCCGGCATCGGTGCGACTGGAGCCCCGCGGCAAGATCGTCTCGCCCGTCACACTCCGGATCGCCTCCGCCAAGGCCCCCTGCACCGTCGGCTGGCCGGGCTGAACCTGCCAGCCTGCATACCGCGTGCCCTCGTAGACCAGCGTCAGACGGATCGTGCGGAGCGGGCCGATCGTGCCAGCGTTGACTGTCATGCGGAGTGCGAAGCGATTCCGATGGAACGGTGCGGCAGCTGCCGGAGGAGCTGTCGCAGGACCGACGCCGGCACGAACGCCATGTTCGCCGCCAACATCGCCAGCCCGAACTCCATCATGCCCATCGTAAGGCCGATTCCCAAATGCACCGGCACCGCCATCGCGAGCGTCAGCCGCCGGGTGAGGCGGGGCCAGACGACCGCGGCGTAGGCGACCTCCCACCAAAGGGTGCCCAGAGTGAGGGCGTTGACGAGCAGCGGGTGACCTGCCAGCCAGGTCAGATCGAGCGTTCGGTACTGGACATTGGCCGCCGCGCCCCACAGGGCCGCCCCCTCCCACCAGCTGGCACCTAGCAGCTTCCCGCAGCCGGAGAAGAGATAGATGACGCAGAGGTGAACCTGGATCAGACGGATCGCGAGATTGGCCCGCACAGACGGCCTGTCCGCGGAGATGTCCGGGGCCAGCCAGCGGTCGATCGAGAGTGCGGCCCCCGCGGGTCCGACTGCCACCGCGATCAGGAGCATCCCCAACACGTCGTCGAAGCCAAAGACATTGAGCGGCGAGCGATTGACGGCGCTGATGAAACCCAGCAGCGAGATGCCTGCCGCCAAGGGGGTCGCGATGCCCAGCGTGAGCATCACTGCCGCCGCAAGCGTGATGGCCGTCAGCAGCCGGACGGCGCCGGACGATCCTGCAAGAAAGTACCAGCTCCACTGCCAGGGTTGATCGTTCATCCGCCAGACGTTTTCAGGGCTCTGCCAGCCATCGACGCCAAAAAAAGCGTCGGCGTCGAGCAACCAGACCATGCTCGACCAGACCAAGAGCGCTCCGGCCGCGATTCGCACCAGGGCCAGCGGCAACGGATCGGCCGGGGTGAACCAGAACGCGTTCCACGCCGCGAGCCATTCGCCGAGCCAGCTGGCTGGGAGGGTTTGGCCTTCAGCCGCTGTGTCGCTCGTGGCCATGCTGGGAATGCTTGGCTTGCTCTGCATGCCTGCGTTGCTCGAAATGGCCGTCATGGGCTGGTCGCTCCCGCCAGGGCATAGCTGCCAAGCGGAGTGGTCACGTCCGCCCCCTGCTCCGACCGGATCACGTCTTCGGGCGCGGGCAGATAGTGCTCGATCAACCGCAGCGTCACCTGGCTGCCACCGTGCCTGTGCAACAAGTGGCCGGCGACGTCCCTCACCAGCGGCTGCCAGTCCCCCCTGCTCTGCCGCCGCACCTCGTCCGGCGCGTCTGGGGGCGGCACAAGGGCAGCGATCTTCTCACTGATCATGAAGCGGCGGTGGTAGAGGAGCCGGGGCCAGTCGGCGTCTCGGTCCGGGATCGAGCCCTGCCGGGTCGAGCCGTCGGCCATCCGCATCGTCCACCGGATCGAATGCCCCGGACCGGGGTCGGGGGCGAAAAATCGGTAGCCGTGCCCCAGAAAGAGCGCCCCCACGAGCGGCCGGAGCGGCTGGAGAGCCGACACTGCCAATTGGCTTGCCGGCGGCGGCCCCGCCAGTGGCGGCCCGATCACGGCGGCACCGTAGACCACCAGCACCAGCGACACAGCCCCGCGGCCGAGCGGCGACCAGCGACATGGATCGGCCGGAGCGTGGCGAGCAGGGCGTGGAATGACCAGCGTCATACGGTTGTCTTCGACCTGTGCCCGCAGCATTCCGTGATCTGCCCGCGAGACATCAGTCTGGGCAATCTTGGCAGGCGGATCGGTCGAGATCGGCGAAATCCTGCCACCGGCAAAAAAAACTCCCGCGCGGCGTGCGGCCGCGCGGGAGTGCGTGAACTGCAACAGACGGCCAAGGCCCGAGGGCCCGCTGGCCGCATGGACACGAGCCTCATGGACACTAGCGAATCGAGGCGGTGGCGTCGGCTGCTGCCGTCCGCTGGGCCGGATCGATCGACAGTTCGACCGACTGGCCTGCGGCCAGATCGATCACCTTGGAGACGATCTGCTCACGGCCGTCGATGACGGTCGCGACGCGGATCTCGTAGTTCTTCCACGCCTGGCCGGCAGCCAACGTCGTGGTCTGGAACTGCCGCGTCGCCCCCGCCGACTCAGTCACATTGCCAGCCAGCCAGACCTTCGCGTCGGCGGGCACGTGCAGGGTCAGGCTCGTCTTCGGGGCCGATGCCGCGGTGAACGACAGGCTCGAACGGCCGCCAGCGGCCAGCGAAACAACCTTTGTTTCTTCGCTGCTCTGGCCGTCCCGGTCGATGGTCATCCGCACGGTGAACTCATACCGCTTCCCCTCGACGAGTCCACGCGACACAAACTGTCGCACGACTCCCGTGGCCGAAGTCTTCATGCCGTTGACGTAAATCGCCGCACCGGCGGGCACGTCCACGGTGAGCATGGCCGCGTCGGCCGGCACAACGCTCGTTGTGGAATCGTTCGAAACCGGATTGACCGACTGCGGAGTCTGGATGATCTCGCCACCGCTCACCGAGGGCTGTTCTCCGAGAACCCGATACGCTTCGACAGGATTGCTGTAGTCGCTGCCGTAGCCAGTGGAATACGAGGCTGCGGGCGACGAAGAACCGTAGGAGCCACCGCCGTAGGAGCCGCCGCCTGAAGAACCACCGCCTGAAGAACCACCGCCTGACGAACCGCCGCCTGACGAACCGCCGGAAGAATAGGAACCGCCCGAGCTGCCGCCTGAGCTACCGTGGCTCGAGTGCCGGTAGGCACGCCGTGCCATCTTGGCGGCATGGTGCGAGCCAAAGCTGCCGTGCGATCCTGCCGAACCCGACGAGCCGTAGCTGCCGCCGGACGATCCATAGGAACTGTACGTGCTATAGCCGCCCGAGCTGCCGCCGGAGGAACCACCCGAGCTGCCCCCGGATGAGCCGCCGGATGATCCACCCGAGCTGCCACCCGAGCTACCGCCGGAGGACCCGTTTCCGCGATAGCGATGCTGCCAGCCGGCATCGGCATCGCAGGCAGTCGCTGCAACCGCGACAAAAGTGATGACACCAGCCACACGCAACCACCGACGATTGACCAACATAAGAATCACGCTCCATTGATAAGTGTGGAATGCCCGGTGCTCAGCGGCCCGCGGCCCGGACGGAAGAAAGCCGGCCTGACGCAAAGATAGTTTGCGGATTTGGTAAATCAAGAAGTCTGGGGAATATATGCCGGCGATGTCTGCCGCGGCTCAGGAATGATCCCCCTACCGGGGAATACCGGCCACGCGGACATTATCCACGTCAAGCCGCCCGGTGGCCCCGAACAGGCCGATCTGCACGATCGCCTCCCGCGCCCAGACTGGAACCGTCACCGTTCCCTCGACCGGCCGCCAGGGGCTGTTGCCCTTCCAGGGCCCCACCCGACCGTTCGACGATCGGCTGCGTTCCTCGTTGAAAAACCGGACCAACACGCCAGGAAAGTCATCGGGCCCCGGCCCCCCTTCGATACCGTCGCCGCGAACGGCCAACGCGACCGTCACTCGTCCGACGGCACGGCCATCGACCGGAAACCCTTGAAAGATCTGCGCCGGCCGGCCCGGCTGGCCATTTTCAAGCCGCAGAGAACGGCTGCCCTCCAGCACATCCGGCCCCTCGACGACCTGGATCTGCCGTCCGTAATACCAGGCCGCCGGCACCTCCCCATCGGGGAGCAGCTCCTCGAAACCGCCGTTGTGCAGAGTCGGCTTTGTGCCATCCGGCTGCACCCTCCTGCCCTGTTCCGCGGCGCCGGTCATCGGCACAAACAGGCTCGGCACGAGCGGTTCCCGTGCCATCGTGCCATTCCGCTTCGTCAGCAGCACGAGCGTTTGCTCGTAGCGCTCGCCGACCGGAATGATCATGCGTCCACCTTCGGCAAGCTGATCGACGAGCGGCTGAGGAATGTTTTCCGGGGAACACGTCACGATGACCTTGTCGAACGGCGCGTGCTCCGCCCAGCCTTGAAAACCATCGGCGATCTTGGTGACGACATTGCGGTAGCCCAGCCTCGTGAGGGTGCGGGCGGCCTTCTCGCCGAGCATGCGGCTGATCTCAATCGAATAGACCATGCCCACCAACGGCGAGAGCACGGCAGCCTGATACCCGCTGCCGGTTCCGATCTCCAGCACGCGATCGGTCGGCTTCGGCTCCAGTTTTTCAGTCATGTAGGCCACGACAAAAGGCCCGGAAATGGTCTGGGCATCGCCAATCGGCAGGGCCATGTCGTAGTAGGCGTAGGGCCGCTGTGAGGCCGCGACAAATTCATGCCGCGGCACGAGACGCATGCTCTCGAGTACGCGTGCGTCGGTCACCCCCCCGCCGGCGATATCGTCACGGACCATGCGTTCGCGGGCCTCGGCAAACCGGTCGGATACCGGGGGAGCCGCGGCGATCGGTGCACACGCCAGCAGGAAAAAAACCGGCACCACAACCGTCGGCCACATGGCCGACGACAAGACAGCTGACGGCAAGACAGCCGACGACCACCCAATGGATGGCCACTGAGCGCGATGCCGCATTTTCGTTGCTGTTCGGTTCACAGTCGCCACCTCACTTCGATGGCAGAATCTTCACCAGTTCGATCTCGAAAATCAGCAGTTCGTTCGGCTCGATCACCGGCGGAGAACCCTCCTCGCCATAGCCAAGCTGCGGTGGCACGTAGATCCGCCACTTCGCGGCTGTCTTCATCAGCGGCAGCGCCTCCTGCCATCCGGGCACGACGCCGCGCAGCGGAAACGTCACAGGCTCCCCCTTGGGATCGGTGGCGTCGAACTCCCTGCCGTCGATGTGTGTGCCGCGGTAGTGGGCGGCCACCGAGTCGTCAGGGGCGGGACTTGGTCCGTCGCCCGCCCGCAGCACCTCATACTGCAGGCCACTCGGGAGCGTCACAATGCCCGGCTTCTGGCCGTTGGCCCGCGAAAACTCAGACGCTTTGGCCAGATTGACCTTGGCCGCCTCAGCCATCCGTTTCCCGAATTCCTGCTCCCGCGTTCGCATGCGGGCGTCGAAGGCCTCAAGCGTCTGTTCGATCTGCTGCTCGCTCAGCCGGGGACGCTGTCCGAGAACGGCATCCGACAGTCCGCGGGCAAGGGCCGCGACATCGACGGGAGGTTCCTGACCCTTGAAGTCAGCGGCGATACGGCTGCCGATCCGCAGCCCCAGTGCATAGCCGAGAATCGCGGCGGGAGTGTCCGCCCCCTCGGGCGTTAGCCGAGTGGCGGCTGGATTCGCCGCAGGCAGCTCCCCGGTGGACTGCGCCCTCGCAGACGGTGGAGCCAGGGCACATATGCCTACGAGCGCACACCACACCACACGAGCAGACACGGCCACACGCCGACCGCCTGCGGTCACAACGTGGCTTCTCCATCGCTGGTTCATGCCGACCCCCTTCTCCTGTTCGTATTCATGTTCATGTTCATGCCCCACTCGCGCTCCGCGTCACGCCTCCGCGGCGCCACTGCGGCCTGGTCGGCCGATCGCCCCCTTTGTCAGTTCGAGGAACGCGGTCTCCAGATTGACCTCCTGCTCCCGCATCGAGAGCAGCCGGTAGCCTTCGGCGATCAGCCTGGCCGCCAACGGAGACGGATCCTCGACTCCATCGGCGAGGGTGACAAGTACCTCACCGTCGCGGACAGTCACTTCGGCGGCCTCGGGCGATGTCTCGAGGAGCCGGGCCGCCTGCTCCGGCGGCCCGGACAGCCGAAATCGGATCACCGGCCGGCCGCGAACCTGCGACAGCAGATCCTGCACGTTCCCACAGGCCAACAGGCGTCCATATTCGATGATGCCAACCCGGTTGCAGATGTCGGCAAGCTCCGGAAGGATGTGGCTGGACACGAGGATCGTCTTGCCAAGCCCCTGAAGCCGCTTGAGCAGTCCTCGCATCTCGATCCGCGCCCGGGGATCGAGACCGCTGGCCGGTTCGTCGAGCAGGAGCACCTGCGGATCGTGCAGCAGCACCCGAGCCAGCCCCAATCGCTGCGTCATGCCGCGAGAGAGACTCGTCACCAGTTCGTCACGCTTGAAGGCCAGATCGACCAGTTCCAGCGCCCGCTCGGCCACACTCCGCCGTGCCGGACCATCGATCCGATAGGCGGCCGCGAAGAACTCGAGGTATTCGATTACCCGCATGTCGTCATAGACGCCGAAAATATCCGGCATGTAGCCGATCGCCCGCCGGATCTCACGCGGATGGGTGTAGATGGAATACCCGCAGACGTAAGCCTCTCCCCAGGTCGGGGCCAGGAGCGTGGAGAGGATGCGGATCGTAGTCGTCTTGCCGGCACCGTTGGGCCCGATGAAGCCGAAAAGGTCCCCCTTTTCAAGCTTGAGATCGAGCGATTCCAGCGCGTAGAAATCGCCATATTTCTTGGTCAGGTCGATCGTTTCAATCATGGCACTGCTGCGTTGAGGGATGTTTGGGAACTGGGGGCCGCGGCTGCCGGCCGCACCAGCGGGATTACGATCCGCCAGAGGGCGGACTGCCCGGGCATCGGGGGCACCGTGGCTGACGCATCGCCACCGCTGAGCGTCTTGGGCTGGCACTGCCATGCGACGAGCGACGGACCGAGCCCCACCAGCACCGCGCGTTCGAGCGGCAGGAGAGGCGAAAGATCCAACCGGGCAAGTCGCCCCGGTTCGAGCGACGTGTAGCCGCTGCCTCCGGCGGCCGCGTGAAAGCCGGCGACTTCGAGAATCCGGAGCGGATCCCGCTCGCCGATGTCCCAACGGACTGCGACATCACGATCCTTGTTCAGCGTGCGGCGGGTGAGCGCGCCGGCGAGCGATCGGGGGCCCCGGCTTGCGGCCGGCTCGAAACGCTCTCCCGGCCCGAGCGAGCCGACCTCGTACAGCCAGCCGGCATGGGCGAGAACAACGCCCTGGAGTGGAAACGGCAGGCGGTTGGTCACCGCGCCCCGCAGCGTCCCCTGCCCTTCCCGCTCGAGCGTCGACACAACAGCGGATGCCGCCGCATGGCCGATGATTTCCGCCTCGAACAGCCGGCTTGAAGAGGCGGCGATCGGCACGCTGTCGATCGTCGCGGCCGAACCGCCGTATCGATAGTCGGTCGCTGCCAGCGACGGGTGCGGCGAGGCGGCATCGGTGCCGCCGATCCCACGACCGCATGCCGCAAACCAGCTGACCGCATTCCCGTCCGACCTATCCGCACCAGCCGTGGCGACCGGTAACAGGCCCGTGTCAGGCCCAACTGTCAGGTCGAGCCGGGCATTCATCGGCGACCAGATGCCGGCGAACGACGAAGAGCGTATCAGACCGCTGCCCATGTCGATGTCGACCAGCGACGCTGCGGATGTCTGCCACTTCGTGCCCTTGAAACGCTGGCCAGCCGCCCATGCCAGACTGCTCGCTAGAACGACCAGCAGCGGCAGCGAGAGCCATGCCATCCACGCAGAACGCCGACCTCCGACCGCGCCGCCGCGGCCCGAGACCAGCCACCAGTCGAGTGGATAGAGGCAGGCGACGTAGAGAATCCCCAGCCCTGCGATCACCTCGAAGGGTATCGGGGCCACACCCGGAAAAAGATCAATCGCCTGGCGGAGCTGGCCGGCCAGATCGAACGACGCACGATCGGTTTCACCCGCGCGGCCGGCGTCCTGCCCTGCCCGACGTCCACGCAGCATTTCCACCAACAGCGACTCGCTTCCGGACCAGTTGCGAAATGGCTGCTGATCGAGGTCAACGCCGGCCCACACGATCGTTCCCAGACCGTAGGCCCGCCGCACGACCAGCGGGAGATCGGTCGCCCCGCGACCCTCGAACGCCTCGACACTTCCCTCGATCGCCTGCGGTGTTTTGAACAGCGGCATTTCCAGCCCTGAAAATGAGGCCTTCTCGAGCGGGCGGTTGGCCCGCGCGTAGGTCTCGAGCGCGTTGCCGCGACGCAGGGGAACCAGTTTCGCAACCGGCCCCGGTAACCACTCGGCGGCCGGGGAGCCGGCGGCCTCGATCCCAGCCGCGGTCGCACCGGCGGTGAAAACCAGTTGCCCCCCCTGTCGTACCCAGTCGTCGATGCCGCGGAGCACGGCTGGGTCGAAGGCTGTAACCGAGCGGCCGCAGACGATGATCGAATCGGCGCCGTCGAAGTCTCGCGCCGTGCGGCCCAGCCTGGTGCCCCCTCCTGCCCCGACGGCGGCGGGCACCGGAGCACCGATCGCCACCACCCGCGGCCGCGTGCCATCGTCGCGGGCCAGAAGCCGCGAGGCACGTTCGGCGGCAGGCAGATCGCCGAGAACGAGCAGTACCGATTCGGTCGCAGGCATGGCCGCCGGCAACGACTGCTCCACGATGGCCGCCATGCCGACATTGCCGACCATGGGCGCCATGCCGACCATGCCTCTATGGGGCGTCCGGTCGTGCCCGCCAGCCGCCGGAACCTGCTCGACCCTGACACGGGCCGAGGGCCGACCAAACCGTACAGTCACCCGTGCCACGCCCCTGCCGTCGGCACCACGCTCGACAGCCGCCTCCGGCGAGCGGACAAACTGCCCGTCGGGATCCTCGACCCATACGCAGACCGCCGCCGGGTCGCCCGCAGCCAACGTGTTGCCCGCAGACACCGGCTCGCCCGGGACACCAACCGCGGGAAACTCGACCGCTAGCGGCGTCCAGGAGCCGGTCCGATAGACACCGTCAAATCCCACCCGTAATTCCGGGGGAGCCGCTGCCACGGCATCCGTCGCCAGCACCACCAGAGACGCCAGCAGAGAGGCCATCGCCAGCATGAGAGCAATCATGGCTTCTCCGCATCCGGGCAGACACAGGCCAACTTGCCGCAGCCGGGGCAGCCGGCCCCGTATTTGCGGGCCACGGCTTCTTCGAGATCGACGTTGACGACGTTGGCGATCGTGGCCAGCCAGGCCAGCACGTCGGCAAATTCGAGCGACTGTTCCTCGTGAGTGCCGCTCCGGAGCGCCGTGGCCAGTTCACCGATTTCTTCCGTGAGCCACATGAACGTCCCCTCGACACCCCGCGACGCGTCCTTATCGTGATACATGCCGCGGATCAACTGCTGGAATTCGCGAAGCGTCATTGTTGTGCTGCCTGTGGAGCGGAAGTGGTCAGTTCGTGAGTCTGCCAAAGCCGCGATCGCGGCACAAACCAGGGATAGATCGCCGGCACGACGAAGGCGGTCAACAGTGTCGACGTGATGATGCCGCCGATCACCACGGTCGCCAGCGGCTGTTGGATTTCGGCGCCGGCACTCGTGGCAAGCGCCATGGGCAGGAAGCCGAGACTCGCCACCAGTGCCGTTATCAGCACCGGACGGATCCGGACCTCCGCGGTGGCGATCGCCGCCTCGCGGGGGGCGAGTCCGCCCTGCCGCGCATGCTCGGCCCCGGCGACCCAGACCAGACCGTTGAGCACCGCCACGCCGAAGAGCGCCACAAAACCGACTCCGGCCGCGATCGAGAACGGCATTCCCCGCAGGGCGAGCGCCGCGATGCCCCCTGACGCCGCCACCGGCACCGCGAAAAAAATGAGCGACGCCAGCCGCAGAGACTTGAAGCTCGTGTAGAGCAGCAGGGCGATGAGCCCCAGCACGACCGGCGTGATCAGCATCAGCCGCCGGCTGGCGGAGAGAAGGTTTTCGAAGTCGCCCCCCCACCGCAAGGCATAGCCGGCCGGCAGCCTGACCTGCTGCGCGATGGACGCCTGAGCCTCCTGCACGAAGCTCGCCACGTCGCGGCCGCGGACGTTCGCCGAAACGAACGTGCGTCGCCGGGAATTTTCATGCTCGACCGAGGGGGGGCTTTCGGCGGTGGTGATATCGGCCAACTCCCCCAGTGGCACTGGCCGCCCGCCCGCCGCCCCGACCGGAATCTGCGGCAGTCGCTCGGCATCCTCCCGCCATTCCGGTGGGAACTTCACCACGAGCGGATACCGCGGCCGGCCCTCGTAAATCACGCCGGTCTGGATGCCACCCATGGCCGATACGGTTCGCATCACCTCGACGCCGTCAATGGCATGGCGTGCCAGCTGATCCGGCCGCGCGACGATCTGCATCGTGGGCACGTTGGCCTGCCAGTCAGCCCGCACATCGGCAGAGCCGCGGATTCCCCGGAGCACTCCCTCGATCTGCTTGCCGAGAGTGCCCAGCGTGTCGAGATCGTCGCCATAGATCAGCACGGCCACGTCAGCCTTCACCCCCGCCACGAGTTCGTCGACCCGCATCTCGATCGGCTGGCTGAAACCGAAGTTGGCTCCCGGCACCACGTCGGACAGCGATGCCGACATCCGTTCGACGAGCTGGTCACGGGTCACGCCCGCCGGCCATTCGGCATGCGATTTGAGCATCACCCAGACGTCGGTCTGCTGCACCCCCATGATGTCGTTGGCGATCTCCGGCCGCCCCGTCTTGCAGAACACGGTCTTCACCTCGGGATAGCCGCCGAGGGTCTTCTCGATCCGCGTCGTGATCGGCACCGAGTCCTCGAGCGTGGCGCTGGGGAGTCGGCTGACCTCGACGAGGAGATCTCCTTCGTCGAGCCGTGGCATGAACTCGGCGCCGAGATTCGCGGCCACGGGCACGCTGGCCGCCACCAGGCCGGCGGCGATCAGCGAGACCAGCACGGGATGGTAGACGGCCAGCCTGGCCAACGGTTGATAGGCCCGATGGAAGACCCGCATGAACAGCGGTTCGTGCTCCTCCTCCCGGGAAAGGACTGTGGCCGCCAGTACCGGCATCAGCGTGAGCGAAATGATCAACGATCCCGCCAGCGCAAAGAGCACCGTGAGGGCCATCGGACGAAACAACTTCCCTTCCGTGCCCTCGAGGAACAGGATCGGCAGGTAGACGATCGCGATGATCAGTTCCCCGAACATCGTCGGCCCCCGGACCTCGATTGCGGCGTCTCGGACGATGGCCAGCTTGGAGTCCGTCGGCCCCGCCAGTCCGAGCCGCCGAACGCAGTTCTCGACCATGATCACCGAACTGTCGACCACGAGTCCGAAGTCGATCGCCCCCAGGCTCATGAGGCTCGCCGAGATGCCGGTGGCCCACATGAGATTGGCGGCGAACAGCATCGACAGTGGGATCGCCAGCGACACGATCAGCCCGGCGCGGACATTTCCCAGCAGCAGCAGCAGCACGCCGATCACGAGCAGCCCGCCTTCGGCCAGATTGTGGAGCACGGTATCGAGCGTGCGGGCGATCAGATCGGAGCGGTCGTAGATGATCTCGAGTTCGACCCCGGGAGGAAGGGTCGCACGGATCGTGTTCAGCCGCTCCTTCGCCGCCGCCACCACCCGCCGGCTGTTTTCCCCACGGACCATCATCACCATGCCGGTGACAATTTCGCCCCGGCCGTCCCGCGTGGCTGCGCCCTGCCGCACCAGAGGCGCGATCGTCACGTCGCCGATGTTGCGGACGAGCACCGGCACGCCCCCGGGGGGGCTTCGCACGACCACATGTTCGATCGCCGCGATGTCGGCCAGCATGGCCTGACCACGGATGAACCGTTGTTCGCCATGCTTGACGATATAGCCGCCGCCGGTGCTGACGTTGTTCCGTTCGAGTGCTGAGAGCACCTCCCCCAGCGTGATTCCCTGCGCCGACATCCGATCGGGGTCGACCCGCACCTCGTAGCTCTTGGCATAGCCGCCGTGGCTGTTGATGTCCGTCACGCCCGCCACCTCCCGCATCGCCGGTGCGATCTCCCACTCAAGCAAACTGCGGATGTCCATCAGGGTCTGCCCCGCCCCCTTCAGCTCAAACTGCAGGATCTCGCCGAGTGCCGTGCTCAGCGTGCCGAGTTTGGGTTCGGCATCGGCCAGCATGATGCGGCTCCTCGCCTCCGGCAGCCGCTCCGACACGAGTTGCCGCGCCAGAAAGATGTCTGTTCCCTCGCGGAAGACGATCGTCACAAGCGAGATGCCGAGCCGGGAGATGCTGCGTATTTCCTCGACGTTGGGCAGGCCGCTCACGGCCAGTTCAACCGGATAGGTGACCGACCGCTCCACCTCGAGGGGCGGCAGCGTACCCGCCTCGGTCACGACCTGCACCTGGATGTTGACAAGATCGGGAACCGCATCGACGGGCACGTGGGTGGCGGCGTAGAGGCCACCCAGGCTCATCAGCACGAACATCGCGATCACCAGCGCCCGGTTGGAGAGCGACCACTCGATGAGACCAGACAGCATCAGCCGACTCCCCGGACAAACCTGACCGCCAGACCACTCACTCAGATTCCTTCTCGAGCAGCAGTTCGCTCTTCAGGACAAACGCCCCCTGCGACACCACCTGCTGACCGACGGAGAGTCCGCTGGTCACCTCGATGTGGTCGTCACTGTCGATGCCGGTGGTGACGTCCACGCGGCGAAACCGGTCGCTGCCGTCGGGCACAAACACGAAGGACTTGCCCTCATGCTTCATCACCGAGGACACCGGCACCGCCAGGGCCTCGCGAGGATTCCCCTGGGGCAGGTCGACCCAAACAAACATGCCGGGCTTGTAGTGGGCATCATTGTTGGTGAGTTCCGCGACCAAGGGCACGCTCCGCGACTCGGTCTCGACCGTTGCCCCGACATGGTTCACGATCGCCGTCGTTTCATGCACGTCGGCGCCCGGCACCACGACCCGCACTTTCTGCCCGTCAGACACCTCCACCGCCGTCCACTGCCGCTCGTGGATCTGGGCCCGCACCCAGAGCACGGTCGTATCGGCCACGACAAACAGCCGGTCGCCGACGCGTGCCCGCTCTCCTCGCGAGATGAAGACATCCTCCACCAGTCCGTCGAAAGGCGTCCGCAGCACAAGCGAGCTCAGGGAGCCGGCCTCGGCTGGAGTTTCCAGGGCATCCTCGCCCGCCGCATCGGCCTCCAGCCTGCTACCGACGAGCGTGCGGAGATTCTCCCTCGAGATCTGCACCAGACGGTCGGCCTGTTCGAGCGACGCGCGGGCCCGATCGCGATCCTGCCTGGTGAGAAATCGCGACTCCTCGCAGGCGGCGATGAAGTTGGCCTGGGCGACCTCCAGGTTGCTGGCCCGCTCCTCGATGATCCGGCCCGACAGCACGCCCCCTTCCCCGAGTGACTTCGTCCCCTCGCTCACTTTGCCGACGTAGATCAGCCGCGAATAGCTGCCGAGGATCTTCTCTCGGTACGACCCGAGCACGCGACTCTGAAACTGCCGTTCGATGTCGGCCAGCGGTGGCCGACCGGCGAGCGCATCGAGCAACGTTTCGACGTTGTCGCCGATCGTTGTTGCCCAGTCGGCCGCCTTCTTCTCGATCTCGCGGTTGTCTTCCCGGCGCTGGACCTCGTCGCGGGCCATGCCGACGTCTGGGCTGGAGAGCTCCGCGAGCGCATCCCCCTTCGACACCTTCTGCCGCACCTTCACGAACACCCGCGACACGATCCCATCCACGGGAGAGGCGTAGTCGAGCCGGTGCCGGGCGTTGTAATCGATCCGGCCCGGAACGGTGAGGTGTTCGCGGAGCGGGCGCACCTCGGCCGCGGCCAGACCGATCCCGGCAGCCCGCTGGGACACCTCCGGCAGCGAGACGATCGCGGGTGCAGCGGCCGAGGCCACCCTTGTGCCGCCGCCGGCCTGCCCCTCGACAGGTCGCACTCCCGCACCACCGGCGTGGTCGGCATCGCCCCCGAAATGATGCGTGGCGAGCCACCACCACGCCGCCACCCCGACGAGCAGAAATGCCGGACCTGACAGCGTGCGAATCAGGCTACGGGCCGTCGCCCCGCCAGGGCTCATTCGTCCGGCCGATGCGGGCGTGGGGCCGTGCAGCGACGGGGAAGCCGATCTCTCTGCCGACTCTCCTGCCGACTCTCCTGCCGACACTCCTGCCGGCCCGGCCGCGGAGGATGCCGTTCGGTCCACGGGCACCAGCATTTCTGGCGGTCGGGATTCAGGCGAGACAATAGACGGCATGGCGGCCCCGACAACGAGACAACGAATAGTTGACAGTCCGTAGCAGTTCGCATTCTACAGGCCATCCGGCCCGTCTGCCGAGCGCAACGCGGGGTGAGCGGTTAGGATAGAGACCTGCGGGCCGCGTGGACCGCGAGTGCCAAACCGGCCTCTGTCCCTCATTTCCCCCGATTCTCCTGCTGCTTTCATGACCTCAGCACGCACGATCCGCATCTTCGACACCACGCTTCGAGATGGCGAACAATCGCCCGGGGCGAGCATGAACCTGACCGAGAAGCTGGAGATCGCCCAGGCGCTTGTGCAGTTGGGGGTCGACATCATCGAGGCCGGCTTCCCAATCGCCTCCCCGGGAGACTTTGCCAGCGTCAGGGATATCGCCAAGGTGGTCTCGACCGCCACCGTCTGCGGGCTGGCGCGGTGCAACGATGCCGATATCGACCGGGCCTGGGAGGCGCTCCAGCATGCGGCCCAGCCCCGGATCCATGTCTTTCTCGCGACCAGTTCGATCCACCGTGAATTCAAGCTGCGGATGAACGAGGACGAGGTGCTCGCCCGGGCCGTGGCCGGCGTGCGGCGGGCGCGAAACTGCTGTGGCGACGTCGAGTTTTCCCCCGAGGATGCCGCACGAACGGAGATCGATTTTCTCTGCCGGGTCGTGGAGGCTGTGATCGAGGCTGGTGCGACCACCGTGAACATCCCCGACACCGTCGGCTATGCCACCCCTTCCCAAATGCACCATGTCATCAAGAGTCTGCGGGAACGCGTGCCGAACATCGACCGCGCGGTGATCAGCGTGCACTGTCATGACGACCTCGGGCTGGCCGTGGCCAACAGCCTGGCGGCGGTGGAGGCGGGAGCTGGTCAGGTGGAGTGCACGATCAACGGCATCGGCGAACGGGCCGGCAACTGCTCGCTGGAGGAGGTCGTGATGGCGGTCAAGACCCGGCGAGACCACTACGCCGTCGACACCGGCATCGTGACGCAGCGGCTCGTTCCGACCAGCCGGCTGGTGGCCAACATCACCGGCATCCAGGTGCCGCGGAACAAGGCAATTGTCGGACGCAACGCGTTCGCCCACGAGGCGGGCATCCACCAGGACGGCATGCTCAAGGAGCGGCGGACCTACGAGATCATGCGGCCCGAGGACGTGGGCCTGGAGCGGACAGACCTCGTGCTCGGCAAGCACAGCGGCCGTGCCGCCCTGGCCGACCGCGCCCTGGCCCTTGGCTACCAGCTCACCCCCGAACAGTTGCAGACGGTGTTCGAGCGGTTCAAGGTCCTCGCCGACCGTAAGAAAGAGATCTACGACGGCGACATCGCGGCCCTCTGCGAGCAACAGTTTTCAGAACTTCCCGAACAGTTCACGTTCGAGGGCTACACGCTCACATCGGCCAGCGGCTCGCCGCCCACAGTGGAATTGCGGGTGCTGCAGAACGGCCAGCCGCGGAGCGTGTCGGTGACGGCGGGCGATGGACCGATCGACGGGATTTTTCTGGCGATCGAGAAGCTGACGGGCATCCAGACGGCCTGCCGCGATTTCCGCGTGCAGGCGGTGACGGTTGGCAAGGACGCACAGGCCGAGGTGACGGTTGAACTGGAATCGACAGCCCCCGACAGCAACCATCAGGTGCACCGCGGCCGCAGCGTCTCGACCGACTCACTGGAGGCCTCGGCAAAGGCCTTCCTCGCGGCGATCAACCGGGTCGCTCTCGGTGCGCAGCCCCGCATCCATCCGCAACGGGCGTGACTCCTGCACGCAAAACACGACGTCGTGTTTCGCGTGAATCCAGATGCTGAGGAGCCGGTCGGAGGCACGCGCAGGAGTCCGGTGAATTCGGCGACTCACGAGCGATGCACGATTCGTCCACGAGCATCCTATAGCAGAATCCGCCGGCGACGAGCATGCCGCAGCCGGCGACGGTGTGTTCACGAAAAACATCGCGTCGTGCCGCCCCGACAGGCGGATGCCTGTCCTCAACAGTTTCCTGGCCGACATCCGTCGGCTGGTTCTTACCCGGCCCTCCGGGCCTGGAAAAGAGCGGCTGGCGTGAAGTCAGATCGCTTCTCCGCCGCGTTCGCCCGTGCGGATTCTCACACACTCATCCATCGGCAGCACGAAGATCTTGCCGTCTCCGATCTCGCCCCGTTCGCCCGACCGGCCGCCTTTCACGATCGCTGCGATCGTCGGTTCGACGAAGGTGTCGTTGACGGCGATCTGCAACTGCACCTTGCGCAGCAAATTGACGGCGATTTCGTGGCCCCTGTAGGTTTCCGCATGCCCCCTTTGCCGGCCGAAGCCCTGCACATCGAGGACTGTGAGCCGAAAGACCTCGACCTGGGAGAGGGCCTCTTTCACGCTCTCCAGTTTGTTGGGTTGAATGATCGCGATGATGAGTTTCACAGGGAGCGACCTCCGGATATATGCGGATCGTAGCGGCAAGTCGAAGGCGGGCACAAGCAACGGCCATGGCTTCCGGGAAAGCCGACGTAATGCCTGGCCTGCGAAAGCCTTATCTCCATAGCCAGACGAGATAGCCAGACGAGATAGCCAGACGAGCCATTCGTGAGATTACGCGCTGACGCTACCGGTGCCTCGTGAGACCCGTGCCTTCGATAGAGTATCGCGGATGGAACACGAGCCCACAAAAGCATTCGTTGCCGAGATCACCGCCGTACAGCGGCGGCTCCATGGCTTTGTGAGAACACTGGTCTACGACCGGGATGCAATCGACGAGATCGTGCAGGAGACCAATGTCACGCTCTGGGAACAGGCCGAGCGGTTCGAGCCCGGCACCAACTTCGCCGCGTGGGCCTGTAAGGTCGCCTGGTTTAAGGTGCTGGAACATCGGCGAGGCCGAAAACTGACCCGCATTCGCTTTGCCGACGAGCTGGTCGAAACCCTCGCCGCCGAGGCGATCCAAGCCGAGGAGGAACATGCGACTGAGCGGGCGGCGCTGGAGCGGTGCGTGGCGAAACTTTCGACCCGTCACCGCGATCTGCTGTCGCTGTACTACGAAAAACGCCTGCCGCTCCCGGAGATCGCCGCAACGCTCGACAGCAATGCAAACGCCCTAGGGCAAATGCTCCACCGGATCCGAGCCTCCCTTCGCGAGTGCGTCAGGCGGCAACTGAGCGCTCCCGCCTCCTGACGATTCCATAGTCATCAACAGTCTGACTCCCATGCACGACCCCGATCTCGAACGCCTTTTTTCGGCCGTTATCGACGCCGACATCAGCGACGCCGATCACGCGAGACTGGAACGGCGGCTATCCACCGACGCTGCCGTCCGCCGGGAATTTCTCTCCTGGATGGCAATGGAATCGGCCTTGGAATGGGGCGCGGGAAACGAGTCCGACAAGCAACCGTCGGCTCCGCGTTCGCCCTCCGCTGACACGACTGGCTGGAGACATCGCCATGCTGTCGCTGCCGGCGTGGCAGGCGCTGCGATCGCGGGATTCATCGCGGTGTGTGTAATGATGGCGGGCTCCCGCGACAAAAGTCCACCGGTCGCCGAGACGGTCCGGCCGTTTCATGCAGCCGTTCCAGTGCAGGCGACAGCATGGATGAGCGACCTGCAACAGGCCCAGTGGCACGGCGACAAGATCTGGCACCTGGGAGACGCGATCACCACCGGCCCGCTGCGGCTCACGGCCGGTTCGGCCCAGTTGGAGTTTTCGTCGGGGGCAAAGGTGGTCCTCACGGCACCGGCAGACGTGGAAGTGCTGTCGCCAAGCCGCCTCTTTCTCCGCAGCGGATCAATCACGCCCTTTGTGCCGCCGGCAGCCCGCGGGTTTACGGTTGTCTGCCCCAGCGGCGAGGTTGTGGATCTTGGCACTGAGTTTTCCATGCAGGTTGATGCCTCGGGCAAGGCCGACGTGTATGTCATCGACGGCGAGGTCGATGTGGCGGTTGGCCACGGACCGACTGCGGGACGGCGGCGGCTGACGCAAGGGTTTGGTTCGTCGCTCCTCCAGACGGTTTCTCACGAACCACGCGATACAGCCCGGCCCGTGATCGTCGATCATTTTGATGGCCGATTTCAGGCTACGGAGGGCTGCAGCCCGCTTGCGTGGACGACCTGGGACCGGGATTGTGCGGCCGAGGTGAAGAACGGCAGCCTTCAGATTCCGATTGATGGCACCGCTGGCCGGCAGTATCCGATTGTCCGTGTGGTCGCCGATCACGACCTGCCGTTTGCCGGCAACCGCACCACCATCACGGCCAAGATCACGCTTCCCGATGGGGGTACAGCCGCCCGGGAACACCGTTGG
>Ga0247831_1001206_pt1 | contig 50950 bp, 40 predicted proteins | sample LaCruzMarch2015__9_FD_192406 | JGI IMG/M metagenome (GOLD analysis project Ga0247831, IMG submission 192406) | Freshwater microbial communities from meromictic Lake La Cruz, Castile-La Mancha, Spain - LaCruzMarch2015_1m | ecosystem: Environmental > Aquatic > Freshwater > Lake | place: Spain...
ATGGTGATGCCCTTATTGTAGTTGATGGAATCCCGAATCGTGCAGGTGGACTAGACCGTATTAATCCAAACGATATTGAAAGTGTATCAGTATTGAAAGATGCTTCGGCGGCTATTTATGGTTCTCGTGCAGCAAATGGCGTAATCTTGATTACAACAAAACGTGGAAAAACTGGCAAACCAGTAGTTTCATATTCAGCTAACCAAGGTTTTTCTCAGCCAACTGTAATACCAAAATTAACAAACTCTTCGCAATATGTAGGGATGCTTAATGACCTCGATATTTATGGCCTTCCTGTAAGCGAATGGGCGGGTGCGAATGCTGCTTACAAATCAACTGGTTCATTTACTCGTCCAAATGGTATTATTAGAAAGGCTCCATTCTCTCCAACCGATATTCAAAAGTATGCTGACGGTTCTGACCCTTGGTTATATCCAAATACTGATTGGTATAAAGCTACCTTGAAAACTTGGTCGCCGCAAACGCAACATAATTTACAAATTTCTGGTGGAACTGAAAGTGTAAAATACTTAGCATCAGTTGGTTATCAAAACCAAGACGCTTTCTATAAAAACTCTGCAACGAATTACCAACAATACGATATTCGTTTGAATTTAGATGCTAAAATCAACAAATATATTAACTTAAATATTGGTATTTTGGGTCGTGAAGAAGCTCGTAACTACCCAACTCGTTCGGCAGGTGCAATTTTCAGAATGCAAATGCGTGGAAAACCACAACAGCAAGCATTTTGGCCAAATGGTCTTCCTGGCCCTGACATCGAAAACGGCGAAAATCCAGTTGTAATCACAACTGACTTATCGGGTTATGATCGCCAAAAACAAGATTACATCCAAACCAATGGTTCACTTGACATTCAAATTCCGTGGGTGAAAGGTTTAAAATTGACAGGAACAGCGGCAATTGATAAAAGACTTGGAACAAGAAAGTTATGGCAAATTCCGTGGACGCTTTACCAACAAGGTTCTGGATTTGAAGCAGATGGTACAACTCCTAAATTGGTTGCAAGTAAAAGAGGTCCAGCCGAACCAAACTTGAATCAATCTTATGACGACCAATTGAATCTTTTATTAGGTGCTGTTGCTACTTATGAGCGTACATTTGGTAATCATGGACTTACAGTTTTGGCAGGAACAAATACCGAAACTATCGAAGGAAATAATTTTAATGCCTATCGTCGCTACTTTATTTCACCTGCTCTTGACCAAATGTTTGCGGGTGGTGACTTAGAGAGAAACAACGGTGGTGGTGGTTTTGAAACTGCTCGTATCAATTATTTTGGCCGTGTTGCATATAATTTTAAAGAGAAATATTTAGCTGAATTTTTATGGAGATATGATGGTTCTGACCGTTTCCCGAAAGCCACTCGTTATGGTTTCTTCCCAGGTGTGATGGCAGGTTGGGTACTTTCAGAAGAAAAATTCATGAAAAGTATCCCTTTTATTAGCTTCTTGAAATTGAGAGGATCATGGGGTCAATTAGGTAATGACCAAGTAAACCTTCCTAATTCAGGCACACCTGCTACTTACCAATATCTTTCTACTTATGGTTTCCGTAGTTATATTTTGGGTGATGCTGAGCAAAAAACTTTGTTTGAAACTCGTCTTCCAAACGAAAACATTACTTGGGAAGTAGCTTCTAACTCAAACATCGGTTTAGAAGGTCAGTTATTCAACGGAAAAATCAACTTTGAGTTGGATTATTTTGTGAATAAACGTTCAAAAATCCTTTGGTTCAAAAATGCTTCTGTGCCACAGTCAACGGGTATCACACTTCCTGCACAAAACTTTGGCGAAGTTTCAAACCGTGGTTTTGACTTTAATGTGGGCTACCGTGGACAAACTGGTGAGTTCAAATACAACATTAGCGTAAATGGTGGATATGCCAAGAATACAATTGATTTTTGGGATGAAGCTCCAGGAGCTCCTGAATGGCAACGTACTACTGGTCGTCCAATGAATACTTTCATGGCTTATCTTTACGATGGCGTATTTAAAGACCAAGCGGCAATTGATGCTAGAGGCATAGACTACTCTTCAATCGTAAAAGAACTTCGCCCTGGAGATATGAAATACAAAGACTATAATGGCGACGGTAAAATTACCCCTGATGATATGGTTAGAACAGATTTTACTCAACTTCCAATGTTCCAAGGTGGTATCAACTTAGGTGGTCAATATAAGAATTTTGACTTGACCGTCTTGATTCAAGGTGCAGCTGGAGCAAAACAATACATAGGAACAGGTGAAATGGGAAATATCGGTAATTACTTATCTGACATTCACCAAAACCGTTGGACAATTGACAATCCAAGTGATACTCACCCACGTATTGCTAATCGCTCTGACCAATATTATTCGGGTGGTAACACTTATTGGTTAAGAAGTTCTGACTATGTACGATTAAAGAACTTTGAATTAGGTTTCACAATTCCAGAATCAATCGGCAAAAAAGTTGGCTTTAGCAGCATGAGAGTTTATGCAAGTGGAGTTAACTTATTCACAATTGACAAACTGAAAATATATGACCCAGAAAATACAAACAATAACGGTCAGTACTATCCTCAAGCAAGAGTAATGAACTTAGGTTTAAATATTAAATTTTAATTAATTAGAAAAATGAAAATGTATAAAAAATTAATTTTATCATTATTCGCAGTTTCGTTTTTTACAGTAAGCTGTAATGATGATTTTGTGGATACCAAACCTCTCGATCAATTATCAGAGAATGTAGTTTGGGGAGATGCTTCTTTAGCGGAAGCTTTTGTAAGCGAACTTTATGGTGGCTTAGGGCAAGGAGGTTTTGATGAGCAAATGCTCGCATCATTGACCGACGAAGCTATCTTTACTCACCCTGGAAGAAGTATTACAACTCATACTGAAGGACGTGTAAATCCTGCCGATCCAGGTTGGATTAATGGAACTTTGAGTTGGGTAAATATGTATTCTCGTATCAGAGCGTGTAATCTTGCGTTGAAAAATTTAGAAAAACCTCAATTTGTGAATACAGGAAACATTGTTGATCGTTTGAAAGGAGAAACTAAATTTATGAGAGCTTACTACTACCATCAATTAGTTCGTTATTATGGTGGTGTGCCTATCGTTGATAAAGCATTCTCATTGAATGATACTGATTTTTTGTCTGCTCGTAATACTTTTGAAGAATGTTTAAACTTTATAGTTAAAGATTTAGACGAAGCAGCAACATTGCTTGATGGAAAATCACTTCAAAAAGGACGTGCAACCAAAGCATCATCTTTAGCCCTAAAATCACGCATGATGGTTTATGCAGCCAGTGATTTATATGATGTGCCTACTGCCAAAGTAAAATCTAAAGCAATGGCTTCAGTAGCAAAGCCGGAGTTAATGGGTTTAGTAAATGGTACTCGTACCGAGCGTTGGCAAAAAGCAAAAGCTGCCGCAAAAGCAGTTTTAGACCTGCCTGGATTTGGGTTCCAATTAGGTCTTACAGCTCCAGTTACAGCTGACCAAGCAGCTACTAACTACCAAAATCAATCTTTAGCTAGGAATGGTGGACAAAATGAAATCATTTTTGGACGTTATTTTATCCAAAGTAAAAACGAAAATGGTGGACGTGTTGGTCTTTTCAATGGACCAAATGGATACAACAACTGGGCAGGTAATACGCCAATCCAAGAGTTAATTGATGATTATGAAATGATGGATGGTTCGAAATTCGATTGGAAAAAACCAGAGCACGCAAAAGCTCCTTATGATAATCGTGACCCTCGTTTACGCTCAACAATTTTATATGAAGGCTCGCCGTGGAAACCACGTTCAGCAAGTGCAGCTCCTCTTGACCCATCGAATCAAATCCAAACTGGTGAATACGAGATCGTTTCAGGTGGAGCAAAGAAAACTCACTTTGGTTTAGATACGCGTAAAAGTAGCATTGAAGACTGGAATGGTTCTTATACTGGCTATTATATGCGTAAGTTTACAGACCCAAATCCGGGTTTAGTTGACCAAAACTCATGGCAGCAAGTTCCTTGGCCGTTTTTACGTTATACTGAAGCAGTTTTCAACTATGTTGAGGCTTGTATTGAATTGGGCGAAGATGTTGAAGCTAAAAGATGGTTGAATCAGATTCGTTTCCGTGCAGGTATGCCAGCACTTACAGAAACTGGCGATGCTCTACGCCAACGTTATCGCAACGAGCGTCGTGTTGAAATGGTATTTGAAGAACAACGTTACCATGATGCACGTCGTTGGATGATTGCCCCAACAACGCTTGGTCGCAAAGCAAGTATTATTAACGTAAAAGGCACTTTGAAGGCAGGCAAGACTGTTTCGACCTACAAATATGACCCAACAAGCTACGATTATAGTTTCACGGTCGGTAAAATTGACCCAGGTAAAGAAAATCGTAACTGGGATGACAAAATTTATTTCTTACCGATTCATAGAGACGAAATGAACCGTAATAATAAATTAGTACAGAATCCGGGATACTAACAAAGTTTATGAAAAAATGGGTAGTCCGAAGCATCACAGCTTTGGGCTACCCATTTTTTATTTCATCATTCTATTTTTTCTATCACAACACAACTTCGTATATTTGTTTTATTTTAAAATATCAACCTTACACATTTCTCCAAATTAGAGAAATCATTACCTAAAAAATGAAAATTTCTACTCTCACATACCTATTATTACTCAGTCTATTTTTTATCTCCTGTAATAAGTCTTCTTCCGAACAAAACAATGCAGATGAAGAAGGTGAAAAACAAGAGCCAATCTTTACACTACTATTTCCAGATAAAACCAAAATAGCTTTTCAGAATATCATTAACGAAGGCCTGAATACCAATGTTTTAATGTACGAATACTTCTATAATGGCGGAGGGGTAGCCGTAGGTGACATCAACGGGGACGGCCTAGAAGACCTTTATTTTACGAGTAATATGCAGCAAAACAAATTGTATCTCAATAAAAATAAGATGCAATTTCAAGACATAACCACGCAAGCAGGCGTTGCAGGAAGAGAAGGCCCTTGGAAAACAGGCACAACAATGGTCGATATAAATGCCGATGGGAAATTGGATATTTATGTGTGTCATTCGGGAAATCTGCAACCCGAAAAGAAAGCCAACGAACTTTTCATCAATAAAGGTAATGGTGCCGATGGTATTCCAACTTTTGTAGAACAAGCTGCAAAGTTTGGTCTTGATAGCCCCGCATCAAGCACAAATGCCTACTTCTTCGATGCCGATAAAGATGGCGATTTAGATATGTTTTTGCTAAATCATAACATAAAATCACTTCCAGTTCTTGATGAAGCACGCACGGCTGCCCTTATCAAAGTTGACGATAAAGTAAGTGGTTCAAGATTTTATAAAAACGATAAAGGATTTTTCAGAGATATTACTCGACAGGCGGGTATTCAAAGTTCGGCTTTATCGTATGGTTTGGGAGCTGGAATTGCCGATTTAAATCAAGATAGTTGGCCAGATATATATGTAAGTAACGATTATGCTGTGCCTGATAGATTATACATTAATAATAAAAACGGAAGCTTTCGAGAAGTAAGCAACGAGCAACTCGGCCACACTTCAAACTTTTCAATGGGAAATGATGTAGCCGATATTAATAATGACCTCCTCCCCGATATTTTCACGCTCGATATGTTACCCGAAGACAATCGACGTCAGAAACTTTTGATGGCACCTGATAATTATGACAAATTTGATTTAGGTGTTAGATCAGGGTTTCATTACCAATATATGCGAAATATGCTCCAACTCAATAACGGAAACGGCACATTTAGTGAAATTGGTCAAGTTTCAGGAATCTCAAACACCGACTGGAGTTGGGCGGCACTTTTTGCAGATTATGACAACGATGGTTTGAAGGATTTATACATCACCAACGGTTATTTGCACGATTATACCAACCTCGATTTCTTGAAATATATGGACGATTTCATGGCAACCAAACAAGGTGGTTTCCAACGAACCGATGTTCTTGAATTGGTGCAAAAAATGCCTTCATCGAATGTAAAAAACTATATCTTTAGAAATAATGGCAAACTGATTTTCAAAGACCAAACTACTAAATGGGGCATGGGTGAGCAATCGAATAGTAGCGGTGCTGCTTACGCCGATTTGGATAATGATGGCGATTTAGATTTGGTCGTCAATAACATTAATTCGCCAGCATTTATTTATCAAAACGAAGCTAATACAAAACTCGGCAATCAGTTTTTGAAAGTAAAACTCAATGGTGAAAACGAAAATAAAATGGGAATTGGAGCAAAGGTATATCTGTTTACTCAAGGAAATACCCAATACCAAGAACAAATGCCAACTCGTGGCTATCAATCGAATGTAAGTTTTATTATGAATTTTGGCTTGGGTAAAAACTCCAAAATAGACTCTATTAGAATTGTATGGAACTCCAATAAGAGTCAAGTTTTGAAAAATATAATGGCGAATCAGACATTAATTTTAGAGGAAAAAAATGCTTTTATCAAAACAAATTTAGGCATTCAAAACAAGACTTTTTTTGAAGAAATAAAATCTCCCATTATTTCAGTTCAGAATAAAACCACACATAATGATTTTAAAAGACAAGCTTTATTGACCAATTCTCAATCATTCATAAGTCCTGTAATGGTAAAAGGCGATTTTAACAAAGATGGACTTGAAGATGTTTTTGTGGGCGGAAGCTATGGCAAAAGCAGCGAACTTTATATCCAATCAAACAGTTCTTCTTTACAATTCACCAAAAAACCTTTTCCATCCAACCCAAATGCTGATGTGAGCGATGCAGTACTATTCGATGCCAACAGCGATGGTTTTCAAGATATTTATGTGGCTTATGGAGGTTATGGTAATTTCACCGAAAACGACGCAAATCTCCAAGATCAGCTATTTTTAAATAATGGCAAGGGCGATTTTCAACTTAGCCCTTCTGCCCTACCTTCTATGCTTACTAGCACAGGATGTGTTCGAGTTGCCGACATCAATGGAGACTCAAAACCCGACCTTTTTGTTGGCGGTCGAGTTTCTATCGGAAAATATCCAAACATTCCACGAAGTTATATCTTAATCAATGATTGCAAAGGAAACAATTCGACGCCACGATTTAAAGAAAATACGCCTGAAGAATTAAAATACATTGGTATGGTAACTGATGCCGCTTTTGTTGATTTAAATAAAGATAAAAAACAAGAATTGGTTATAGTTGGAGAATGGATGCGAATAACGGTTTTTGAAAATAACACTGGTAAATTGATAGATAAAACTGATAATTATTTTGACCGAAAACTATCTGGTTGGTGGAATAAACTAACAGTTGAAGACCTCAACGGTGATGGTTCGCCAGATTTATTGGTTGGAAATTTAGGTCTTAATAGTCAAACAAAAGCAAGTGATAAACAACCTATCGAGCTATTTTACAAAGATTTTGACGATAATGGTAGCATTGACCCTATTTTGTGTACTTACATTCAGGCTCAAAGCTATCCATACTTAACTCGTGACGAATTGTTGGAGCAAGTGCCAACTAAACGCCCAAAATTTACGTCTTATGAAAGCTACTCAAATGCTTCACTGACAGACATTTTTGGTGAGGATGAACTAAAAGACGCTAAAAAACTGGTAGCCAACTATTTAAAAACGGTTCTCCTAACGCAAAACGCACAAGGTAAATTTGAGGAAAAAACATTACCAATTGAAGTTCAGTTTGCTCCGATTTATACAATAACTATAACTGATTATGATCAAGATGGTAGAAAAGACCTCGTAATATGTGGCAATTTAAACAAGTCTCGTTTAAAAATTGGTAAATATGATGCCAACTATGGACTATTACTAAAAGGTGATGGCAAAGGGCAATTTGTGAGTATTCCACAACGCCAATCAGGTTTTAATTTACAAGGCGATATACGATCTGCTATTTCAATTAAAGGACACATATTATTTGGAATCAATCAACATGGCATTCGGACTTTTAAAACTAAATTATGAGAAAAAATTATAATCATTTATATAATTTTCTTAATAATGTGCAAAGGATTGCATTGCCATTTTATTGCCTATATAGCTCTATTTAAATGATTGCTCGGCTAGTTGTTTAACTGTATTTCAATATTAAATCTTTTATTAATTCAAAATAATCTTATATTTGATTTTAGTAGAATGAATCAAAAGTGATTAAGTTATTAAAACTTTATAGAAGTCCCAATGTTTCTTGGGACTTTCTTTTTTTACTCTTTTACCAAAAACAAATGATTGATAATAGAATGTTAAATGAGCTTTTAACCCAAAGTTTTAAAGACTATTTTGGAGATTATCCTACTTTATTAGTTCGTGCACCTGGCCGAATTAATCTTATTGGAGAGCATACCGATTATAATAATGGTTTTGTTCTACCTGCTGCTATCGACAAAGCGATTTATTTTGCAATCTCCAATCGAAAAGACAAAAAATGTATCCTTTATGCTTATGATTTGGAGGATTCTTATGAATTTTCATTAGATAATATCCAAAAATCTAAAAAAAGTTGGGCAAATTTCCTCATTGGAGTATTAGCAGAAATTCTTGAAAAAGGCAAACAAATCAATACAGGCTTTAATGTTGTATTTGGTGGGGACGTTCCACTTGGTGCAGGGCTTTCATCTTCGGCAGCCGTTGAAAGTGGCATTGGTTTTGCCCTCAATGAGTTATATAATTTAGAACTCTCTAAACTTGAATTAGCACTTATTGCTCAGCAGGCCGAACATAAATATGCTGGCGTAAATTGTGGAATTATGGATATGTTTGCTTCTATCCATGGCAAAGCAAATTCGGTAATAAAACTAGATTGCCAAGACCTCAGTTTTGAGTATTTCCCCTTTAATTTCCCTAATTATACACTTATTTTGTGTAATACTGGTGTAAAACACAACCTCGGCGATAGTGAATATAATCAACGTCGAGCTGAATGTGAAGAGGGTATTCGTATTCTCCAATTTGCATTTCCACAAGTCGATATTTTACGTGATGCAACTATACCTATGTTACGTAGTCAGGCCGATAAATTACCCCCAATCGTATTTCAGCGATGCAAATACGTTATCGAAGAAATCGAACGTGTTTATGTTGCTTGCAAAGCCCTCGAAAATAATGATTTAAAGACTTTCGGACAAAAAATGTATGAAACCCACCAAGGTCTAAGTCAGGATTATGAAGTTAGCTGCCCAGAATTAGACTTTTTGGTTGAGCATAGTCAGAACTTTGAAGCGGTAGTTGGTGCAAGAATGATGGGCGGTGGCTTTGGTGGATGTACTTTAAATTTAATTAAAGCAGATGCTGCTGATGATTTTATAAAAAATATTAGTCTTGCATATCATAAGGCGTTCAATATTCAATTACAAACTTATATTGTAAATATTTCTAATGGTGTTGAGAAAATAGAAAAAGAGCTGGTGATAAATTGAAAAATGCTTAAATTGCAAGAAAATAAAAGCACTTTTAGCTTAAGAATGATTTATAGTTTAAAAGTTTAGTATTTGTGTAAATACCAAACTTTTGCTACTGTTTTTCTAATAAACTATTCTTCATGAACAGAGCAAAAAATCTCGAAAGATTAAAAAACGAAGAATTTGATATTTGCATCATTGGTGGAGGAGCAAGCGGTGCAGGTTGTGCGTTAGATGCTACTTTACGAGGTTTGAAGGTAGCCTTGATTGAAAAAGAAGATTTTGCAGCCGAAACATCTTCAAAATCAACCAAGCTAATTCATGGAGGCGTAAGGTATTTAGAACAGGCTTTCAAAAATCTAGATTTTGCCCAACTACGACAAGTCCAACACGGCCTCGAAGAACGCCACACTGTTATACGGAATGCACCACATTTAGCACATCCATTGGCTTTAATTACGCCTGTTTTTAGTTGGTTTGAAGGCTTTTATTTCAAAATTGGACTAACTATTTATAGTTTATTTGCCAAAAACGATTCAATGCCAAAAGCCGAATGGCTCAATAAAAAAGAAACTTTTGAGCATATTCCTACCCTTACACCCAAGCTTCACAGTTCGGTCATGTATTATGATGGGCAACTCGACGATGCTCGCTATTGCTTGGCTCTCGCTCACTCAGCCGATGAAGCCGGTGCAATCGTAGTAAATCATGCCTCTATTACAGGTTTTGAAAAAGACAGCCATGGAAAGCTAACGGCAGCTATTGTAAATGACAATTTGAAACAACTAAAAACTCATAACTCAGAATCGTACAGTGAACCTTTCAAAATTCATTCAAAACTTTTCATCAATTGTACTGGCTCGCATGGAGATATTATAAGGCTATTGGCAAACCCTAAACAGGAAAAACGCTTGCGACCAAGTAAAGGTGTGCACATTATTCTTCCAGCCGAAGTGCTAAATAGCCAAGATGCAATGTTGATTCCAAAAACTAAAGATGGACGAGTTATTTTTGTGATCCCGTTTGAAGGAGAAGTAATGGTTGGAACAACCGACGATGAGTATCTTGATTTGGAAAAAGAACCTATTCTGATTGAACAAGAAATAGATTTCTTGCTTGACACCCTTCGCCCATATTTAGCCAAAGTACCTGAGAAATCAGAAATTAAATCTGGTTTTGGGGGTTTACGCCCACTTATTGCTTCATCTGGCTCAAAAGCAACTAAAAAACTCGTCCGTGACCACGAAGTTGAGTTTGACGAAAAATCAAATTTATTAAGTCTTTTGGGTGGAAAGTGGACAACTTACCGTCTAATGGCAAAAGATACAATTGATGAAGCCTGTAAAATTTTAAGCAATAAAGTAGTATGTTTAACCGATCTGCATTATCTGATTGGAGGCGAAAATTATAGTTTTGAAGAATGGATAAATATTCAGAAAACATATAATCTTGACGTGGATATATGTCAGCATTTATTAAAAAAATACGGAACGAAAGCCAATGAAGTTTTAGAAGTTTCAAACCAAATCGAACGTATCCACAAAGATTATCCCTTCATCAAAGCTGAAATTATTTACACAATTCGTGAAGAAATGGTAGGTAGTTTGAGAGATTTTTTTGCCAGACGTACTCGCATGGAGCTAATGGATTGGAAAGCGACATTAAGTTCTGTTGATGCAGTTGGTGATATCATGGCAATTGAACTAAATTGGTCAGAAATTCAAAAGCAAACAAACATTGATGACTATAAAAAGCTTTTGAAAAATTTCATTCAAACAGCTTACATAAATTAATTTGAATAGCATAATCTTTATTCAACCCTAAATATGAAATGATTTTCGGTAGATGTTTGAGTAAACTAAATTAAATAGGAAAATAAATCAGATTTCCTCAATTGAATTTAAGGATGGCTGACAAAAAAGTACTTACACCACCTACCACAGCAGACATATAAATGTTACTGCGAGTAATGATATTGAATTTGAGTAAATGATTTATAGAAAAAACACAATCAAAATTCAATGGGGTGGATTTCCGTTTTAATCAAGAATAATTTGAATTTTCTTAGTTGCACCAGTAGGTATTTTAAAGCGATACGCCTAGGCCAAGCCCACCACGTAGTTCAAAATTACCGAAAGAATATGAGGGCGTAAAGTTAACTCTTATAAAAACAACTCTTGGACGCGGCGGAACATCAAAAACGACTTGTTGTCTCAATCCAATAATTCCAAAAGAATAGCTGCGGGTCTCAGAACCTCTATAAGCTATTGGAGTAAAACCAGCCCCCATTTCAACAAAAAATTCGGAAGCAATTTTTGATGGAGCTGATTGGCACCTCAAAGAGACTCTCTTATTAATGCCTCTTCGAAGGTTATTGATTAGATAATTATATGTAACCGATGTTGGAACGGAGATACCTCCCCCATTCGTAGGTGCAGTTCCTACTGATTTACCCCCTGGTAGGAAACCAAACCCAGTACGTAAAGCTAAAAAACTGGTTTTCCACCTTATTGGTAGATATTCTACGTTTATCGACCCCAGCGGACTTATAGCAAATGATTCGACCATAATTGCGGTGCGGTAGCGAGTACGATACATTATTTGAGCATTAGCTGTCTCAACTAATGTTATTATGACTATTAGGGTTAGAAAATATTTCACTTAATTATAGGGATTATGTCAATTAACATAAGATAAAAACGTGCCAAAGTATATCCGCTTAAATAATATTTAACTACTTTCTAACTTAAAGTTTTATTGAAAACGAATTTTATGGTTAAAAAATTACAATACTAAATGTTAAAACATAAAAAAGACAAGTTACCTTGCCTTTTTTTATAAATACGATAAAATATTATTTATGGATTGCTTACCAATTCTTTTTGTTTTTCTGTTAATCTGAATCTTTCACCATAAGTATCGGCCAAACGTTCTACTTCCTTTAAGAAAGTTTCTATTCCAACAAAATCTGGAAAATTGAGCGTTCCACCTGCATACGGAGGGAATCCCCACGCCAATATAGAACCGATATTTCCATCTAATTTTGTCATCAAAACACCTTCATCCAAACAACGAATTGATTCCACCACTTGGCGATAAAGTAATCGTTTTTTCACTTCTTCAACATCAGGCTGATTCTTTGAAACAGGGAAAAATTCGGCCAATCCTTCCCACAAAAACTTTTTACCGCCTTCTGGATATTCATAGAAACCTTTTTGATTTTTCTTTCCAAATCGGCCTAAGTCTTCAACCATCATTCGAGTTACTTGATATGCACCATCTTCTTCGCTCAATGCCCCGTCAGCAATCGACTGCTTAGAAATTTTCAAGGCTAAATCTAAAGCGACTTCATCCGAAACCGCCAACGCTCCCACAGGCATTCCAGCATTTTTGCCGGCATTTTCAATTAAAACAGGGTCAACACCATCTTTTAGTAGAGCAATTCCCTCAGATGTGTATGTACTAAAACAACGAGAAGTATAAAATCCACGAGAATCATTGACTACGATTGGTGTTTTGCGAATTTTCTTTACAAAATCCACTGCTAATGCCACAGCATAATCGGAAGTTTCTTTACCACGAATCAATTCCACCAACATCATCTTGTCAACTGGCGAGAAGAAGTGAATACCGATAAAATTTTCAGGTTTTGCCGATGCATTTGCTAAACCACTAATCGGAATCGTAGAAGTATTAGAACCAAATACACCCGGGCCATGTTCCGCATTCTCAACTAACATTGGCTCTGCTTCTATGGTAACACTTACTTTTAACTCACGATTTTCAAAAACTGCCTCGATAATCAAATCACAATCCTTCAAATCGGCTACATCTGCTGTTGGCTTTATCAAACTCAATAATTTTTCTCCTTTATCGGTCGTAGTTTTTCCTCTTTCTATGCCTTTCTTAATCAAACCTCTCGAATAATCTTTCCCTTTCTCGGCATTTTCAATAGTTGTATCTTTCAAAACTACTTCAATTCCAGACATCGCGGATACATACGCAATGCCTGCCCCCATAAAACCAGCACCTAAAATTCCTAGTTTTTTGACATCAGTTGGAGGAATTCCTTTTGGTCGACTTGCTCCTTTATCGGCTTCGTTCTTACCCAAAAACATTACTCCGATTAGATTTTTAGCTTCACGAGATGTGGCAACTTTCACAAAATAACGTGCCTCAATCGGAATCGCTCTGTCCATATTTACTTGCAAACCTTCATAAACACAAGAAAGAATCGCAATCGGAGCGGGATAATTACCCTTGGTTTTATCCATAACCATGGCAGTTCCTCCAGCAAATGTACGCATGCCATTAGGTGATTGCACATTTCCACCGGGCACTTTATAGTTTTCACGGGCTTTGATTGCCCCTGTTTTCTTATCAAATTCATCCCATGGCTGAATAGCTTTCGGATTGGCCAAAATCCATTTTATGGCTTTTTCCATCATTTCTTCACGGGTTGCCGCAATATCATTGACCATCCCATAACCAAAAGCTTCTTTAGGTGAAATCCTCTTACCTTCCACCATCAACATCAAAGCTGCTTCCATGCCAATAATACGTGGCAGACGTTGCGTTCCTCCACCACCCGGAAGTAAACCAAGTTGAACTTCGGGCAAACCAATAACTGCCTTTGGGTTATCAAGAGCGATTCGATAATGACAAGCCAAGCATATTTCGTAGCCACCACCCAAAGCAGTGCCATTCATGGCAGCAACAACTGGCTTTCCACAAGTTTCGAGTTTACGGAAAATAGCATTAAAATCAAGCGAAAACTTGTGCATTTCGCTTGGGTCTTTGCTATTATTACGTAAAATCATCTTTACATCGGCTCCGGCAATAAACTCATTTTTATCGGAGCTGATTATGATTCCTTTTACTTCGGCGTCGGAATATGCTTTTTCGAGATGCCCCTCAAATTCAGGAATCGAAATATCGTTTAGAACGTTCATCGGCGAAGTCGTCATGTTCCAGCTGATAATCGCTACGTTGTTTTCTACTTTATAATTAATTTCCATTAGATGGTTGAATTTTATTGTTGCATAAAAATAAAGTATGCTTGCATACTATTTTGCAAATATAAAAAAATAATAATAAATAGTTATAATAGACAAAATGATTTATTCATCAGAACCTCAAAAGTAAAAAAGCCCTCAAATTGTAAAAAATATACATTTTTAGGGCTTTTTAAAAAAAAATACTGATTATTCTTATAGTTCGAATGCCAATCTAACTCCCTCATTATCAACAATCAAAGAAGCAAATTTACCGCAAGGAATCGTCCAATTGATGGCTTCATGACCAACTGGAAAATCATAGCAAATTGGATAATTATACTCAGCAGTATGCTCAGCAATGATTTCGTAAAAAGTTTTGCCGAACGGTCCGTCGTTTTCTTTTATGAACGAAAAATTTCCTACAATTAAACCTGCTAAGTTTTTAAGTTTTTCAGCACGTTTTAGCTGAATCATCATGCGGTCAATGTTATAGAGATACTCAGAAATATCTTCGATAAACAAGATTTTTCCATTGGTATTGACTTCAGATTTTGAGCCAATCAAATGTGCCAAAATACAAAGATTTCCACCCACAATTTGCCCTGCTCCTACTCCTTGTTTATTAATTGGTCTTGATGGAATTGTATAGTTTATATTCTCACCAAAAAGAAATGCTTCGAGTTTCTGAACTGAATCATAATCTCGCATAAAAGTTTTGGGCATAGGAGCATGAAAACTCTGGAAGCCCAATATTTGAAGTTGCCAATGTACGGCAGTAATATCCGAAAATCCAATTATCCATTTCGGGTTTTTCTGAAATTTAGAAAAGTCAACAGCATCAATAATTCTCGAACTTCCATACCCACCTCTGGCTGAAAAAATAGCTTTAATTTCTTGATTATCAAGTTGTTGTTGAAAATCTCTTAAACGAACTTCGTCATTTCCTGCAAAATTAAAATAGGAAGCACTTACAGATTCGCCTACTATAACTTCTACACCCCAGTTTTCTTGCATGAGGTTGATTGCCGACTGAATATCTTCGGAATTTAGCTTGCTGGCAAGGGCTATTATGGCAACTTTATCACCTTTTTTTAAGAATGGAGGAGAAATTAATGAGTTCATTTTTGTTTTTTTTACCACGGAGGTTCTGAGAAGCGGTTTGCGGCCTCGCATAGAGTTTCACGAAGTTTATTCTCTGAAAATTAAAAAATAAATTATGGATTTAAAGATACTAGGTCGTAATTATGAATTTTACGTAAATCTAAAATATAACTTTCGTCATGGTTAGTTTCTAACATTGGCTTGAACTTTGCCCCCCAAACAAGTTCATCATTGAAATATGAATGGCGTTTGTGCACTACATCTGCAAAAGTATCATCTACGCCCTCAGTGGAAATCATAAATTCGGCATCAACTTCGGCGAGCGATTCGGCGGTTTCACCATAAAGTGGACTATCCTCGGTTATGGCATGAACAATTGTCCAGTTTGTAGGGAAAAAATTTACTTTCGAGCGTTCGAGGGTGAGGCTGTAATATTGTCTGTTTCTGACTCCATTCTTTTCTTCTACTCTTGAAAAATCCAAACTTACAATCATGTTAATAATTTGATTGCTCTTTTCATTGACCATTCTGAACATAAAGGCATTTGTGTCGAGATATGGAGCAATAATAGCATTTCGGCTGAACAAAATACGAGGGTTTGGGCGAGAAAAACGACCGTATAATAAACCCGTAATAAAAGCAAACAGCATTAAACCACTGAGGGCTTCAATAGAAGCTACGAAACTGGCAGCAAAACCAACGGGAGCTATACGCCCATAGCCAACGGTAGTAAGTGATTGCGCTGAAAAAAAGAAGGCATCCCAAAACTGAGAGTCTGTGTTGGTCATATTAACACCTGCCAAATGCTCTACCCCAATGAGATAATAAAGGCTCGCAAAACATAGATTTAAAATTAAGTAAACTATGAGTACCATGGCAATAAATGTACTCCAGCGAATTGTAATTAGGCGATTGTAGAGGTTAAGCCAAGCATCAAACGACTGCCCGACACGCTTGACATTAAACAGACCATTACCAGTAATTAAACGCGTTTGACGGTCGGTCATTTTTGTACCGAAGCCTAAATCTTGACGATTACGTTCATTCTCTACGAGGGAATCTTTTTTCTTCATTATTGTGGCATATTAAGTAACGAACACCCAACATATTCTCTGTTATTTAAGAAACAACACAATTTTACTACAAAAAGGTTTTCAAAGAAATACAACATCATCAATTACTGACTCACCAACATCTTTATTTATGAGGTCGAGTAGCTTAGTTTTGGCCATAAAAAGTTCTTTACGAAGCGGAGAAGAGTCGATTCGAAGATATAAAACTCTGTTTTTGACGTAGATTTCTTTGGTTCGAGAAGCAATTGTTTGGCCCATCATTCGTCCCCAAAATGCTATTAAATAAGTTTCGTTGAAGCGAGTTTTTAAATCGAATGTTTTTAGGAATGCTTCGATAGCTTCTTTCATCGGTGTTGCTTGCGAACGACGTGTAGTTTCAGATGCCATGAATTTTTATCTTTTAAGGATTAGCCAAGCTATTTAAATAACTCAAAAACTTCAAAACTTACAAAAGCCTTTTCAGCACTTGGTTTTACCAAACCGTTCTAAGGTGAAATAATTATTATTTTATCATCAAAATTTATTACCGAACTGGCACTTTGAGATAAATTGTATCATTATATTTCTTCAAAACTAACTCTGGCTCTTAAAAATGAATCTCGCTTGGAAATATATTATTAGTCTAGATATAACAAAGATTTTAATAATATAATTTTAAACCCAAAAGTTGCATTTGTGACTTGAATGTAGCTTATATTTAATTGCTTCGGTAAAGGTTTCGTGGAAATGTAAAGTGAATCGTAATACTTATTTATAAGTGGATATCCAATTTATGCAGAATATCCCGACTTGTTCAGAGAGTTTAAAAGCTAAAATACGAATGCCTCTAAAAAACACAGAGTTAAGGTTTTAATATTCATCTTTTAAGTCAATAATCGATATTCTACATTTAATAGAAATTAATTTCTGCTAGTTGTGGAATATCGAAATCGGACTATTTATATATTTTTTACTTTTTTCTTGCGACTGAAGTTTTATCGAAAGTCAATCTTGCACCGCCACCAGCTGAAATTGTAACAGTTAATTCATCTTTTGATACTATTTTGCCGTGCATTCCACCGAGAGTTACGATTTCGTCTCCTTCTTTCAACTCCTCAACCATTTTCTTTTGGTCACTTGACTTTTTTTGTTGTGGACGAATCATGAAGAAGTAGAATACTACAATCATACCGACCATCATCACTATCGAAAACATACTGTTTCCACCTTGAGCTTGTAAAAGAATCATTATTTTTGATTTTTGATTAGAATATATTTATTTTACTTTGGCTAAATATTTAGCCTTTTATAACTTTTAAATTGATTTTAAATTAGCTTTGGTAGAATCTGAAATATCTTTCCCATAAACGATTGCGGTGAAAGCCAAAACTGTTTGTGGAGGATTGGCATTAGAGTATATTGTAACAAATTTTTTATTTGTACCCGCTTTTCCTTGACTATTAAAACGAACGGTGATTTGGTCTGACTGACCTACTCCAATCGGATGATCAGGTTTTGAAGCAACTGTACAACCACACTGAACTTGCACATTGGTAATTGTTAATGCACTTTTACCAATATTTTTAAATTTAAATACATGCGAAACTGTATCACCTTCGGTGAGTGTTCCGAAATCAACCACTTCTTTATCAAACTCCATTACTGGAGCATTCGCCATAGCCGCTAATGAGTCTTCTTTGCTCATTCCAGTTTGGCTTTTTGAATCAATTAGGTTGCAAGAAAAATTCATTCCTGCGAGAATAATTGTTGAAGTAAAAGCTAAAAATACCTTTTTCATCTCGTTTTATAATCTGTTATATTTTGAACATTAATTACTTTAAAATCAAGGTAATCTGACAATTTGAAAGTGTGATGATTAGATAATAAATGTAACTTTTTCAGATTGTCAAAATTTTATATTACTTTTTGTTAATCTTAAAATATTGTAAATTCTGTTAGTTTTTTGATTTAATTTGGCTCATCAAAGATTCTACATCTTCGAGTAATTTTTCTGCTTTTATGCGGGCTTCGCTTACTACTTTTTGCCCTTCAGCTTTAGCCGAACTATCTCCTCCAACTACTTCCATCGCTACTTCGTCGCCTCTTTCGATGAGGTCGTTGATAAATTTCTGTAATTGTTCACGGTATTTCGATAGACGGAACGAAAGTTTATCACGAGTTATTTCACCTTTTTCGGGTGCGTACAAAATTCCGATAGCTGCTCCTGTAGCTACTCCAGCCAAAAATGCAATGAAAGTTCTTGATGAATTGCTCATAAAATTTAATGAGTAAATGTTAGAATATTTGAATGAGTGAGTAAAATTCTCACTAAAACTAGTACTTATTTATTGAGATCTCTTTTTTAGACTTATTTATTATCCAACATACCTCTACCACTCTTACGAAGTTTACCCGATTCTTTGAGGTCTTTGGATACTCCATCTAAAATACCATTGACAAATTGCCCACTTTTTGGTGTACTATAATCTTTGGCGATTTCGATAATTTCGTTGATCGTCACCTTTACTGGAATACTCGGATAATTAATCATTTCAACTACTGCCATTTTCAATAAAATATGGTCAGTGATTGCAATACGCTCGATTTCCCAATTTTTGAGTTTTGGAATCAGAATATCTTCTAAATATTTGGCTTCGAGAATACTTTTCTGATACAAAGTTTGTAAAAATTCTTTTCTTTCTTCCCATTCAACGTCTAAAATTACAAATTTTAATTTACCATCTTCCACCAGTGCCTGAAAAGTATGAGTTACTGCAGCTCTGAGGGTTTCGATGTCGTCAATCCAATATAAATCTTGCTTTTCGAAAAACTCCCACGCAATTTCCTGTTTCAATATTACGTTTTTGAGTAGATATTTCAAAATCGCAAAGTCTTCCTCGAGCGTATGATTGGTTTTTGACACATATTCTTGGTAACGGTCATTTGATCGAATAACCTCACGGTACAGCTTGGCCACAAAAACTTGTTCATTGCCCAAACTAATACTTCGACGGCTACACAGAACTTCTAGTGATTTATCTTGACTTAGAGCCTTAATAACTTGGTTATCAATAAGTTTTGATTTTCCTTCGCCATTACTATCTTGATTGGCACGCTTACCAAGTTCTAAAAAAAGCAATAAGATTTGCAAATATAATTCATATACCCTTTCTGCCTCAATTACCATGCGGCCAGCGTAGTGCTGAACGTCTTTCCGGTTTTTAAGAAGGTAAAAATCTTTTGCTTTTTCGACCATTCTCAACACTTCATCGGGTGCATCAAACTTTTCGGTTTCTTGTCGAGAAAAAGCTTCTTGAAAAAGATTTTGACCTAATTTTTTCAATCCTTCAAGTTTCTCTTTATCTTGAAATTCCATTGAATTTAAATCTGGAGAAAAATGGTCGGCAATTAAGTCAATAGCTAACTGGAAATTCGCACCCTCAGCTTGCTTATAAGCAAATAGGGATTGCATCGCACGAATCCGTATGAGGCGTCTGTTAAGCATAGGTGTTCAAAGAACTGAAGTTTTATTGTGGGTCAAAATTAGTAAAAAAAAACAACAACCCCTAACGCCTAAAGGGGGATTTCGCTTACTAAAGAACAATAAATCGTTCGTGTTGCTAAAATAATAGTTATTTTAAAGTAGATTTGAGTTTATGAAAAAAGCTAAAATGAATATAAAAGCGAGATATATTTTACTTATTTTACTGTTAGTCAGCCAGTTGAGCAGTTTTTCGCAAACCTATACGGCAGACCAGATAAAAGAAGACCTTGAAAATCTAAAAAACGAGATTGAAAAATACCACCCCGACCCAAATAAATATATTTCTAAGGAGCAATTCGCTTTCATGCAAGATTCTCTTCTACAAAGAGTTTCGGGACGATATTCACTCCGAGAAGCCTATTTTACATTTTTGCCCTTGGTGCAGGCCGTTGGTTGCGGACATACGCATATGTCGCCCGACCGCAGATTGCTTTCTAAGAGCAATTCGTTCACCGAACGTCCGAAGTATTTTCCGTTTAGTGTGCGTTATATCAATAATCAATTGTTAGTTTCTCGCAATTATTCGGCCGATAAAAAAATTACTCGGGGCACTGAAATCTTGGAAATAAATGGACAACCTGTCATGGAAATCTTGAAGCAACTTGAAAACATTTCTTATTATAATGGCGATGGTACAAACCCAAATGCAAGAAAATATTATGCGATTCGAGAATTTAGAAAATTGTATTATTTATGGAAAGGTGAAGAAGAATCTTTTATCGTAACATATCAAAAGCAAGGGCAAAACAAGTCAAAAACTAGTAAAATTGAAGGACAGAGTGTAGATTTTATGGAAAAAATGCTTGAAACTCGTTATCCTGACGTTGACGAAGATACAACGGGAATTGTATCTTATCGGGTCATTGATTCAAGCCAAAAAGTTGCGATGGTCGATATTCGCTCGTTTATGTATGGTTTAAAAGATTATGGACGAAGTACCAATTTTGAAAGCGAAACTCGCAAAATTTTTAGAAAGTTGGAAGAGAATAAAATCGAAAACTTGATTTTGGATTTAAGAGGAAACTCAGGCGGAATTATTGACTATTCGATTTTCTTTCTGCGATATTTTGCCAATCAACCATTCGAAGCCTACAAAATAGGTTTTCGCGATGAGGGCTTGCAAAGACTCAAGCAAGATTATAAAAAATATGATGCATATTTGGCCAAAGAAGCAGCTTCGAGACTCAATAAGGAATTTACAGTGCGAGATTCGGACGGTTATTTGGAGAGTAAATACCAACAAAAGCAACGCCCTCACGATGAATTTAGATTTAATAAAAACGTTTATGTACTCATGAATGGCGGTACATTTTCTGCTGCAGCCTTATTGGTTTCAAAACTTCATAATATGGGCGTTGGCACCTACGTCGGTATGACTTGTGGGGGTGCTTATGATGGTTGTTCAGCAGCTCAGTTTTCCACTATAAAACTACCAAATACAGAATTAGAGATTTCCTTACCATTAGGCAGGATTCTTTATAATGTTGATGCTAAGAAATACAATAAGCCAAATCTACAACCTGACTTTGAGGTAAATTCAAACATTGAAGACTTTTTGAATAATGAAGATACGGTGCTGAAATACACACTCAATTTGATTAAAAACAAAATTAAAATTAGGTAATTTTATATAGTCAACTGTCCGTTGTAAAAAGTACAAATCAAGAAATTTTTATTAACCAATAAAAAATACACTAATATCCAGTACACCAGAAAGGAACCACTATGCAAAAGTTTTTCATTCTTACACTATTTCCACTTTTTTTGCAAGCACAAAAATCAAAAAATAGTTTTATGCCAGAAGAAATTCAGGCAGATATGGCGTTTCTGAAAAAACGCTTCGAGAAAATACATCCAGGAATGTATTTTTATGTGAAGAAAGATGTATACGAACAGATGTATGATTCACTCTATAACTCTATCAATCAGCCACTTAAATACTTAGAAACATTTAGAGTTTTATCTCAATTAGTGACCGACGTAAAAGATGGACACACCAATCTGCGATATGATAAGAAGCGATTCAATAAAAAAGATGCCAAGTTTGTACCTTTTTATCTACGAAAAATTGATAAAAATTACTATTTAGCCTTGAATTATTCAGCTGATTCAACAATCATTCGAGGAAGTGAAGTTTTGGCTTTCAACGACGAACCAGTTGGTCAATTAATGCAGAAACTCAAAGCATTTGTTTCGAGTGATAATGCCAATGAACACGTAAAAGACTACTACACTGCAAGTGCTTTTCCGACTTATTTCAAAAGGTACTTTGGAGAAGTTGATTCGATTAAAATCACTTATCGTTTACCCAAAAACGATACTATTTTCGGTAAAAAAGTAGCTTGCCAGACGAACAAAGAAATTCTTAAAATTGACAAAAAACGCTACAAAAATCTAAATCGACCCAATCTTTCGCTAAAAATCATTGATAGTCTCAATCATATAGCTAAATTAGATGTCACGGAATTTTCAATGAATGGAAAGTTTCTGGATTTGAACAATCAGAAATTCAAGCGGGTTTTGCGAGCCAGATTCAAATCAATTAAAGACCTCAAAGTAGAACATCTGATTATTGATTTTAGAGCCAATGGCGGTGGATTTATTCCAAATATTTCTCGTTTTCTAAAATACCTTTCGCCAAAACCTTTTACTTTGGTTGACACTTTAGCTTTGAAGAAAAAATCCTATTTTACAATTTTTAAACCTTACTATTTTGGTCCTCCAATAACAATGTGGATGGGTTTTATGAAACGTGATAAGGAGTTTATGTATCGAGTAAACAAGCGGAATGATAAACAAAAACCCGAAAAACAATTAAGTTATCGAGGAAAAACATATTTCATAACTGACCCAGGTTGTTATTCGGCAACCACTTTTACACTCAATTTAGCAAAAGATTTAGGAATCCCCGAAAAAATAATTGGGCAGCAAGTGGGTGGTGCGAGTTGGGGAAGTTTTGCGGTAAATTGGCAGGATTTCAAGCTACCAAACACAAAATTTATTGTGCATACGCCTTTGATGAAAATTAGTCATAATTTGCCAAATAATACAAACAAAGATTTTTTTCTACAACCCGACTACGAAGTAAATCGCAATCGTGAAGAACTACTGAAAAACAATACAAGTGTGATTGACTTTACGGTTGAAATGATTCGGCAGAGTAAGGCAATGAGAGAAAATTAAAACTGTTCTTACTGTAATCTAAGGTTTGAAAATCATAAAATAAATTGCCGCCTGCTTTAGTTGGAGGATGGATGAAGGTAATTTAGGAATTGACTTTAGTCAAAATGCATAAGCTAATGCTTGACTAAAGCGATGATTTTATTGTTATTTAAAGTATCTACCAGCTAAAGCGGTAAGTTATTGAAAAATTAAAAAATGATTATTGAGTAAAATTAACGCTACATGCAAAATTAAATTATTAAACTTTTTATCAATTTATTGTTTAAAATAAAATGAAATTTATGCCTAGACGTACTTCGATTAATGATATTCAATAGAATATTGATTTGAATAATTTAGAGCGAATGGTGCAAGACAAACGCAATAAAAAACGTGCCGATGTCAAGAAAAATGGGCGAAATCGGCATTATACCAAAGTTTTGATAAGATATCAACTTAAAGATGGACTGACAATTGATGAAGCAAAAAATATGGTACTTCTGAGCTAAATTCTCAAAAGTACCATTTCATAAAAACTTTTATTTTTACCAAAAAATAGTATAAATAATGATAAAGATTACCAATACAACCACCGCACCGACAGCGAAAGTTCTATCAACTTTAAACCATTCTTTCTTCACTTCAAAAGCGTTTTGATGGTCTTGCCCTTTTCCTTCAATCAAACTGATGATTACATGAACCAACGAACAAATCCAGAAAACAACGCCCATTCGATTCAAGAATGGGAACTCAGGATAAAGATTTGCAATCATTGCCGAAAGGGCAATACTCAAAATAGCAGCCGTTAAAGCTCCATTTGCAGTAGCTTTTTTCCAAAAGAAACCAAGCAAGAAAATACTCAAAATTCCAGGAGAAATATAGCCTGTGTACACTTGAATGTACTCAAACGCTTGTCCAAAATTAGCCAAAAGTGGACTCACTATCAAAGCAATAATAAAGGCGATGATGATTGCCACACGCCCCGTCCATACTGTTTGTTTTTCGCTCAAGTTTTTATTGAAGAACTTGGTGTGAATGTCAAGCATATATATCGTAGAAATACTATTAGCTTTTCCAGCCAAGGATGCTACGATTGCGGCGGTAAGAGCTGCAAATGCCAAACCTTTTAAGCCAACCGGCAATAAATTTAATAAAACAGGATAAGCATTGTCGGGTTTAACGATACCATTTTGCGTAATACCATTTACGATAGAAGCATCAGCGTTTTCTTGAAAAATCACATAAGCCGCCAAACCTGGCAAAACCACGATAAACGGCATTAACATTTTCATAAAAGCCGCAAACAAAACGCCCTTTCGAGCTGTAGAAATATCTGCCCCCAATGCACGCTGAGTCATGTATTGATTACACCCAAAATAATTGAGATTATTTACCCACTGTCCACCGATGATAAACATCATAATACCCGGCAATTGCTTGTAGGCATCAATAAAACCGCCCTTTCCATCGTGAACTTGGTATTGATTAGGCTTAAAAATCATGTGTAAATGGCTATCTGCTTTGTCAGCAATTAAGTGTAAACCTTCAAAAACACCAGCTCCTGTACCTACTTTGTTTGAAAGTAAATCAAGAGCTAAATAGGTGGTTGCCAAACCTCCAAAAATCAAGCAAACAACTTGGATAACGTCGGTATAACCAATTACTTTCATACCTCCGAGCGTAATTATAACTGCAAAAACTGTAAGGAAGATGGCACAAGTCATAAAGCTAAAACCTGTCATTTTTTCCAGACTCAAACCTCCAAGATAAATTATTGTAGTAAGATTGACGAAAATATAGAGAAAAAGCCAAAAAATCGCCATGATTGTTGCCAGTCTTTTATCATAGCGTTTGGCAAGAAATTGCGGCATTGTAAAAATCTTATTATTGAGATACATCGGCAAAAAATATACCGCAACAATTATGAGAGAGACGCCACCCAACAATTCATAAACCGAAATGGCAATACCGAGTTGGAAAGCTTGCCCGCTCATGCCGATAAACTGTTCGGCCGAGATATTTGAGGCGATGATTGAAGCACCAATTGCCCACCAAGTTAGCGAGCCTTCAGCCAAAAAAAAGTCATTACTATCGGCTGATTGTTTGCCTTTATTTTTGTAAATCCAATAGCCGTAGGAAGATACGATGATGAAATAAATCAAAAAGATAAGGTAATCGGGCGTTTCGAGTCCAAGTGTCATTAGTAATTTTATTAGGATTGATTTTAAGCCGTGAATATATCAATAAATTCTTTAAATCGTCATATTTTTTCCTTAAAAAAATATAAATAAATAAAACGATACAATCAACAAATCTCCCAAATTGTATTTTTGGTCTATGTAATTAGTTTTTTCTTCTCAAAACGTCGCCAATTATTTCAAAAACAGCTATTTTTATCAGTTATTACCTTTAGCTAATCAAATGATTATAAAACTTTACTTCTTACTGCTAATTCCTATTGTTTTTTGCTTTCAATTATCTGCTCAAACCATTAATGAACAGAAATACAAAATTCATATCAAGCGAACTTCTGAAAAGATAAAAATTGATGGAATATTAGATGAAAACACTTGGAAAATTACCGAGAATACGCCACCATTTCGTCAGCAATTTCCTTATGATACGTCAAAGGCTATCCAACAAACGATGGCACGAGTGACCTTCGATGACGAATTCTTATACTATAGCTTTGTGGTTGAGCAACCTAGGAAATATGCGGTACTTTCTCTAAAACGAGACTTCCCAGCTGGCGGCGGAACAGATTTGGTTGTCTTTAATATTGATACTTTTAAGGATAAACAAAATGGTTTTCATTTTGCGGTAAATCCTTATGGTGTGCAACGCGAGGCTTTAATTTCAAATGGAAACATAGTTTCAAATGATTGGGATAATAAATGGTATACTGCCGTAAAAAATTACGATGACCATTGGGTAGTTGAGTGTGCCATTCCGTTTAAAACAATTAGATATAAATTGTCGGAAGATGGACAAAATACTTGGAATATAAACTTTTTTCGCAATAACCTTTTATTGAATGAACGTTCGTCGTGGGCACAAATGCCACGAAGCAGCAAAGGAACAGATTTGGCTTTTTCAGGAACTTTAATTTGGGATGATGCCCCTCCAAAACCAGGCCCGAATGTTTCAATAATTCCATACAGTATTGCTTCTGTAGGGCAAGATTTTATCAACGAACAGCCTTTAGAAAGAAAAGCAAATATTGGCTTCGATACCAAAATTGCGGTTACGCCGTCTTTAAATTTAGATATTACGGTCAATCCTGACTTTTCGCAGGTTGAGGTCGATAGACAAGTAACGAATTTGAGCCGTTTTGAAATCCTTTTTCCTGAAAGAAGACAGTTTTTTTTGGAAAACAATGACCTATTTGGGTCATTTGGTACAGACAATATTACACCTTTCTTTTCTCGGAGAATTGGAATTACAAAAAATCCTTTAACTGGAAATAGCCAGCAAGTAAAGATTTTGGGAGGAGCAAGACTCAGCGGCAAACTTACCAATAATTGGCGTATTGGTTTGTTGTCGATGCAAACCAAAGGCACTAAATTCGATGATAAAATTGGGTTGGCGGGGGCAAACTATACAGTTGGAGCAATTCAGCGAAAATTATTTACAAGGTCAAATATATCAATAATGCTTGTCAATAAAGAAAATGCTATTGGTAAATTAGAAACTCCACGAGCGGTGGATTCGTTGAAATTTCATCGAATTGTGGGTTTAGATTATAATATGGCATCAAAAAATGGTTATTGGCGAAATAAGTTTTTCTATCATCAGTCATTTACGCCGTCGGGTTTAAAGGGTCAAAATTCTGCAGGAATTATCATTTTAAAAGACTCACCGACATGGTCTATTAGTTCGGGTACCACTTATGTAGGCGAAAATTACTTCGCTCCAGTGGGTTATGTTCCTCGACAAAACTTTCTTAGAAACGAATCAAATTTTGGGTACACGTTTTATCCAAAAAGTCCAAAAATAAATAAAGTGTTAAACAACTTTGGTATAGGAATAGATTGGGATTATTTTGCCAGAAAAACTGATTTTAAAACCATAGATTATGATTTTACCCCATTGTTTTTTATGTTTCAGTTTACAAATAATGCCAGCCTGACGTTATTCCCGTGTAGATTTGCGTACACCTACTTATTTAGCGATTTTGACCCGACCAATACTGGAGGTAAACCACTTATAAAAAATCAAGGTTTTGCCTATAAACAAACACGTTTAAGCTTTCTATCGAATACTAATTCACCATTTTTCTTCAACATTAGCGGTCGAGGGGGCCAATATTATAATGGACATTTTGTGTCGTTTGGAAGTACTCTCAATTATCGGTTTATACCTCATGCCTTGCTTTCGGTTGATATCACAAATAGTAGGATAAAGTTGCCTAAGCCATACAGCTCAGCAGTATTATGGTTGGTAAGTCCACGTGCTGAAATAACGTTTAATAAAAATGTATTCTGGACAACTTTTGTGCAGTATAACAATCAGGCCAATAATTTCAATATTAATTCACGTTTTCAATGGCGTTTCAAACCAGCAAGCGATTTCTTCATTGTTTATACCGATAACTATTTCGCAACAGACCCCGAAATGCTCGAAAAACCTTATAATTTAGGTTTACTAAATAGCAAAAGTCGAGCCTTGGTGATGAAATTTACTTATTGGTTCAATATTTAATAGTAAGTACTGAGACAAAAAATGCGAGAAGGTTGTCCGCAGCGAAAGTTTGCCGCCACTATAAAAACTTGATAATCAACAAACTAATTCATGAATTTTTGTTGTTTTTTTGTCTTAGTACTTAATTATCTTTTTCTTTACAGAAAATCATTGCCTGCTATTCAGCAGCCAGCCGGTTACACTAAATCTTTCGGCAAAGGATTCGCTAACTTCGTGGTCGAGTTTTTCACTTTCAAAACAAACCAAACGTCCAGCCAGTGGAGCAATGACAATACCTTTTTCAACACCATTTTCTAATGTGTAGATAATCAAGTTTCCACCATTTTCAGGAATCCAGTTTGGGTTTAAGTAATAAATCACCGACAAAATTCTTCCTTTTTGAGCCTGAAAAGTATCTCTATGACGGCGGTAGAATTTGCCAATATCGTATTTGGCGAAATGAATTTCGGTGTCAACAATGCCCAAATAACAAGTTCGATTGAGGTAATCAACAAAGGCTTGGTTTTTATTGAGTAACATTCGTTCGGCGACATCAATAGAGTTGGTTTCGAGCCATAAAATTTCATCCCCTCTTATGAGTGCAGCTTTATGAACTTCGCTATGTTTGCCAATGCTGGCTTCTTTAAATTTTCCTGATTGGTAGCGTTGAGCAAAGGTTGCAAGTAGGTTTTTGACTTCGGCTGGTTCTAAAAAATCGTCACAAACGGCATAGCCTTTGTCCACGACTCCTTCAATAAGAAGTTCAAACTTCTGTTCTTGTGTAAGCATTTTCCCAAAAAGAAAACCTTGTAAGTCTTGCCGATTTACAAGGTTTTTTGGGTTTTGGATAAAGGTAACTAAATGTTTGGCATTAGAATAAGTTTGAATAAAATATGAACCTTGAAATGCTCTAAAACTTTGCTAATCACGAAATTTTCGTAAATTCGGGCAGATTTTAGATACCCAAAAAAAACTTCCGATGGCGACTCATAAAGTTTCAAAAAGCAAATCTGGCAAGAAAAAAAAGGTAGAAACGCCAAAGAAAATACCTTATTATAGAAAGCCAGACAACATGACTCTCGACCAATGGCAGATTGCCCTCAGGAAACAATTTGGACAGGATAATGAGTTTTTTATTACGAATATCGGCACTGAAAAAATATTTTCTGACTTTCAAGTCACTAATAGCGTCACCAAAAATTCTTATAAAGTTGCCATCAGAAGTGCCGACGATACGCACAATTTCTGCGAATGTCTCGATTTTAAAACCAATCGATTGGGCGTTTGTAAACACATTAGTGCTACGATTCATTATTTGAGTAGTGTTCATGGTTCAAAAAAAGCCTTTAAAGATGGCGTTTTTGAACCACTTTATAGTTCGGTTTATTTAGATTATTTGAATGGAAAGAAGATAAAAATCAGAATTGGCGATGAAAACCGTGATGAATATCTCAATTTAGCTAAAAAATATTTCGATGAGAATAATTTCCTAAAACCTGAATCTTATGCAGTTTTTGAGGTTTTTCTGGAAGAAGCCAAGAAAATAAGTACAAGTTTTAGGTGCTACTCCGATGCACTCGATTTTGTAATTGGCGAACGAGACAAAGTTCACCGCAGAGATTTCTTTTTGAGACTTATTCCAAAAGAAGAAAACGACTCAGCTTTTGACAGTTTAGTAAAAACTGAGCTTTTCCCGTATCAGAAAAAAGGCGTTTTATTTGCTGCAATTGGAGGACGAAGCCTCATTGCTGACGAAATGGGTCTCGGAAAAACACTCCAAGCCATTGCAACTGCAGAGTTATATAAAAAAGAACTGGGCATCAGTCGGGTGCTGATTGTTTGTCCGACTTCCCTAAAATACCAATGGAAATCTGAGATTGAAAAATTTACCGATTCCAGCGTTCATGTAATTGAAGGCACACACATCAAACGCACAGCACAGTATCAATATGTTGATGCTTTTTATGTGATTGTGAGCTACCATACCATGATCCAAGACCTTGATTTGCTCAATAAAATGGAGGCTGATACCGTGATTTTAGATGAAGCTCAACGTATTAAAAACTGGAAAACGAAGGTTTCGCAACAAATCAAAAAACTGATTACTCCTTACGCAATTATACTTACGGGTACGCCACTCGAAAACAAACTCGAAGAACTTTATTCGATTACGCAGCTCATTGATGTTTTCCGTTTGGGGCCTGTTTATAGCTTCTTGAATCAATATCAAATTACAGATGATTCGGGAAAAGTAATCGGCTACAAAAACCTTAATAAAATCTCGAAATTACTTTCTGATATTCTTATTAGACGTACAAAAAAAGAGGTTTTATCTCAATTACCAAAGCGAATGGATAAAAATTTGTTTGTACCAATGACACAAGAACAAATGGATATTCACAACGGTTTGGGCGATAATGTTGCAAAATTGGTCAGTAAATGGCGTAAATTTGGCTTTTTGAATGAAACCGATCGCCGACGTTTATTACTATCGTTGAGCCAAATGCGAATGGTGTGCGATAGCACGTTTATATTAGACCAAAAGACTCGACACGATACAAAGATTGAAGAAATAATGAATATTTTGGAAGAGTTTTTTGAAAATTCGGGCGAAAAAGTAGTTGTTTTTAGTCAATGGGAAAGGATGACAAGGCTCGTGGCACAGGAACTTACCGAACGAGGAATTAAGTTTGAAAACCTGCATGGCAGCATTGAAAGTAGGAAACGAAAAGATTTGCTCGATAACTTTAAAAACGACCCTAATAGCCGAGTTTTCTTATCAACCGATGCTGGTAGCGTAGGTTTAAATCTCCAATCAGCTTCGTTGCTAATTAATTTGGATATTCCGTGGAATCCAGCGATTTTAGAGCAACGCATTGCCCGCATTTACCGACTAGGACAAGAACGAAATGTATCAATCATAAACCTTATTTCGACCGGTACAATTGAGCATAAAATGCTCGATGTACTCAAATTTAAAGGTGCAATGGCCGAAGGAGTACTTGATGGCGGCGAAGATACTATTTTCTTGGGTGAAGATAAATTCAAGCAGTTTATGAGTTCTGTGGAAAATTTAACCGACGCTCCGCAAGACGAAAATACTATTATTGATGCCACCGAAGAACATGAAGCCGAAGAACAAAATTTCACGAATAATGCAGAAAAATCATTAATAGAATTGCCCGAGAATGCTACTACTTTTTTGGGCGATGATGATGTGCAGGAAGCAACAACAAAATCGAGTGAGCAACAATTAAAAAGCAGCCCAAGCGAAGATTTAATCAAATCAGGCGTAGATTTTTTTACTCAATTAAACCAAACTTTAAAAAATCCAGAAGAAAATAAGGCTCTGTTCGAACATCTTATTTACAGAGATGAATCTGGAAAAGTATTCTTACAAATCCCAATTGAAAATGAAGACTTTGTTGCTGAGGCTTTACAAAGTTTGAGTACTGTATTTGGAGCTTTTTTGAATCATAATTAGTTTTTGCTTAAAATTATGCACAAACCAGCATAATCAAAGAAAATTGGTTTGTTATCATTGACGTAAGCATTTGGGTGTATTTAATCAACGAATTTGTATTTCATAGAAAACTGATAGACAGTGTTTTATGTTAGTGTGGACTGTCGACTATTGACCGTGGACTACTTATTTGGTGATACTTACAACTTTTAACCTTACCTTTTTGAACAAAGAACATCTGATGGTTGAAATTTTTAAGTAAAATTGATATTGAAAACTTTGATGAAAGGATTCACGAAAACATTGCTAAACTGATCAAGAAGATGCAAATCCTAGAAACCGAACGACTAATTTTACGCGAATTCACCCTTGAAGATGCTGCTTTTATTCTCGAATTGCTCAATTCGCCCCCTTGGCTACAATTTATCGGTGAACGAAATGTAAACTCGATTGAAGAGGCTGAAAACTATTTGCTGAATGGGAGCATGAAAAGTTATGCTGAAAATGGATTTGGTTTTTATGCAGTAGTTGAGAAAGCCGAAACATCGGCCCGCACCAACCAAACTATCGGAATGTGTGGCTTGATAAAACGAGATACTTTGCCCGATATTGACATTGGCTTTGCTTTTTTACCCAATCTTATCAGCAAAGGTTATGGTTATGAAATAGCATCTGCTACACTCAATTATGCACTTAATGTCCTAAAAATCAAGCGTATAATAGCTATAGTAAATCCTGAAAATGAAAAATCAATTGGACTAATCAAGAAAATCGGAATGCAATTTGAGGAAATGATAAAATTGGGCGATGATGAAAAAGAATTGATGTTGTTTGGAATTAAGCAAAAAGTAGATTGACACTTATTTCAAATTCGGGTAAAAACAGGATTTGCCGAACAAATACCATTTTCTGTTCAAATTTTTACAGTTTTTCCAGTAGAATAAACATTCACCATTTTATGCACAAGCAAAATTACCCAAAATACTTGTACTCCGTGCTTGAAATATTCGCATATTTTATCTTCTATCTTTATAAGGAAATAAAACTAAAATGCCCATTTTATTAAAATTGGCTAATAAACACGTCCAGTAAAGATGTATTTTTGTACAAGAAATTTCAAACAGAAACTATAAATGCTAATCAAAACCGCTCAAACCAACGAAGATTTTTTAAAATGTTTCGATGTAATGCAAGCTCTGCGTCCGCAACTTACGCCCGAATTATTTCTTGATTTATTAAAAAAAATGAAAGTAGAAAATTATTCATTAATTTTTATTGAAGAAAATGAAAAAGCTATTTCGGCTTGTGGTTTCCGCTATTTGACTTCTCTTTTCGACGGACAATTTATTTATATTGATGACCTCTCGACGCTTCCCGAAGCCCGTGGCAAAGGGCATGCAGGAATGTTATTTGATTTTATTGTTGAAAAGGCGAAAGCCGAAAATCTAAAAGCAGTGCATCTTGATTCTGGACACCAAAGGTTTGATGCCCACCGACTTTATTTGAAGAAAGGAATGAAGATTGCTAGTCATCATTTTAAAATTGAATTATAAAAACTTACACAAATTTATGTTATTGCAATCCCCACAAATTACCGATGATTTTAGTGTGGGTATCGCCGAAGCATTTAAGATAAGCATATCTCAACACTTTATTTAGGAATCAAAAGAGAAAAAGTAGTCCCTACGTTTTCGGAGGAAACAACGCTAATTTGCCATTCATGAAGTTGCACAATGCGACGAGTAAGCGAAAGCCCAACGCCGTGACCTTTGGTATTTCGGGAATTTGAACCACGTTTGAAAGGCTCAAAAATTTGATTCAGTTCGTTGGCAGGAATTACCGAACCTTCGTTATAAAAATCAATAAGCAAGCCTTGATTTTCGATCTTGATTTTCACCTCAACTATGTGTTTTGGCGAAAATTTTGCTCCATTTTCTATCAAATTTATTAATGCAGTATAAAGTAGGCTTTCGTTACCTTTTACTTCGGGCATTTGTTCGGCTCTATCATCTAAACTAATCAAAATCTGATAAATAGGGTTTTTCTTGAGTAATTCAGTCCGAATTTGCCAGATAACTTCCAAGACATTAAGGAGCTTGTATTTAAACTTAGTATCATCAGCATCAATGCTTGTGAGATCTAAAAGGTTATTAGTCAACTTATTAAGTTGCTGAACATCATCTAAAACAGACCGAATCATGAGTTTCAAATCGGCAGGATTATCATTGGCCAAAAGCGACACTTGGATTTGACCAGTAATGGCAGTGAGGGGCGTACGCAACTCATGCGAAGCATGCGAAACAAATGAACGCTGAGTTTTAAAAGCTTTTTCGAGACGGTCGAGCATCTGGTTGAAGCGAATCGAAAGCTGCTCCAATTCGTCAGCTTTATTTCCTTCATCAAGTCTCAAATTGAGTTGTGCGGCACGAATCCTATCTATTTTCGTAATCATTTGTTGAATCGGAAACAACATTCTTCGAGCAAAAACCCACCCAGTAATGGCACTGATACAAACCAAAAGAAATGCCGAAAAACCTAAAGTCAAAGCTAAATTTTTTTGTTTACTAAGTCCATATTTATCAATAGCCGATGCCAATACGATGTATTGTTTATTATTATTTTTGATAACTGTGCCATACATTTCAAGTTCATTTTCTTCCCAAAAAAGTTCTTTTTCTTCTCTAATCTTATTAAGAAGTTCATGCTTTAAGTTTGGAGTATCAGAACCACTTTCGTAGATTACTTTATCATCAATATCATAAATAATGATTTCTTCTTGATTAAGAGCCGTGACATTGTTTTTATCAAGAAGTTTAAGCAAATCAGGACTGATTTCGTTTTTATTGAAAATAATAGTAGCAGCGGTGAGGGCTTCTTGACGAAGACGAGTTTTATATTCTTTTTGGCGGTAAACTTCACTTTCAAAATAAATTACGGCCGAAAAGATTAGCAATAAAATAGAAAAGATGCTCAAAAAAAGCACCGCCATGCGTGTACGAATCGTCATTTGTTTTTTAGCATATATCCCATCCCTACAATCGTGTGAATGAGTTTGTTAGAAAAACCTTTATCTATTTTATTACGCAGATAATTGACGTAAACTTCTATAAAATTTGTTCCAGTATCAAAATTTATATCCCAAACCTTTTCAGCAATATCAACCTTTGAAACCACTCGCCCTTTATTTATCAACAGATATTCGAGCAGACTAAACTCTTTAGCTGTAAGTTCAATAACTTTTCCATCTCGGCGAGCCACTTTTTCTTTCAAATCAAGCTCCAAATCGGCCTCATAAAGGCGTTCAGAAGGCTGCTCGATTTCAGCAGTTCTTTTCAACAAAGCTTTTACTCGTACCAAAAGCTCCATAAAATCAAATGGCTTTACCATATAATCATCAGTACCAACTTCAAAACCAGATAATTTATCAGCTACCGTTCCCAACGCTGAGAGCATCAAAATCGGAATTTTTTTATTTTTTGAACGAATATATTCACAAAATTCCAAACCACTAATATCAGGCAAACCAATATCCAAAATAATTAAATCGAATGAAATTTCACTAAAAAAACGCTTTGCATCGCTTCCAGTTTCGGCAACTTCAGCTTCAAAGTTTTGTGTTTGTAAGCCTTTCTTGATAAAAGTTGCCACTTTTACTTCATCTTCGACGATGAGAATTTTTTTATTTTCTATCATTATCAATGTATTAATCAATAAAGGACTCTAAATTAATAAATCTTTTGAAATATCACTAAAATTAAAAAAGCAGTCGAAAATCAACTGCTTTTTCACCTACTGTAAACTAAAAACTTAACTTTTCCCAAAAAACTTTGCTTTATTATTGCGATATAAAGATATTAATAACACCTTAGAGCCAACTTAGCGTAATATTAGAAAAGGCTTAGAATTTTTAATGTCCAAAGTTTATTAAAAATATAATATAAAAAGCTAAAGCCTACTTCTTCAATATCCCTTCTAATACCTTAATATCGCCATCGACTTTCGGTGGAGTAATGCCCAAAATTGCTGCTACAAATGGATAAACATGAATATTATCAAAAGTAGGAATTTTAACGCCCGCTTTGATATTTGGACCTTTGGCATAGAAAATTGCCCCCATTTCGGGCATTATCGAAGGGTCGAAGCCATGTACTCCCCAAACTGCACGAGTTTCTGGCTTTTTAGAAAAAGCTTCTTTTGAATAAATACTGTATGCTGGCTCAACTACAAAAAATAAATCACCGATACGTGGATGCTCATTAAAATGTAATTTTGCAGGAATTTCAGCTTTTTTATACACTTTAAAGTACGACTCTCTCGCCTTAATTACGTTATATATTGAATCTTCTTTGGCTTTATTTTTTACGAAAATATTAGCGTGCGTGCTGTTATTCACAAAAATAAAATCGTCTTTCGGTAAGCCTGCTAGAATATCTTCTTGATAAATAAAATACTTAGGTTCATTTTGCATTTCGTACATTCCGTGGTCGGCCACTAAAATCACATTTACGGGTAAATCTATCTTTTTCAAACCTTCAACCAACATCCCAACCAAACTATCAGCTTCCATGACTGCCTCTTTGGTTTTCTGCCCGTTTGGCCCATATTCGTGGCCTTGTGTATCGACCATCGAAAAATAAATCGTTATTAAATGCGGACGTTCGGCTTCGGGTAGTTTCAACCAATCGAAAACTGCATTTACCCTATTTGTGTGCGGAACTGTATCATCAAATCTATGGTGATAAGTCGGAAACTGTCCACCGATCGCAGTTTCTGAACCTACCCAAAAATAGGATGCCGATTTCATACCATTTTGTTGAACTAACTGCCAAAGCGGCAAACCACCATAATAATAGGGATCTTCAACTTTTGCACGCTGACGAATTGAGTAAAATGTATCTCGACCTTTATCATAAAATGTATTATCGACCAAACCATGATTGCCAGGGTAAAGACCTGTGACCAGTGTATAATGATTAGGAAAAGTTTTACTCGGAAACGATGGAAGCATCATTTCGGCCGCTGCTCCTTGCTTGATAAACTCTTTGATATTGGGCGTATTGAATTTTTCTACATAATCGTGGCGAAAACCATCAAATGAAACCATTACCACGTACGGAACGCCGGCTGAGAGAGTTTTTTCGTTTTTTTGAGCAAAAACCGAAATACTTAAACTCAGTAAAATGAAATAATTGAGCATATTTTTTAAAAAGGGAAACATACTTTGTTGTTTTTTAGATGAAAATGTAGAGTAAAATTAAATCAAATGCGGCGACTTTTACTAATACGATTTGACAGTTTTAAAGAAATATCTTGAGTAAGATAAAAGATGCAGTATAATTGAATTAAACAATGAAAAAATTGTATTTAATTTGAGTATAATTTTAGACCAAAACCTCATGAAAAAAATTCTTCTGCTTGGTATTCTTTGTTTAGTATCCATTTTTGCACAGGCACAAAAACAAAAAGTAATCCTCGATTGTGATTTAGGAGACGATATCGACGATGCCTATGCCGTGGCTTTGATGTTGGCTAGCACCGATAAATTTGAAATTCTGGGCATAACAACCTGTTACGGACGCACCAACGACCGTGCAGAATTAGCCTGTAAAATGCTCTATGAAACAGGTTTGGAGCGGATTCCTGTAGCTATGGGGCGAAATACCTCAAACATTGACGAACGTGCAAATTGGTATTCAGAACAATATTACTGGTCAAAAGGGTTCAGCAAAGTCAAACCGATTCAGCAAACAGGAGCAGATTTTATAATCGAACAATTACGCAAATATCCAAATGAAGTGATTTTATTTTCGGTTGGGCCTGTTACGAACATGAAAGATATTATCGAAAAAGACCCACAAGCATTGAAATTGGCGAAGAAAGTAATAGCTATGTTTGGTTCGTTTTATATTGGGTATAATGGGAGCCCAACCATCAACCCCGAATGGAATGTTAAAGTAGATATTGAAGCCTCCAAAAAATTTGTAAATTCAGGAGCGAACATCGTTTATGCAGGACTTGATATAACTGCTTTTGTAAAATGGGATAAAATGATGCAAGAAAGATTACTTTACCGCCAAAGTCCACTTACAAATGCTCTTTGTGGCTTGAAAACACTTTGGTCAAACACGGCTACTCCTACCCTTTTTGATGCCGTAGCCATCGGAATGGCACTTTATCCCGATTTATTCAAAACCGAAAAAGTGTTTGTAGAAGTTGATGATAAGGGTTTCACAAGAATTGATAAAACCAAAACTCCCAATGCCGAAATTGGCGTGAGTATCAATACCGATGAGTTTTTGAAGCGAATCATGGACGTTTATTTAAAGCAGAATTTAGGAAGATGAAACAAAAAATATTTGTTATTGGGAGTTCAAATACCGATATGGTCGTAAAATCTGAAAAATTACCATCCGCAGGAGAAACTATTCTAGGAGGAACTTTTATGATGAATGCGGGTGGAAAAGGAGCAAATCAGGCAGTAGCGGCAGCAAAACTGGGTGCAGATGTAACTTTTGTTAGTAAAGTTGGTGATGATATTTTCGGCAAACAGGCCGTTCAAGGTTTTCGAGATTTAGGTATTAATACCGATTTTGTTTTTAAAGATTTAGAAAACCCGTCGGGCGTGGCTTTGATTTTGGTTGATGCCAAAGGCGAAAACAGCATAGCCGTAGCTTCGGGGGCAAACGGAAATTTGCAAATATTGGAAGTAGCGAAAGCGATTGAACAAATTTCGACGAATGACACAGTTTTGCTTCAACTCGAAATACCGATTCCGACCGTAGAATATGCCATCAAAAAATGTTATGAAAGTGGGGCTAAAGTTATCTTAAATCCTGCTCCAGCTCAAATTCTCAACGAAACTGTTTTCCAGTATCTCGACATCATCACACCCAACGAAACCGAAGCAGAGTTACTCACGGGAATAAAAGTTACAGACCTCGAAACTGCCGAACAGGCAGCACTCAAATTCCACGATAAAGGTGTGAAAAATGTCATTATTACGCTTGGTTCAAAAGGAGCCTATTTACATAATTCAACCACCAATCGTTTAATTGCTGCTCCTGCCGTTCAAGCTGTTGACACCACTGCCGCAGGTGATGTATTCAACGGTGCTTTAGCGGTTGCACTTTCTGAAGGTAATAGTTTAAAACAAGCCATTGATTTTGCCTGCAAAGCAGCCGCCATTTCGGTTACTCGTATGGGAGCTCAAGCCTCTGCTCCTTTGCGGAGTGAGGTGGATTATTATCAAAAATAAATCAATTGCCGTCTGGGCGATACAGTTTATCTTGTCCTGAAATAGATTTACACAAAACATGGAAAAATACCTTAGATTATTCTTTATATTCTTGATAAATTCAAAAGCGTTTTCACAGACCAATAATAAAGTAGTCATCACTACTGATACTACAGTCTATTTAGGTGTTTGTGAACAAGGTTCACCTCCATCGTTTCCTGGAGGTGATAAGAAAATGGCATTCTATATGAAAAAATATATGTGTCCTGCTTATAAAGCGAATAAATTAGAAGGCTCAGTTTTGTTTAGTTTTGTTGTGGAAAAAAATGGGACATTATCTAAAATAAAGGTAGAGGAACGTGGGCATCCTTCGATTGTAACGAATGAAATTAAATGTGCAATCTATTGTATGCCTATTTGGAAGCCAGCAATATCTTGTAGTTATGAGAATAAAACAATAAATTTAGTTTATGATAGGCACATATATTACGGGAGTGTTGACCGAGAAAAATGTATTTATTTTCCACATGAAAATTTAAAAAACTAAAAGCAAGCTCTGCGAAGAATATTTCTTTGCGGAGGTGTTTTAACATCTCCTGATGTTATTCAAAAAAAGTCGTTCGGGAGAACGAAATACACTCGTGCGAAGTAGCATACTTCGCACAGCATAAATATATCAAACGACAATAAAAAATATAAAAACTCAACCTTAACATGAAAAACAAACTTTTACCAATTATTTTCTGCCTTTTATCTACAATTACTTATGCTCAAAGAATGATAACCATGAGCAAAGAAAAGCTCAAAGATAAAATCATGGGTGGTTGGGCAGGCCAAACCATCGGTGTTACTTTTGGGGCTCCAGTTGAGTTCAAGTTCAACGGCACAATGATTAACGACTACCAAAAAATTCCGTGGTATGATGGTTTACTACAAAAAACAATGACAAATAACCCAGGTGTGTACGACGACCTTTACATGGATTTGACATTCGTTGAAGTATTCGAGCGTGAAGGACTTGATGCTCCTGTTGAATCACACGCCAAATCTTATGCCAATGCGGGTTATATGCTTTGGCACGCCAATCAAGCGGCTCGTTATAATATTTTGCAAGGAATCATGCCACCTGCTTCGGGGCATTGGCTCAATAATCCGCACGCAGATTGCATTGATTATCAGATAGAGGCAGATTTTGCGGGTTTAATGTCACCTGGAATGCCTAATACCGCCTCGAAGATTTCGGATAAAATTGGTCATATCATGAATTACGGCGATGGATGGTACGGTGGCGTTTATATCGGAGCAATGTATTCATTAGCATTGACTTCAAATGACATCAATTATGTTGTAAACGAGGCACTAAAAACCATTCCAAAGCAATCAAAATATTATGAATGTATTGCCGATGTGATAAAATGGCACAAAATGTATCCTGATAATTGGAAGAAAACGTGGTTTGAATTGCAACAAAAATGGACAAATGATATTGGTTGTCCTGATGGCGTTTTTGCACCTTTCAATATTGATGCGACCATCAACTCAGCTTATGTTGTTTTGGGATTGCTTTACGGCAAAGGAGATTTTACCCAAACAATGGAAATCACCACTCGTTGTGGACAAGATGCTGACTGTAATCCATCTTCGGCAGGCGGAATTTTGGGGGCAATGTTGGGCTACAAGGCTATTCCCGAATATTGGAAATTGGGTTTGAAGGCAATCGAAGACATGGATTTTAAATATACTTCCACTTCACTCAATGATGTATATGAAATTGGCACAAAACACGCTCTACAAAATATCGAACGCAATGGTGGAAAAGTTTCAGGCGATATGATTACGATTAAAAGCCAACTTCCAATGACCGTTAGATTTGAGGAGAGTTTTAAAGGGCAACACCCACTCGATAAAAAATGGATTGGTAAAAATTTAGAAAATGAAATCGAATTAGATTTTGAAGGAAATGGCTTTGTAGTGAAAGGAGAAGCCAAACCAAAAGAAGGCAGTTCGTGGGACTCGAAAAGTGAAAAATTTGCTCAAATTGAAGTATATATTGATGGTAAATTACAAGAAACAGCCAAACTTCCAATCAGATTTACGACTCGTCGCCACGAAATTTGCTGGAAATATCAATTGAGTGATTCAAAACATAAAGTAAAACTAAAATTATTGAACCACGACCCAGAAATGATTTGCTATTTATCAGAATTAATCTGGTATTCGAGCAAACCTCAGCAACAAATGACCATTGGGACTTTTGGACCTTATAAGAAGAAATGATTAATTTCGGTGGCCTCGGCTTCGCTCAGCCACCGAATACTTCTTACTTAATCAACTTTTTTTGGTAGTTGAGCGGAGTCGAAACTATAAAAAAATAACAAAACCTAACCTCAATTAAACTATGTTCATCATTCAGGATTATACCCTTGCTGTTTTATTTACACTGGTCACGATGCTCTGCTGGGGTTCGTGGGCAAATACACAAAAACTCACTTCAAAAGATTGGCGTTTTGAGGCTTTTTACTGGGACTATGTCTTTGGAATCTTAATTGCTTCACTCATTTTCGCTTTTACATTTGGTAGCCTCGGCGAAGGTGGCAGAAGTTTCTTGGCCGACATACAACAGGCTGATAGTCAAAGTATTCAGTCGGCCATTATCGGTGGAGTTGTCTTTAATGCCGCTAATATTTTGCTCGTTGCAGCTATCACGATTGCCGGAATGTCGGTAGCATTTCCAGTAGGTATTGGTTTGGCTATGGTTATTGGCGTAGTAGTCAATTACTTAGACAATCCAGTGGGTGATAAAACACTACTTTTTGGCGGAATGGCATTAATTGTTTTGGCAATTTTACTAAATGCTAATGCTTACCGAAAAATGCAAAGTGGTCAAGGCAGCGTTTCGACCAAAGGTTTAGTTCTGTCAGTTGTGGCGGGTATTCTGATGGGTTATTTCTATAAATATGTGGCGGCTTCAATGTTTCCTGATTTTAATGTTCCTGAGGTAGGAAAGTTAAGTCCATATACTGCCGTTTTCTTCTTTGCGATTGGTGTTTTATTGAGCAATTTTCTATTTAACACTCTTTTAATGAAACGTCCATTTGAAGGAAAACCAGTTAGTTATACAGATTATTTCAATGGTTCATTCAAAAATCACTTAATGGGAATCTTGGGCGGAATAATTTGGTGCAATGGAATGTCGTTTAATATCATTGCTTCTGGAAAAGCTGGCCCAGCAATTTCTTATGGCTTAGGACAAGGAGCAACAATCGTAGCGGCAATTTGGGGGATTTATATTTGGAAAGAATTCAAAAACGCACCAAAAGGCACATCAACCATACTCAACATCATGCTTTTGTGCTATGTGATTGGTCTAGGAATGATAATAGCTGCGAGATAAAATTTTGAGTAAAAAAGCTCAGATTGCAACAATTTTCAAAAAATCGTTGTTAAAATTTATGAGTCAACCAACTCAGAACTCAGCACAAATAACTCAGAACTCTTGAAACATCTCGCTTACCTCAATAAATATTTTCTGAAATACAAATGGTATTTGATTTTGGGTATCATTTTCACCATCGTTTCCAATCTTTTTGGCATTATTCCTGCCCAAATTGTGCGTCATGCCATGGATTTGGTGAAAGAGACAATTGATGTTTACTTTCTTTTTGACAATTCGCAGACCCAAAAAACGATGTACGAAGTTTTCACTACCAGCATAGGTATTTACGGTTTGTTGATTCTCGTTATGGCTATCTCGAAAGGAATTTTCCTTTTTGCCGTTCGTCAGACGCTCATTGTAATGTCTCGCCATATTGAGTTTGATTTGAAGAACGAAATTTACACTCACTATCAGAGTCTTCCACTTAGTTTTTACCGCCAAAATAATACAGGCGATTTAATGGCAAGAATCTCAGAAGATGTTGGAAAAGTCAGAATGTACGTTGGGCCATCGCTTATGTATTTAATGAATATGTTTGTGCTGGTAATAATGGTTTTGAGCTATATGTTTTCGGTCAATACTCGTCTTACTTGGTGGGTTTTGCTGCCAATGCCAGTACTTTCAGCGAGTATATTTTTGGTAAGTAGTACCATGAATAAGCGTTCGGAGGAAATTCAAAAGAGCCTTTCTAATCTTTCAACTTTCGTACAAGAAGCCTTTTCAGGAATCAGAGTATTAAAAGCTTTTGCCCGTGAAGATGATTCAGCCAAACGTTTTACGGCAGAAAGTGATGTTTATAAATCAAAATCTTTGGCATTAACTAAGGTCGATGCTCTTTTTTCTCCGACCATTGCCCTACTTATTGGTTTAAGTACTGTTTTATGTGTATATGTGGGGGGACAAGAAATCATTGCGGGAAGATTAACACCGGGAAATATTACGGAATTTATCATGTATGTGTTCATGCTCACTTGGCCGCTCATTGCTTTGGGATGGACATCAAGCCAAATTCAGCGTGCAGCCGCTTCTCAGAAACGTATCAATGAATTTCTGAATATAAAATCTGAAATCGTTTCTGCAAAAAATATCACAAAACCAATCGAAGGAAATATCAGCTTCCGAAACATTGATTTTATTTATCCCGATTCGGGCATTCAAGCACTTAAAAACTTTAATCTTGATATAAAAGCAGGTGAATCGGTTGCGATTCTCGGCACGACAGGTTCGGGCAAAAGTACAATTGCAAATCTGATTGTAAGGATGTACGATACCACCAAAGGAGACATACTTTTTGATGGCTTTTCGATAAAAGATTATAATGTGCAATACTTGCGTAGTGAAATGGGATATGTACCGCAGGAAGTATTTTTATTTTCAGATACGATTATGAATAACGCCAAATTTGGTTCGCCAAATTTATCTAATGAGCAAGTAATTCAAGCTACAAAAGATGCCGATTTGTATCAAAATATTATGGATTTCCCAGAAAAATTTGAAACAAGACTTGGAGAAAGAGGTATTACACTTTCGGGTGGACAAAAACAAAGGCTTTCAATTACTCGTGCGATTGCCCGTGAACCAAAGATTTTAATTTTGGACGATTGTCTTTCAGCGGTTGATACCAACACCGAAAATATCATCTTGAATAACCTACAACGCATCATGCAAAACCGTACTTCGGTGATTATTTCTCACCGAGTTTCGTCAGCAAAACTGGCCGACAAAATCTTGGTTCTTGACAATGGAGAGGTGGTAGAACAAGGTACGCACGACGAACTATACGAAAAAGGCGGAGCTTATCGAGAACTCTACGAAAAACAATTGCAGACCGAAGAAGTTTGGTAATTGGCAGTTTCCAGTCTTCAATTTGCATAAACAGAAAAAGTCTTGCGAGCGTAACTCACAAGACTTTTTTTTATAAACTGCCGACTTTCAACTGTGGACAAATTAATATCTTCTATTATATCGGCCGTCGCCAAGGTCATTACCACGATTTCCTCGGCTGAAGTCTTCGTAAGTTACACGTTCGCCATCACGTTTTTCACGATTTATCCATCGGTTCAATACTGTTAAATCTTCTATCAAATCTCGGCGTTCACGTGGGTCTAAATTACCATCACGTTTGTAACGATTTTCTTTATACTCAATAGCCTCTACTTCACGCAATAAACGTTTTGATTCACGAGAAGTAATTCGCCCATCTCCAATTCCCCAAGCAATTTGTCGGCGAGCCTCACGCTGATAACTATCAATTTTATCATAGCCACCTCTTCCATAATTATCGTTTCTTTCATAACGTCCATTTTCGTTGCCACGATGGTCATTACCACGTCGTCTGTAAACATAATCATTACTTTCGTATATAAGAGCATCATTTCTTGTTTGTGCATTGGCCAAAGCAGCAATTGCTACCAACATTGCCAAAATCATTAGCTTTTTCATAGTCAGTCTTATTTTGGTTTTTCTGTTATTAAACTTCCTTAATTATTTGAATCTAATACTAAGATGCAAAATCTTAGTAAAGAGTTTATTCTAAATATTGTTAATGATTGTTAAAGCCAAAATACCAAAAATGGAGAGTTTCTCAGTACTATATTACAAAATCAGATTGATATTTGTAATAATAAGTTTAAATTTGAAAAAAAACACTTATGCTAAAAGTTGTTTTTAATAAAAGCCTCAAAAAACAATGATTGCAGAACTAAAAAGTGCAGCAAAGCAATACCAAACTGGCGACCAAACCATCGTGGCACTTCAAGCAACAACCTTAAAACTCAACGAAGGTGAATTAATGCTTATTATTGGACCGTCGGGTTCGGGAAAAACCACGCTACTTTCTTTATTAGGTTGTGTTATTTATCCTTCTTTTGGGGATTTGTGGGTGGATGGAAAGCATATCAATGACCTTAAAACCAACGATTTAGCTAAACTTCGCCTCAATACAATAGGATTTGTTTTTCAAAGTTTCAATTTACTTGCTCCACTCAACGCTGAAGACAATGTAAGTTTACCACTTAAACTTCAAGGGGTTTCAAGTTCAGAAATCAAAAAAAGAGTACAAAAAGCCTTAGAAGTTGTAGATATGACCGACCGACGAAAGAATTTACCAAAACAGCTTTCTGGTGGTCAACAACAGCGAATTGCCATTGCAAGGGCTTTGGTTACAAATCCAAAATTGATTCTCTGTGATGAACCCACTGCTTCGCTCGATAAAGATTCTTTGACTGTCGTGATGAACGAACTTCGGAACTTAGCCAGGCAAGGTAAATCAGTAGCAGTAGTAACACACGACCCTCGCCTACAAGAATACGCCGACCGTGTTGTAGAGGTAAAAAATGGTATTGCAACTGAGATTTTTGACCAAAAAGCTCACTAAATAAAAAAAAACATCGTCCATCGAATTTAATATTATGAAAAAATACTTTTTTTTCTTCGTAACTATCACATTATTAAGCTCTTGCAATAAAAAAGAGAAAGAAGAAGCCGAAAAAGCTAAGGCTGACTCACTTGCAAAAGTACCTACAATCAATAATCAAATTTTGGGTGTTGCTCGCATCGAACCCGAAGATGGTATTTTGAATTTGACCGCAGGTACAAATGGAAAAGTATTAGCGGTTTTAATCGAAGAAAATCAAATTGTGCAGAAAGGTCAAAGTTTATTAATGATTGAAAATATCATTGAAAATGCCCAACTGATTCAGTCGGAAAGTAAAATTGGTACGCAAAAAGCAGCGATTGCAGTAACAAAAGCCAATCTAGAAGCTGCAAAAGTAAACCTAAAAAATGCTCGTGATAACTATGAACGTAACCTACGCTTAACTGAAGGAAATGCCCAAACCAAACAAGCACTTGATGATAGCAAAGCTACGGTTGATAAATTAATGAAAGAAGTAGAAGTATCCGCTGCCAATATTGAGCAATCAAAGAGCAGAATCAACGAATTACAAGCCGATATTAGTTATTTTAAAACGATTGTTAGTCAAAAAAAAGTTAATTCGTTGGTTTCTGGAAAAGTATTAAAAGTCGCTGTAAAAACAGGAGATTACGTAAATAATACAACTCAAATAGCGGAATTTGCACCAAAAGGCTCCCTAATCGCAAAAACTGAAGTTGACGAATTGTACGCCGAAAAAATACAAATCGGACAAAAAGCTTTCATTATTTCACAAACAACTGGCGATACGCTGGCTCATGGCTCTGTAAGTTACACAGCCGATTATTTGAAACAAAAATCGCTTTTCAAAGACCAATCAACTGAGCAAGAAGACCGACGAGTTCGTGATGTTTCGATAAGATTAGAGTCAGGAAAAATGCCCCTTATCGGCAGTCGAGTTGACTGTATAATTTTGTTAAAGTGATTATTTTTAGCCAAATAAAAAAATATCAATGAGCGATTTTAGAGAATTGCTCCAAAGAATATGTTAAAAGAAGCATTCAAATTTATGTGGTACGACAAGGCCAAAATGTTTGGTATTTTATTCGGCATCATTCTGTCCGTATTTCTGATTGGGCAGCAACTTGGTATTTGTTTCTCGCTTTTGAATAGCACTATTTCATTGGCAAAATTCAACCAAAACTACATTTGGGTTATAAGCGATAAAAGTCAGCAAGTCAGCGATTTACCGCTCCTTGATATGCGTATTTACAGAGAATTAATGAGTATTACAGGCATTAAAAAAGTCAATCAATTAATTGTTGGCGGTGGAAGTGCCAAGTTTAACAATGGCACCAAGACCAATATTACAATGATAGGCACTCAAGCACCATCGTATGCTGGAGGCCCGTGGAATTTTGCCATCGGAAACCTGCAAGATTTACTGCAAGAAGGAGCAATAATCACAGATTCTTATGATGCTATTTTGAATAAAAATATAAAAATGGGCGACCATTTCGAGTATAATGGTAATCGAGTAGTATTAGTTGGCCAAACCAAAGGAGCAAAAGGTTTGGGTGTAGCTTATGGCTTTACAACTGTTGAACGAGCCAGAAAACTCTGTAAAATTCCAACAACAAAAGCATCTGCATTTTTGGTAGAATGGCAAAATGAGGCAGACATCGAACAAGTAATTAAGGCAATAAACAAAGAAATCCCAGGTGTGAAAGCACTTGAGGGTAAAACTTATACCGACGAAAGTCTTAAATATTTTGCCTTGAATAGTGGAATTGTGGCATCATTTGGGCTTTTGGTGGTTTTTGCAATCATCACAGGTTTTGCGATTGTTGGGCTTACGATGTTTTCGGCTGTGAACGACCGCATTAAAGATTATGGCACTATTAAAGCGATTGGCGGCACCAATGGCGTGATTAGAAAATTGATTCTATGGCAAGCTACAATTTACTCAATCGTTGGTTTTTTTGTTGCCTATTTTTTGCTTTTTGGTTTCGTGCAAGCCACCAAAACCAGCCTAAATATTCAAGTCACTTTTGGTTTAGTTGTTTTTCTGATTGGTGTAACTTTACTTATTGCTATTTTGGGAAGCCTTTTGGCCATGCGGAAAATCACAAAACTCGAACCAGCCGCTGTGTTTAGAACTTAAACTTCACAGTTTTATTAGCTATTTTTTCCGTTTTAGCTAGAAAAAAAACATTCATCCAAATAAGGTTTTTAGATTTGGGAAAATATAAAAAGATATGAAAAAAATAATTGTTGGAGTTGTTATTTATACTACTTTTTATCTGCAAAGTTTTACTGTCTTTGCTCAGAAAATCACGCTTAATGAAGCGATTCTGAAAGGAATCGAAAATCGAATTGAGTTAAAAACTCAGGCCTTAAATATTCAGATTGCAAGCAGCGAAAATGTTAAAATCAAAGCTAAATGGCTTCCGCAAGTGAGTGCAAGCGGTGATGTACGTTGGAATACTCAACTTCAAACTACTATTTTGCCTTTCGCCCTACCAGGCTCAAATGAATCGCAAACTATTGTGAAATTTGGTCGCCCATTCAATAATACTTTAGCTTTGCAAGCTGATCAGAAAGTGTATGATGCTAGCAATAAAATAGACCGCTTGATAAATGATACGCAAACAGAAGCTCTGAAAAATATACTTGAGCAACTAAAAATAAATCTAAAACAAAGCATTACCGAAGCTTACTTTTCGGCAGTTTTTAATAAAGAAAAATTGCGATTATCAGAAATTGCCATGCAACGAGCCAACGCTTATTTAGACGCAGCAAAAGTAAAATTTGAACAAGGAACGATTCTAAAAAATGATTTAGATAAATTTACACTCGATGTTAGTAATGCGAAATTAAATCAAACAAAAAATGTTCAAGATTATGAATTGAGTCTGGTTACGCTTCAATATCAGTTAAATACCAACGATAAAACTGAACCAGCCGAAGACTTAACTTCTATTTTAAATTACTCTCAAATCATTAATGCTCAAACAAATACTGACAAACGCACTGAAGTAAAAGCTGAGGAATTTAATCTTCAATTGAATGAACTAAATATCCAAAAACAAAAAAGCAGAAATTTACCAACAGTATCAGCTTATGGAAATTATTCAGCATTTCAAATTTCCGATACTTTCAATCCTTTTGCAAGTGGAACTTGGTTTACAGCCAATTATGTAGGTATTCGTGCCAATATTCCGATTTTTGATGGCAAGCAAGCAAAACTTTCAAGTCAAGATTTTTTGGTTCGTAAGCAAATCAATCAATTGAATATGGAGCGTTTAAGAAATGATTTTAACTACGAATCAAAAAGCACTTGGAATAATTTACAGCAATCAAAACTCAATTTGGAAGAAGCTAAGAAAAATATTACCCTCGCTCAACAGATTTTGGAAACCGATAAATTCAGATTTGAGCAAGGTGTTATCGTGATTTCAGACCTAAAAAACTCAGAATATTCACTACAAAACTCTGAAAATCAATACCTTAATAGTATTTACAATTTCTTGGTCGCAAGTGTTAGATATAAAAAGGCTAGTGGGGATTTATAAGATTAATCTAAAAAATTGGATCTAATATAAAATATGATTATATTAGATTTATAAATAAATATTATGATTGAATTTAAGCTACAACTTGACGAAGCATTTGTACAAACGCTTGGTTATAATCAGATAGAAAATTATTTGAAAGAACACTTACAGAGACTTCAACTAAAGGCTTCTGCAAAAGATATTTTAACAGATTTGGAAAAGTCTGAACTTACGAATGATGAGCAATGGCAACTATCACGGAACATAGCTTGGGAACAAGAAAAAAGTAAGTTTCTTATCTGATGACAAAATATGTGATAGATGCCAATATTCTGATGAGTATGCTTATAAGTGGTAATGCAAGTTATAAGCCTATTTTAGAATTTTATGACTTTTATTTACCTGAATTTGTTTTAGTAGAAATTGAGAAATACAAATCTCAACTTCTATCTCGTACTAAAATGAATGAGGATGAATTTTTCAAATGGTCAATTTTAGTTTTTTCAAAAATCACAGTCTTTCCAAATTACATGCTAAGTTTAGAATCTCTCGAAAAATCAAATCTTTTGCTAAATGACATTGATATAAAAGATACCGCCTATTTAGCCTTAGCGATTCAATTAGATTTACCATTACTCGCAAGAGATAAACCTCTTTCAACGGGACTAAAAAAGAAAGGCTTTCGCATAGTAACGATGTTTGATGATTTTCTACGGAGTATATAAGATTTCTAAATAAAATCATGCAACTCATTTCTTTCTCAAAATAAAAACCAAAATTCCAGCCATTAGTACAAATTCCAATTAGCTTATAAAAATCCAATCACAAAAAAGAAAGTCGAAACCGCAATTCGATTGATAGGTAAAGTTGTGTTTAGCATCTTAAAAAAGACTTTTGTTACTAAACTCCAAACTGATTCAGATGGTGATTCAAGTGCTTATAAAACATATTATTCCATTCGGTTTTATTCATCACCCCAAATGAATGAGATTCTTTTCCATCAAAATGATTTTCGCCAAGTTGTTGAGTTATTATAATAAAATCAATCAAACGTTTCTTTTCAAATTCAAAATTTTTGGTTTCTTTGATAATAAATTGTGAAGCGGTTGATAGATTTTGTTTATAAGGCACTTCGCTAGTCACGCTATTTTTAACAATCATTTTCAAGATAAACTTTATCAAAGCATTTGGTTTTGGATGAATATCTTCATAAGTCATTTCATAAGTTATATTACAATGAGCCAACATTTGAGCAACGCTCATCTTTCCCCATTTTGGTTGAGTATCTGCCTTTAAATGACCGATTCTATCTATAATATCTACTGAAACTTCCTTGGTAAAAACATTAGGTAATGCCATTTTTTATGAGTTTTAGGTCTATGATTTTTTAAATAATAAATATTTTATTTAAAAATAAAGGTTGTTCAAAGTATTCACATTAATTCAAAGCAAAAAGTCGGATAAGAACTTATAAATAAAGTAATTATCCGACTTTTTAAATATTCTTAAACTATTAGTTATGTCTAACTAAAAGCTTTTTTGTAACTACTTTTTTGCCATCAATTACCAGTTGATACAAGTAAATTCCCGAATCCCAATTGGTTGTTTGAACTTTTAGTTTACGGTCGGATTTATCTATTTCGAAGTTAGCAACTTCATGTCCAAGTAAATTATAAAACGACATATTTACTTCGTTTACGCTTCCCGTAATCGTATAGTCAATGGTTGCGTAATCGTGTGCAGGGTTTGGATAAATATTCGATACTGTTATTTTTTCACTAGAATACAATTTATCGCTATTTTCGTTTCCACCAATACTTCTATCGTTAGTTGCAGGAATTTCACTATTTGAAGTTTTGGTAATTACCGGTTTCGCTGAATCGTTCAACAAGGCATTTCGGAAGTAC
>Ga0247831_1001207_pt1 | contig 50941 bp, 30 predicted proteins | sample LaCruzMarch2015__9_FD_192406 | JGI IMG/M metagenome (GOLD analysis project Ga0247831, IMG submission 192406) | Freshwater microbial communities from meromictic Lake La Cruz, Castile-La Mancha, Spain - LaCruzMarch2015_1m | ecosystem: Environmental > Aquatic > Freshwater > Lake | place: Spain...
CCACGCTCGCGCGACAAGTAGCGCAAGTGCGCCGACAAATGATCAACGGTGACTTCCTTTGGTGCACACACCCCCTGCGTGGCAAGAAATACGCGCATCCCCTCAAGGTCGCGCGCGTATGCCTCAATAGTCGCAGCGGCCAGTCCAGCCTCAATGCGAATGAACACCATGAAATCCGCGATCGATCGATCGAAGTCAGGCGTCGCGGGAACGGCGGGCGAATCGTCCATGGATGGTTAGCGGTTGCGTCCGCGGCGCAGGAGCCGCGCGAGGCTGGTGTGTTTCTTCGCGATTGATGCGATGGAACATGGGGCATCCGTAGAAGCCCCCCAAGCAGTAGCGGTACATGGCATCAAGTTCAGCCATGCGAAATCGATCCTGGCAGCGTGGATCGTTTTTATCCAAGTGCGGGCACGCGTGTCCAAGCGCTGGATCAGGGGCATTCTGCATGGCAACTCCATCCATCCTAGATCGACCAAAGTTGCTGCCGAGCATCATTTCTCTCACTTTGCAGCCGGGCAGCTCAATCGGGCGCCGCATTCGTCACGATGGCGCCACTTCGATCACTGGTACCGGACGCTGCGTGGGAAGAAATGCAGCCCGGCCGCCTTGCGAGCGCTCTCAAGCGTCTCCTCCGCCACCACATTGGCGCGCGCGCACCCCTTCTTCAGAATGTCCAGGAGTACCGCATCATCGTCACCGATCCGCTCGCGGCGCGCACGCATCGGCGCCAACAGCCGGTTGATTGCCTCCGCCACTTCCACCTTCACATGGCCATCGCCAAGGTTGTCGCCCGCCGCATAGCGTCGCTTCAATTCAGCAATGCGATCCGGATCTTCGATGAATGTGTCCACATATTGAAACAGCGCGTTGTCAATGTCACCCGGCTCTGTTGGGCTCTGCCGACCAGTGAAGATCTTCTTCACTTTGTTCTCTACTTCTTTCGGCGAGTCACTGATGTAGATCGCATTTCCAAGACTCTTCGACATCTTGTTCTTGCCATCAATCCCAAGCAACCGACCAACCTTGCCCACTTCCGCACGCGGCACCGGCCAAATTCCGCCAAGTTTCACGTGATCGGCATCATCCGCATCCGTTGGCACGCCGCAGTACATCTGATTGAAGCGCCGGCCAACTTCGCGGGTGAGTTCCAGGTGCGGCACTTGATCTTCGCCCACCGGAACCCCCACTGGTCGGAACGCCAAGATGTCCGCACATTGCCCAACCGCATACAGCGGAAATCCAAATGAGTATGTCTCGCCAAGACCCTTCATCTCAATCTCAGTCTTCAATGTTGGGTTTCGCATCACGCGGTTGAACGGCAACAGCATGGCAAACAAGAATGTCAATTCATGGATCGCGGGAATCTCGCTCTGCAAGAAAATCGTCGATCGCTCCGGATCGATACCCATCGCCAGGTAGTCCTTGACAATGGCAATCGTGTCGCGGCGAATCTCTGCTGGCTTGTCAGCTCGGGTTGTAAAGGCGTGGTAATTGGCAAGAATGAAGTAGCAGTCATGTGTCTCCTGCAGTTCCACGCGGCGTTTCACGCTGCCCACCCAGTGTCCAAGGTGAAGTTGCCCGGTGGGGGTGTCGCCAGTAAGAATCCGAGGTCGTTCTGCGGTCATGGAAGGGGAAGGATACGCCCCGGCATGGCTAGTATTCCCCCACGATGATCGGCGAACCCAATGACGACGAAATTCAGGTTGAAGGACTTGACGAACAGATCGGCGGCCCACGCCTGCGCGGCACGGTGATTGCCCGGCGCAACGCCGAGGACTTGTATGACGCGTTGGCCTCGGATCTGATCGCACATTCCGCCAATTGTGTTCGCCAGTTTGGCGACTTTCACCTGGCGCTCTCCGGCGGTCGAACTCCGTTCCCGCTCTACGAGCGCCTGATGTACGACCCGCGCTTTCGCATTCTGCCGTGGCGGCGCACGCACCTGTGGATCGTCGACGAGCGTTGCGTTCCGTTCGAAAGCGAACTCTCCAACTTCAGTCGTATCAAAGAAGTGATCGTTGATCACTCCGATATTCCGCCCGAGCAAGTACACCCCATGCTTGCCAACACGCCCGAGTCCGCCGAGCGCTACGAGCGCGAACTCCGCGACACTCTCGGTTGGCGCCCCAAGGGTCACGACCGTCTTGACTTCGTGTTGCTCGGCATGGGTCTTGATGGCCACACCGCCAGCATCTTTCCCGGTTCACCCGCATTGCATGGCAGCGATCGCCTCGTGATGGACGTTGCAGCGCCCACCACTTCCGCGCCCGCGGTGCCGCGCTGCACGCTCACCATGCAGATGCTGAACGCGTCGCGCTTTGTTGCGCCCTTCATCATGGGCGCGGATAAAGCACCCATCTTGCAACGCGTGGCCAATGGCGCCTCGCCCGATGAACTGCCCATCGCCGGTCTTCGCCCCGTCGCGGGCGAATTGCGTTGGTTCCTCGATGCCGCCGCGTGCGGCCAGAGTTGACGGCACCGCCGTTTGCGAGACGCTCAGAGGCTTGCAAGCCCGTGTATTTTTGGACACAGCAGATTTATCGCCGTTCTCTGTAGAGCGCCGGGGTTGATGCGCCGAAGTGCGTATGTTGCCGATCTATTCATCGACTGAACATTTGCCGCTGAGAGAGCCCACCATGCGCCCGCCGATCCACGAATACCGCCGCTTCTTTGCATGCTCGTCGCGCCCACTTTCAGCAGTGGGATCTAGTCCGCTTGCAGCGATGGTGATGCTCACGCTCTTCCCGTTCGTCACGTCCGCTGTGGGTGATGTCGTTGTTACTGGTGACGGCACACCGGTGATCGTCACCGATGTGCCGTCGATCGGCGCAAACCTCAGTTTCGTCGCTGGCGACGGCAGCCCCGCCGTGCTGCAACTCCTGTCCGGCGGCATCTACAGCGGCGAATGGAGCATCACCAACGTTCCCGCCATCTTCGACTTGAATGGCGGGTCGCTCGTCATCGCGCCCGGCGTCGGGACGGGCACCGCTTCAGGCGATGCCAACGTCGGCGTCGTGAACGGCGCCCTGCAGCTGGGCACCAACTCGTTCCTGACGGGCTTCGGCACCACCGGACTTGGCGGGACCCTCTCGGCCATCCAAGGCGGTCGCCTAGTGATCGATGACGATCGCTGGCTCAGCAACATGGTGCTGCTGCAACTGGGAGGCGCATGGACGTCCGGCAGCGAGGCAACGCTCGCGTACTCCGGCGCCACCTCGATCACTTCCGCGGCGGACGTCTCGCTGGAAGGCGGCACCGCGTCGGCGATCGCACTCTCCGGCGCCGGATCGCTCACGCTCACTGGCGACATCAGCGGCACCGGCGACCTGGTCATCACCACTGCCGGTGGTGCGGGCTCCGTCAACCTGTCCTTCGTCAGCGGCAGTTTCGACGGCAAGACCGTGATCGACAACGCGACCGCCAGCCTCAACACGCAGAACTCGATCGGCACGCAGGGGCTGACGTTCAACAGCGCCACGGTCACCGCGGGTACCGCGCTGACGCTCGGCACCGGCCAGGTATTCGATCTCGGCGGCACATCCACACTCACCGGTGGCGGCGCTGGTCTCACGGCATTCAACGTGAACGGCGGCATGACCGGCACCGGCGACATCACGCTCACCGGCATCAACATGACGGTCGGCGGCACCACGTCCTCGTACACGGGCGGCATCACCCTTGCGGGTACGGCGGGTAGCGAGTCCACCATCACCACCACAAACGCGGCATGGCTCGGCGGCGTGAGTTCGCTGACGATGGCGAACGACACGTCGTTGACTTACGCCGGCACCGACGCCGCCAACTACGGCGGCGCGATCGTCACCGGCACTGCTGTCACCGACCGCGCGCTGATCTTCACGTCCGGCGCCGGTAACGGTGACCTCACCCTGAGCGGTACGGTGTCGGGCACCGGCGACCTCGTCATCGGCGCTGCCTCTGGATCCACCGCCAAGACCACGCTGGCCTTCACAACGGGAACGTTCGCCGGCGGCACCGTCATTGAAGATGCGAACGTCGCCATCAACACGCAGGCATCGATCGGTGGCGCGGGCCTCGCGCTCACCGGGGCCACTGTCACGCTCGGCACGGACATCACGCTCGGCGTGGCGCAGGAATTGGCAATCTTTACCGCCTCCTCGATCTCCGGTCCCGCTGGCGGTGCAAACACCGCGTTCACCCTGATTTCCGCCATGAGCGGCGCTGGCAACCTGGCTCTTGATCATGTCAGCATGAACGTCGGCGGTGCTACCTCCACCTACACCGGTGCACTGACGCTCGCGGGCGCTTCGACGCTCACCACCTCCAACCAGCAGTGGCTGAACAACGTCGCTTCGGTCACGCTTGGCAACGAAACATCGCTGATCTACGACGGCATCGTGGCAGGCACTTACTCGGGCGTTCTGAACGCCACCGGCGCGTCTGCCACTATTGCCACTTCCGGCGCGACTGCCGCCGACTTCATCGTTGATGGCACCGTCACCGCCACGGGAGACGTGGTCGTCTCCGCACTCGACGGGTCCACGGCCACCACCACGCTGGCGTTCAACAACGCCAGCAGCATCACCGGACGCACCGTCATCGATGGCGCGAAGGCGAAGATCGACACTGCGTTCTCCGTGGGCGCCGCCGGCCTTTCGCTCACCGATGGCGACCTCACGCTCGGTAACGCGCTGACACTCGGCGCTGGCCAAGCATTCGCTGTGAGCGGCACCTCGAGCGTCACCGGCAGCGGCGGCGCCAACACCGCATTCAACGTCAACGAGGCGATGTCCGGTACGGGCACGCTGACTCTCTCTGGCGTTGACCTCTCGGTGGGCGCAGCCGCGTCCACGTTCACTGGCGGCGTTGCGCTGGAGTCTGGCTCCACCGCTACCACCAGCAACACGGCATGGCTCGGCAGCCTCACTTCGCTCACTCTGAACGCTGATGCCACGGCCACGCAGTTCACCTACACCGGCAACGCCACCGCTACGTACGCAGGCACGCTGATCTCGGGCGGCACCGCCGCAGCCACCGTGGCAACCTCCGGGGCCGGCACGGGTGCGCTCAACTTCACTGGCACCGTTGATGGCAGCGGCGACCTGGTTTTCAAGGCGCTTTCGGGCTCCACCGCCACCACCACGCTTGCCTTCACCTCGAGCACGTTCACCGGCACCACGGTGATTGACACCATGTCCGCGGCAGTGAACACGCAAGCATCCGTCGGCGGCGCTGGCATGCGCATCCTCGGTTCGCAGGTGGACATCGGCGCGAACCTCTCGCTGAATTCCACTCAGTCACTCACAATCGGTGGCACCACCACGCTCACTGGCGCGCCGGCGGGCACCACCACGCTGGTATTGGACGGCGGCCTCAACGTCTCGGGCGCTTCGGCGGACCTCACGCTATCCGCGCTCAGTACCTCAATCGGCGCCGGCGCAGCCTCCAACTTCGCCGGTAACGTCACGCTGACCGATGGCTCCGTGTTCACCGTCACTGACGGCGCGGACCTCGGCGACACCTCGGTCTTCTCCGACGCGCTCAACACCGGCGGCGCAATCACCGTCGGCGGCGACGGAACCCTGGCAAACATCGGCAGTGTTGGCAACGCGTTCAAGGGTTTGCTCAATCCGGGCGACCGCAACAACGCCGGATCTTCAACGCTCACCGTCACTGGCGACGTCATTCTTGACGCAACCTCCACCACCAGCTGGTACCTGCTTGATTCCACTGGCAATGCCGATCGCCTCAACACAGGCGGCGCGTTCACCCTCAACGGCTCCGCGGCCAAGATTATCTATGACGCCGACTTCTATTCCGGCACCTTCATCCCCGCATCCGGCGTCACCGTCGATTACGTGATGGCCGCCGCCGGAACGTTGGACGGCACGTTCAGCACCGTGGATGTGGTCACTATCGATCCGCTCACCGGCCTTGCCACTGACCACGCGGTGAATGCCACTGGCGCCACGTACTTCATGGGTGGTGCATTTGAGGTGAGTTACGCGGGCAATGAATTCAGCCTGCAGATCATTGGCCAGGGCGGTTCGTACCCACTGCCTGCTGGAACCACCAGCACCAACGTTGTGGTGGATGTGCAGACGGGTCATGGAACAGTGAAGCGCAATGCCAATGTCGGCACGGTGAACAACAGTCAAATCAATGCATCGGCCGCAGCGATCACTGCAATCGCCACCGGTCCAGTCGGTTCGGACGAGCAGTACGTCGCCACGGAACTATTGCTCCTCACGCCCGGCGCCTTCGCAAGTGCTGAGGTGGCGCTTTCCAACGTTTCCAATCCGTACGCGCTGCCCAACGTCACTATGAATCAGCTCTTTCAGGCTGGAAACGTAGCTATGAAGCGACTGATGCAACTGCGCGAAAGTACAGCGCCGACGACAGTTGCTCCGCTCCTGAGTTCCAAGGGCGGCGTGACCGATCAGGAATCATTGAACGCTGGCTCGGCTGTTGTCACTGGCAACTCATTCACCAGTTTCGGCGCGCCATTGAACGGTCCAACTCCTGATGATGGTGCTCGTTGGTGGTCGCGCGGTTACGGATTCACCAACAGCGTCAGTGATGACACGTGGGCAAAGACCAGCTACAGCTCGGCCACCGGTGGTCTGATGTTTGGCGCCGACATGGTTCTTGGCAAAGGTTTCATCGCGGGTGCATTCATCGGTTACATGCCCGGAACGGTTGACATCACCGGCGGCTTGGTTGACGAGACGGACACCATCAACGGTGCGAACGTCGGCATCTACGGCAGTTGGGTCCCGGATTCTGGCCAGTGGTACGTGGAGGCTGCCGCGCAGGGCGGTTACGCGGGCGTTGACCGCACGCGCGACCTTTATATCCCGGGCGTTGTGCGCACGGCCACTTCGGACAACTCGCTGTGGGCTGCGTCGGTGAACTCTGAGATCGGTCTGAACATTCGTATCGGCGGCGACATGTTTGTGCAGCCATACGCAGGGGTGGCGGCTGGTTACGTTGGTCAAAGCTCCTACACGGAGCAGGGCGCCGGCAGCGCAAACTTGGATGTTTCAAGCCAAAGCGCCGTGATGTTGCAGCCAACGATTGGTTCACGCATCATGCATACGTTGCGCATCGATCGTGATGTGTTGACGCCGTACATTGGCAGCGCGTTCATCGCCAACGTTCCGATCGGCGACTGGGATGTCACCGCTACCAACGCATACAGCGCAACACCTGGATACACCGTGTACGGCAGTCCAGAGACGCGTTACGGCGCTAGCTTTGAGGCTGGTGTTGAGTTTGCGTCGTACAAGGGCATTACTGCGTACTGCTCATTCAACGGAATGCAGTTTGAGAACGAGCAGCAGTACGGTGGTCAAATCGGCGTCATCGTTCCCTTCTAAAGTCGGCGCCATTCACTGCTGTCGCGCAATGCTGACTACGCGATCGACATGTTCTGATCGTGCGTCTCAGATCAAAATTACGCATTTAACTCCGCAAATTTGCGCACCATCCCCGATTTATCGAGCGAGGTACGCCTCAAGTATCGCGCACGCGGCCAGTGCGTCACGCAGTTCCTTTTTCTCGCGGTGCGTGCGCCCGCTCTGCGACATGCGCTGATCTGCTTCGAAGCTCGAAAGCCGTTCATCATGAAAGTGCACTGGCAGGCGAACGCGCGCAGCAATCGCGGCGCCGAACTGACGCGCATCGGTGACGGCGGCGCCTTCCGTTCCGTCCATATTGATTGGCAAGCCAATCACTAGTGCATCGGGTCCATGCCGATCAATGGCTTTAGCAAGCGCATCCATCAGCGCCGGCCCGCGCGAAACCATCAGCACCTCTACTGGTTGCACGATGCGCAACACATCATCGCCTGCCGCCAGGCCGGTTCGCTTTGCACCAAGATCAATCGCCAGGTATCGCATGAATTCAGCGCAACGCTTCCGGTACGAGACCAGCCATGTCTTTCACCTTCTCCGCCAGATCTGCGCGCACCACCAATGTCGCATCCTTGGTGCGCACCACAATCACATCGGTCAGCCCGATAGTGGTTATGACGTGCGAAGGATCATCACTCAACGCCAGCACGCCCGTGCTCCCCACATGCAGCGCCTGTGCATTGGTTCGATTGCCATCACCGTCCGCCGTTAGCGTCTCGCCATAACTTGGCCAGCTGCCAACATCACGCCACTCGACGCTCATCGGCACCACGCATACGGAGAGCGTTGGGTCTTTCGAAGCCGGTTCCATAAGCGCGTAATCCACGCTGATTTTCGGCAGTTCTGGATAGATGCGTTCCACGGTTGCGCGCGCCGTAGCAGTTCCCCACGCCGCGCGAATCTCCCGCATGCCGGCGGCAGTCTCCGGCTTGAAGCGCTGCAGCGCGTCCAGCACCGTCCGCGCACTGAACACGAACATTCCACTATTCCATCCAAACCCTCCGCTCTGCACATACTCCTCAGCACGTGCACGATCGGGCTTCTCCACAAATCGCTTCGCTCCGAACGCACCGGGAAATCCCGCAATCGCGTCACCGCGTTCCACATATCCAAATCCAGTGGCTGCAAATGTTGGCGTGATGGCAAAGGTCACCAACCGCGTCGGGTCTGCCTCCACCAACCGAAAGCCAAGATCCATCGCGCGCTCAAACTCCGCTTGCGGCGTAATCAGGTGGTCGCTCGTCAACACAGCGAACACCGCGTCCGGATCATCTTTCCCAACCACCGCAGCAGCAAAGGCGACCGCGTTCACCGTATCGCGCCCCATCGGCTCTCCCAAGACGTGCGCATCATCAATCCACGGAATGTCCTCGCGGATCAGCGCGCGGTATTTCTCCCCCGCGCACACATACCGGTTCGCCTCTGGAACCAGCGTGCGAATCCGCTCCGCTGCCACAGAAAGCAGGCTCTTTCCACCAATGAAACGCAACAGCTGCTTGGGAACAGCCTGCCGGCTCATCGGCCAAAGTCGCGTACCGGATCCACCTGCCATAATCATTGCGTAGCGCATGGCTCGTAGGATAGGCGCAGGCAAGGAAGCCCTCATGATCACTCAACTCACCGGAAATCTCATCGCCATCGACGACGGTGCCGCCCATGTTCAGGTGGCCGAACTCACCTACGAGGTGTTGATTCCCGCCGCGGATTCCATGTCACTCGCGGCGCGCATTGGGCAACCGGTTCGATTCCACACGCTGCATTACCTGGAGGGCCAAGGGCAGGGCTCCAGTTTCTGGCCGCGCCTGATTGGCTTTCAGTCAGCCACCGATCGCGCCTTCTTTGAACTCTTCACCACCGTCAAGGGCATTGGCAATCGCAAGGCATTGCGCGCGTTGCAACTTCCCTTCGCGCAGGTCGCGGAAGCGATTGCCGCTCGTGATCACGGCATGTTGCAGACGCTGCCGGAAATCGGCAAGCGCACAGCGGAAACCATCTGCGTTGAACTCAAAGGAAAGATCGATCCGTTTGTGCGCGAACTCGGCGTGCGACCAGCAGCACCCGGAACCAAGGCGGCTGCGCGTGGGCCGATCAGCGCGGAAAGCAAACTTATGGCAGCAGCGCGCGACGCGGTTGAAGTGCTTGCACAACTTGGGCATTCCAAGCCGGCAGCGCGCGACATGATCGAACGCGTGCTGGGGCGCGAAGATGTACCGGGTGATCCGACCGCAGAGGCGCTGGTCGAGCTGGCATTGCGGTAGGTCGAGTCCGGGGGGTTGTTGCATCACGATTTCGTAGTGGCCCTGATGCAACACGCTTTCGTACTGGCCAGCATCCGCCTTACGAGGACGGCCGCTGAGCGCGGCCCTGTCCTCTCCGGCGCCTGCGGCCAGGTTGAGCGAGTGCCATCCCCTGGTTGTCAACGTGCCTTCCGTGTGCGAGCCCCCGCAGTGAGCACGGGAGGCTCGGTAAGCGGCGTGTGAAACTGAGAAGTCCGGCAGTTGGACGTACGCCCCGTGGGTGCCAACCGGACGAACAGATTCGCCCGAGGCTAAGCGGAACCTTGTGGAGCGCAGCCGTCCGCGTCCGAGGGTCCCGCGCGCAACGGAGGGGGCGGTGGACGGCTCAATTCACTTCAACCGCGCCCCCGAAAATGGGAACAGGGATGAACGGCACCTATTTATCCTATTTCTCACGCATCGGCCATCCGCTGACGCGCGCAAGTTCTGCACGTAAGCGTGCCGTGATTTCCTTCGCGTCGCGTACTCCCTCTGCAGCGAAGTCGTACGTGCCGACGTATTGCACACGTGCTCGACCGCGCGGCACAAGTGGGTCGAGCAGGGCGTTGCCAATCGTCGGCGTCCCGTGAATCCACAGTAACACCACCGGCGCTTTCGTCAGTGCAACGAGTGTGCCCGTTCCCTCAACAAAGGGCGCAAGCACGCACGGCGGGCGCTCAATTTCACCTTCCGGAAACACGCCCACCACGCCGCCGCCTTTCACATGGCGTACCGCTTCGCGAAACATCACCGCGTCTGCCGCCGTGTAACTCACTGGCAACACCCGCAACTGTCCCCAGAACCAACTAAACATCGGATGCATTTGTTCCGTTGCCATCATGAAGCGCACCCGACGCGGCACCGCAAATTGCATGAGCGGCGGGTCAAGCCCACTAGCGTGATTTGCAACAATCACGAATCCACCTTCCGGCACCTTGAATCGATCGAATCCTTCCCACTTGGTGCGATGAATGAACCGTGCCAGCGGTCGTAGCACCGCCTCGATCACACCCATCGTTCCGCTCCACGCCAATCGATCACCGGCCCGCGCACGCACGATGAAGCCGGCCACTACCAGCACCAAGAGCGCAAGCACCACTGCTGCCGCCAACGCCCCCATAGCGCCCAGCACCGTGACCCAGACCGCGCCCGACGCATCTGCCAACGGCAACACGGCTTGTGCAAAGAGATGGCTGATTTCCGCGGTCATTCCACGTGGTGTACCCGCAGCGACCGCGCAGATGCACGTTCCGCTATCCTCCCGCAAGTTTGGGCACTGCACGCGGCCGATCGCCGCCGCGCATACCCAGACGCGCGCACCGCTTTCCCCCGCCGGCCTCAGGGTCGGTCCCACACGATGCCACGTCGCACAGACATCCACACCATCCTGATCATCGGCTCTGGCCCCATTGTCATCGGCCAAGGCTGTGAATTCGATTACTCCGGAACGCAAGCCTGCAAAGCGCTTCACGAAGAGGGCTTCCGCGTCGTCCTGGTGAATTCCAATCCCGCGACGATCATGACCGATCCCGCGTTCAGCGATCGAACCTACATCGAGCCCATCACTCCCGAGGCCGTTGAAAAAATCATCATCCGCGAGAAGGAGCTCGGCACACCGATCGATGCGCTGCTTCCAACGCTCGGCGGTCAGACTGCACTCAACTGCGCATGCGCGCTCTGGGACGATGGCATCTTGCAGCGTCACGGCGTAGAGATGATCGGCGCCGACCGCGAAGTCATTCATCGCGCTGAAGATCGCGAAGCATTCCGGCAGATCGTTGAGAAACTCGGCCTCCGCCAGCCACTTTCGCGCACCGTCACCAATATGGACGAAGCACGCGAATTCCTCAAGGAATGCGGTCTGCCGGCCATCCTGCGTCCAGCATTCACACTCGGCGGCACCGGCGGCGGCATCGCTTACAACCTGGAAGAGTTTGAAGAGACCGTGCGGCGCGGTTTGTCCGCCAGCATGATCGGCCAAGTGCTCATCGACAAGAGCGTGCTCGGCTGGAAGGAATATGAACTCGAAGTCGTGCGCGACCGCAAGGACAACTGCATCGTTGTGTGCGGCATTGAGAACATCGATCCAATGGGCGTGCACACCGGCGACAGCGTCACGGTTGCGCCAATCATGACGCTTTCCGACAAGGAATATCAACGAATGCGCGACGCTGCATTCGCCATCATGCGCGCGGTGGGCGTGCAGACCGGCGGCAGCAACGTGCAATTTGGCGTGTGCCCAGAGACCGGCGAGATGGTGGTCATTGAAATGAATCCGCGCGTCTCGCGCAGCTCCGCGCTCGCCTCCAAGGCCACCGGATTTCCGATCGCGCGCATCGCCGCCAAGCTGGCGGTTGGCTATTCGTTGGACGAACTCACCAACGACATCACCGGCACCACCAGCGCATGCTTCGAGCCATCAATCGACTACGTGGTAGTGAAAATGCCGCGCTGGACGTTCGAGAAATTCCCTGAAGCGGACGAAACGCTCACCACGCAGATGAAGTCCGTCGGCGAAGCAATGGCGATTGGTCGCACCTTCAAGGAAGCCTTCCAAAAAGCCATTCGCAGCATGGAAGTGAAGCGCTTCGGATTCGGCCTCGACAACAACGATCGTTGGCTGAAGCAACAACGCACCAACGCAAGCGCGGGACTTGCCGCAGCAACTGCCGCTGCCGCTGGAATCACCGCGACGGCCACAAGCTCAGAGACAAAGGTCCTCCGCCCAACCGAAGCCGCATCCGCTGACTGGCCAATTCCAGAAGACACGTTGCTTCGCAAACTCGCAGTTCCAAGTCAGGGCCGCCTGTACTTCGTTCGATACGCACTGAAGATGGGCTGGAGTGTTGACCGCGTCTATCAGATCACCAAGATCGATCGCTGGTTCCTGCGGCAGTTCGCCGAACTGGTTGCATTTGAAGATCGCATCCTTGAAGCCAAGACGCTGGAAGGTTGCTCGCGCGACTTGATGTTTGCTGCCAAGAAGGCTGGATACAGCGATGCGCAACTTGCCAATGCGTGGCTCGGCACCATCAATCCAACCACCATTCTGCAAGTCCGTGCCGCCCGCAAGGCCATGGGCGTTGAGCCGGTCTTCAAACTGGTTGACACTTGCGCCGCAGAGTTCGAAGCCGCCACGCCGTACTACTACAGCACCTACGAAGAGCCATACTTTGTAGATGGAAAGCGCGTCACTGAAGATGAAACGCGCATCTCCGCTACCCCCAAGGTGATCATCCTCGGCGGCGGACCCAACCGCATCGGTCAAGGCATTGAGTTCGATTATTGCTGCTGCCAAGCAGCATTCGCCGCAGACGAGATGGGCCTCGAAAGCGTGATGATCAACTCCAATCCAGAGACGGTCAGCACCGACTTTGATACCAGCGATCTGCTCTTCTTTGAACCACTGACACTTGAAGATGTGCTCAACGTTGTCGAGCGGCTCAACGGCGGCGGCATTGATCAGTCCGAGCGCTCGGGCGGAGTGATCGGATGCATCGTGCAATTCGGCGGGCAAACGCCGCTCAATCTCGCGCACGGTCTAGTGACCGCTGGTGTACCGATTGTCGGCACCAGCGTTGAGAGCATTGACCTCGCGGAAGACCGTGATCGTTTCAAGGCCATCCTTGAAGAACTTGGTCTCAATCAACCACCATCGGGAATCGCGCGCAGTCTTGACGAAGCAGTCACTGAAGCAACCCGCGTTGGTTACCCAGTGCTGGTTCGCCCCAGTTACGTTCTCGGTGGACGCGGCATGGAAATTTGCTTCGACGAGCCCGCGTTGCGCCGCTACATGACCACTGCCGTCAATGTCAGCGACTTGGCAAACGCGCCGGTCCTGATTGATTGTTTCCTGTCTGATGCCATTGAAGTTGACGTCGACGTCGTCGCTGACTTTGAACCGCACGAAGCAAGCCGTTCCGAGCAAGTTGAGCAACGCAGTGCGCGACCGCGTGCGCTGGTGTGCGGCGTCATGGAGCACATCGAAGAAGCGGGCATTCACTCCGGCGACAGCACCTGCACCGTTCCGCCGTACAGCTTGCCGCCAAGCATCGTCAATCGAATTCGCGATCAAGCGCGCGCCCTTGCTGAGCGCTTGCGTGTGCGCGGTTTGATGAACGTGCAGATGGCCGTCAAGGACGAAACCGTCTACATCATTGAAGTCAATCCGCGCGCCTCGCGCACCGCACCGTTTGTGTCAAAGGCCAAGGGCGTTTCCTGGGCCAACATTGCCGCCAAGGTGATGATGGGTGCATCGCTGGAAGAACTTGGCACCAAGGAAATTCCTGACACGGGCTTCTATGCCGTCAAGGAAAGCGTCTTCCCGTTCTCCAAGTTCCCGGGCGTCGACGTCGTCCTCGGTCCAGAAATGCGTTCCACTGGCGAAGTCATGGGCGCAGACCGCAGCCTGCCCGTTGCGTTCGCCAAAGCACAGATGGCCGCCGGCGTGAAACTGCCCACCTCAGGCAAAGTGTTCTTGAGCGTGCGCGATTCTGACAAACAACAAGCAGTCGAAGTGGCACGCAGCCTTGCCAGCATGGGTTTCGAAGTGCTCTGCTCGGAAGGCACCGCACGCATGTTGCACCAGTACAGCGTGGCATGCACGGCCATCCCCAAGATCGCCACCGGTCAGCGACCCAACGTTGTTGACCTGATGTCCAACGGTCAAGTGCAACTGGTCATCAACACGCCTACCAAAAAGGGCGGAAATACTGACGAAGGTCGTATCCGCGCCCAAGCTGTTCGGGCCAACCTGCCCATCATCACCACCATGGCAGGCGCGCGTGCTGCCGTTCAAGCAATTCAGGCGCTTCGCAGCGGCCATTGGCAGGTGTTCGCCATTCAGGACTACTTCCCAGCACTCGCCCGTACCCGCGCTGAACAGCCAACCACCGTCTGACCGCACCTCCATATACTTCCGCCACTCATGCAGACCTTGACCGATTTCCTACCCGCGTGGCTTCCAACCGGCGCCTCACTCGCCCAGTTGATCGCGAGCGTCACCGTGGTTGCCCTCGCGCTCCACGTCATCCTCGGCGCATGCGCCTACACCATCTGGCTCGAACGCCGCCTCTCTGCATGGATGCAGGATCGCGTTGGACCAAATCGCGTGGGTCCGTTCGGTCTCTTGCAGCCCATCGCTGACGGCCTGAAGTTCTTCATGAAGGAGGACTACACGCCCAATCACGTCGACAAGGGCCTGTTCACCATCGCGCCCGCGCTGTTGGCGATTCCGTCACTGATCGGTTTCGTGGTCATCCCTTGGGGCGGCATCCTTGATCTCTCCACCATTCCATTCCTTGGTCTCACCGGCCAAGTGAAGATCGTCGGCGCGGACGTCAATATCGGCGTCGTCTACATGCTCGCTATCGCCAGCCTGTCCGTCTACGGCGTCGCAATTGGAAGTTGGGCATCGAACAACAAGTTCGCATTCCTTGGTGGCCTGCGCGCATCCGCGCAAATCATCAGTTACGAAATCCCGATGGGCGTCTGCATGCTCGCCGTCATCCTGATGTGCGGCAGTTTCACCCCGGGCGGCATCATCGCTGGACAGCAGGCCAATGTCTGGAACATCTTCCAGCAGCCACTCACAGCGATTCTCTTCTACGCCTGCATGTTGGCGGAGACCAACCGTCTTCCCTTCGACCTTGCAGAATGTGAAAGCGAGCTGGTCGGCGGATACCACGTCGAATATTCAAGCATGCGCTTTGCGCTGTTCTTCTTGGCTGAATACTTCAACATGATCGCCGGATCGGCACTGTTTGTTGTGCTCTTCCTGGGCGGCTGGAGCGTCAATCCATTCGGCGCATTCCTGCACTGGGATCTCCCGCTGGTTGGTGGTCTGCCACTGATCGTCGCGCAGATTGGCGTGATGGCTGGCAAGACATTCCTGGTGGTATCTCTGGGCATCGCATTGCGCTGGACGCTTCCGCGCTTCCGATTTGACCAACTCATGCGACTCGCTTGGGAGGGCATGATCCCGACCGCGCTGCTGATCCTCACCTGCACCGCGGTGTTTGTGTACTTTGGTATCACGCAGTGGATGTGGGCGGGCAGCTTGCTGTGCCTGATCATCGTGTGGTTCGTTGGTCCGCGCTTGCCAAAGAGTGCGAGTCCGAATGCGAAGATCGGGATGCTTGGAAGCCGCTTTAGTCCGGCGTGAGTTGTGGCATCACGCCTGCGCCTGCGTACTGGCGGCGTTGAGGTATCACGCTTTCGTACTGGCCCGCATTCGCCTTACGAGGACGGCCGCTGAGCGCGGCCCTGTCCTCTCCGGCGCCTGCGGCCAGGTGAGCGTGTTCCAGACCCTGGTTACCAAAGCGCCTTCCGTGTGCGAGCCCCCGCAGTGAGCACGGGAGGCTCGGTAAGCGGCGTGTGAAACTGAGAAGTCCGGCAGTTGGACGTACGCCCCGTGGGTGCCAACCGGACGAACAGATTCGCCCGAGGCTAAGCGGAACCTTGTGGAGCGCAGCCGTCCGCGTCCGAGGGTCCCGCGCGCAACGGAGGGGGCGGTTGAACGACTCAACTCACTTCACCAGCGCGCCCCCCGAAAATGGGGACAGTGGTGAACGGCACCTATTTAATGCGGCGCATCTCGCCCACCCAGGCGCCGTATTCAATGGCGGCTTTGCGGCGGGCCGCGGGTGATGGCCATTTGGAACGGTCTGTGCCAAAGGCCGTTTCCATTCGCCATGTCCAGTAGCGACCGCGGAGCCGGAAGCCCGTCTTGGCGCCCAAGAGGGCCAGATTCCAGATTCCGCGCAGAGCGTGCATCCGCGCAGACTATTCGCTGAGTAGGGCACCCACAATGGCCGTGGTGAAATTTCCGCGCAGCGCTTTGGCTGCATGTCGCAAATGCTTCACCACGCGCTTCTACACTCGACCCTTGCAATGGCAAAGGTTAAGACCAGCTTCGTCTGTAGTGAATGCGGCAATGTTCAACCGAAATGGATGGGCAAGTGCCCCGATTGCGGCGCATGGGATGGATTGCAACGCTTTACCGAAGCGCCGGACATCGCCTCGGGGCCAGCCCACGGCGCGCTTGAACTTCCCGCTGATGTCACCGCCACGCGCGGTAGTCGACGCGCGCAGCCGATCGCTGAAGTGAAGCCGCATGATGTTCCACGAACGTCTACAGGGATCGAAGAATTTGACCGCGTCCTCGGCGGCGGTCTCGTCCCGGGCAGCGTTGCCCTCATTGGCGGCGATCCAGGTATCGGAAAGAGCACGCTGCTCTTGCAAGCCGCTGCTGCGCTCGCGGGGCGCGGACGTCGGGTGCTCTACGCAACCAGCGAAGAGAGCGCAGCGCAAGTCAAGATGCGTGCCGATCGACTTGAGGGCAGCGCCGATGCAGTGCGCGGCCAACATTTACTCCTGCTTGCCGAGCCAAACCTGGCGGTCATCGTTGAAGAAGCACGCCGCATCGCGCCCGACCTCCTGGTGCTTGATTCCATCCAACTTGCGTACCGCGGTGATATTGATGCCATTCCAGGAAGCCTTGCGCAGTTGCGTCGTTGTTGCCTTGACCTTGTCACGCTGGCCAAAACCACTGGCACCGCGGTAGCCATCGTTGGTCATGTCACCAAGGACGGTGACCTCGCAGGTCCCAAACTTCTGGAACACCTCGTGGATGTAGTCCTCGCCTTTGAGGGCGATCGGCATCATTCCTATCGCGTGGTGCGCGCAGTAAAAAATCGCTTCGGAAGTACCCAAGAATTAGGCCTCTTTGAAATGACCGGTGCTGGTCTGATTGAAGTAGAAGAGGCAACACTCGCTCCGGAAACTTCAAGCAGTTCATCCAACGGTTCGAACGGTGTTGATGACGCAAAGAGCAGATTGCTCTCGCGCCGACCCGGCAGTGTGTTCGCTCCAGTGCTTGCAGGAACGCGGGTACTTCTTGCTGAAATTCAGGCGCTGACCGCTACTGGATTTCTTGGCGCAGCAAAGCGCCGCGCCAGTGGGCTTGACAGCGCGCGCTTAGCCATGCTGATTGCAGTGTTAGAAAAGCACGGCGGCCTGCGACTCGGCGATCAAGATGTTTACGCATCCGCACTTGGTGGAATGCGGATCATTGAGCCAGCAGCGGATCTCGCTACGGCGCTCGCCATTGCTGGTGCTTTCTACGAACGCGGTGCAGGTGCAGCGACTGTTGCGCTCGGTGAGATTGCACTCTCTGGCGAAGTGCGCTCCGTACGACAGATCGATCAACGCGTGCAGACCGCAGTACGACGCGGAGCGCGGCTGCTCTTGGTGCCCGCCACACAAGTGGAGAGTGCGCGTGCTGCCGCGCCTGGGGCCGAAGTGGTGGCGGTTGGGCACTTGCATGACGCCATTGAACATCTTGCTTAGGCGTGGATTCTGCGTCGCACGGCTCGGCACGTGCACGCATGCACTTCAATCGCGCCATGAGCAGGGAAATCTGCGCATTTCGTGACCATATGCCCAACTTGCATTAAAAACCACCGGCGTTCTTTCTAAGTCCCTATTCGAATGCCATTTACGCAATCTACACATTGCCCGGGTGAATTATTCAATCACCCCATGAAACACCTTTATTGACCTCCTAGGGCATATTTTGACCAAATCCCAACACGCGTCCTTTGTCCTTGCTATGATCCCCCCTTCAACTAATCGGCTTCACTTTGCCGATAGCGGTTGAGTCTCACGTCTGCCCACCGCGTTGGTGGGCGCCAAGATTTGAGAATTCGTCACTGGGTTTGTGGGTGAAATGTCAGAGCCCCGACCCGATACAAGGAGCGAACGCATATGAGTCTGACCAAGTTTGTTGGGCTCCTCGCGGGCTCGACCCTCACGCTCACGGGCGTGAGCTACGCAGCCGTCGAGGGGAACAATGACACCGCCACCCAGATTTCGGAGCTTAAGGCCGAAATCGCAGCCCTCAAAGGTAATCAGGGCGAACAGTGGCTCACCGAACAGCGCGCGGACCAGATCCGCGGCGTCGTCCAGGACGTCCTGGCCGATTCCAACACCCGCTCCAGCTTCCAGCAAGCTGGCGGCGCGACGGCCGGCTACAACAACGGCTTCTTCATCTCCAGCGCCGATGGCAACTACTCGCTGAAGATTAACGCCCTTGAGCAGGTTCGTTTCGTTTGGAACAACACCTACCAAGGCAAGACAGATGGTCCGGATGGCAACGACGCCAACCAGTGGGGCTTCGAAAACCGCCGCACGCAGGCCTTCTTCTCGGGCAACGTTGTTGACCCAAGTTGGAAGTACCTGGTCGGTATCGCGTACGACTCGCAGAGCGATCCGTATGTCAGCAATGGAACGCAGACCAACGACGCCGGGGACACGGTTGCCGGCGATCCAGCCTTCAACCTGTACTACGCGATGGTCACCAAGACCTTCGGCGACGGTTTCTCCGTCTCTGTTGGTCAGATGAACGTCCCGTTCACTGTTGAAAGCAATCTCTTCAACGCCGGTTCCACCCAAATGGGTGACTACTCGATCTTCGAGTACATGTTCGGTGCAGGCCAGCAGGTCGGCGCTATGGCGAAGATCGAGAAGGATGCATTCCGCGTTTCGGGTGGTTGGTACAACATCGTGCAGACCGACGTGTCGGGCACCGTTGGCCAGTCATGGAACAGCAATGACAACCAGAGCATTGCCATTGCATCGCGTGCTGAGTACAAGGTTGCCGGTACCTGGGATCAGTTCTCCAAGGAGAGCAGCTTCAAGGGCGAGGAGTTTGGTCTCCTCATCGGTGGCGGCGTGATCTGGCAGAACGGTCGCGCTCAGAACACTGACTCGACCTACGAATCCAATCCGCTCGGCCTCACCGCTGACGCGCAGGCAAAGTTCGGCGGGTTCAACCTGATTGGTCAGTTCCTCTGGCAGGATGGCTACCCAGGAACTGACTCGTCGTCCAGCGTTTGGGGCTTCAACGTTCAGGGTGGCGCATTCGTCACCGACGATCTTGAAGTCTTCGGAGCATGGGCTTACGCTGACACGGCTGGCGATGGTGGAGATACCGGTTCGTTCGGAACCACCAACTACCTCCAGACCGGTGCAAACTGGTACTTCGCGAAGAACTCCATCAAGGCAACTGTCATGGGAATCATCCCATTGAACAAGGATGCTGCTGATGCGGGCAACCTCCGCGGCTTCGAGGGTGGCGTTGGTCTCGCCGACAGCGACAACAACTTCTCGCTCGTCTGCCAGCTCCAGGTCATGTTCTGATCCCTCGGGATCGACTCAACCTGCAGCCCAGCTGCGACAATGTAAAACTTCCATCGGACCCGGCTTCGGCCGGGTCCGATGTGTTTTTGCCTGACGCATCCCGCTAGCCTTCGCGCACCATGGCGAATGCCCTTGTCCTTCTCTTGGGATCCGCGCTGGGAATCATTGACCAGTCAGTCAATGCAACCCCAATCAGCGTGAGTTCCGACGTGTCCCCCATGGACGCGGAACTGGCTGCCATGCGCGCCGACCTGGCAGCTCTCCGCCGTGAGCAAGGCGAAGCGTGGCTTTCGACTCAACGCGCGTCTGAGATACGGTCACTGGTGTCCGACGTGCTCGCCGACTCTTCCACGCGTACGCAGTGCGCCGAATCCGGCAGCGCGCTCGTGAGCGGATATGCCACGGACCGCGGCTTCTACCTCGGCACCGTTGACGGCGAGCAGACCGCGCGCGTGTTCGGCTTCATGCAGGTTCGCTTTGTTTGGAACCAAGGCTATGACGCCGCTGAACGTGATCCATCTTCAAATTCCGTGTGGGGCGCGGAGGTCCGTCGTGCGCAGCTGTTTGCCACCGGCAACCTCGCGGGACCATCGCTCACGTGGCTCATTGGTCTGGCCTTTGGTGCGGCACAGGATCCGGTGGACTTTCAAGATGTTCGGTTGGATCCCGCATCGGTTGAAGACCCGTCGCCCACTATTAGCTACCTGAATGTCACCAAGCACCTTGGCAGTGGGTGGTACGCGCAGATCGGCAACATCTTTACCCCGTATACCTACGAAAGCCACCTATTTTGTACTGCAGAAACGCAGATGGGCGAATGCTCCATGCTGGAGTGGCTATTCACCGCCGGCTTCACCACGGGAGTCAGTCTTGGCTATGACGGAGACGCCATTCGGTGGCAGTGCTGCTACGGCGATCAGATCGGTACTGCGCCGTCATCGTGGGATTCAGCAAGTAATCAGAGCCTGGCGTTTGCAAGCCGGGTGAATTGGAAACTCTGCGGAAATTGGGAGCAGTACGCCTATGAATCCAGTTTCCGCGGTCAGGAATTCGGCACCTTTTTAGGTGCTGGAGTTCGATGGCAAAATGGTCGCGCCCAAAATCCATCCGCGACGGATGGCACCAATCCACTGGGAGTCACCGGCGATGCCACGTTCATGTTTGGTGGCGCCAACATCCTGGTTCAGGGAATCTGGGTGGACCAATGGGTCTCTCGTGATGAGGCCGCGTGGGGCGGACTGCTGCAAGGCGGTTTCTTCCTCACCGACACCCTTGAAGCGTTCGGTAACTGGAACATCACCAGCACCGAAGGCACCCAGCAGTGCGCCACCGTGGGCATGAACTGGTACGTGGACCATCGTGCGCTCAAGATCACGGCATTGGTGATTGCGCCGGTCGATGGCGGACAGCCGGCCCTGACCTCGGCGGTACTGCCGCCGCAGGGTCTCGGCGGGGGGTCAAACCCCAACAACAACATGAGTTTTTCGCTGCAGATTCAGGCAGCATTTTGATGGCCCACAACGCCGGCGGCGGACGGGAGCCCCTTTGCGTCGGTGGTAATCAGCCCACTTTGGGTTGATTTGCTTCTCCCGCTGCAGGGGGTGGCCTTGACCGTCCGATGAAACCACTGCGATAGGATTCGTACTTCATGGCTCGAAATGTGGGAAATCTCTTTGCCGCCTGCTCCGCCGCGATCACCATCGCCGGCGCTTCGCACGCATGGGCACAAGAGCCTGCAGTGGTGGACCCAGGTGCTGCGGGTGATGTACTTGCGCGCCCCGCTCCGGGCGTCGATGAACTGATGAAGCGGCTCGAAACCCTCGAAGACCGCAACCGCGAATTGGAAGGCCGCGTCACCGATCTCAATCGTCAACAAGGCGAAGAGTGGCTCGGTGAACAGCGTGCTGGACAGATCCGCGACATCGTTCGCGATGTGCTTGCCGACAGTGATCAACGCGCGAGCTTGCAGGGCAGTGGCATGACCGCTGGTTGGAACGATGGATTCTTCATGGCAAGTGCCGATGGAAGATTCCGCATGAACCTTGGCGGGTTCATACAGAACAGATTTACTTCAAGCACTATTCGTACTGGGTCATACAACGGCGCCAATCCCGCACAGCAAGCGGTCTTTGATCGCAAAGAAACCCGTTACGGCTTCAATGTTCCAGATCTGCAATTGTGGGCCGATGGTCATGTCTTTAGTCGCGACTTCCAGTACATGGTCAAGGCGCGGTTTTTTGAACAGGTCACCACCAACATCAATAAGGGTGATTCGAATGGGGAGTCGGCAGCGATCGCCGGCGGCCCAGATTTCAGCCAAGTTGAGTTGCTGGACGCCTGGATTCGCATCAACCTGGATGACAATTGGTCGGTGCGCACTGGTCAATTCCGCTCGCCGTTCTCGCGTGGATTCTTGGTGCTTGAGCAGTACCAAATGTCGTCCGCGCGCTCAGTAGTGGACTTTCACTATGCGTTGGGCTACACGCAGGGTATTGAGCTTGAATACACCAACGATGAATTCCGCTCGCGCACTTCCATTGATAGTGGTGCGCAGGACAACATACTGGGTGATGTGAATGCGACGTACGGCGGCAATGGTTACAAGCTCTGGCCGACGGGTAGCTTTGGCAGTCAGAACGCTCAGTTCTGGACACAGAGTGCCGCGTACAGCTTCACCCATCGCTTTGATTGGAAACCCGCTGGCAGCTGGGACCAATTCCGAAGTTACACCAGTCCGTCGATGGAGACCTTTGGATTCCTGACTGGCTTGGGTTTGCACTATCAGAACTCGCGTGGCTACCAAGCGAACGAAGACACCCCTGGTACTAAGAATCCGGATTCGCAGTGGTTCACCGCCACCGTGGATGCGCAAGCGAATTTCGGGGGCGCCTCTGTGTACGGCGCGGTCTTCTACAACTACGTCAACGCCCCAGCGGCACTGCAGCCGACGTTTGGCGACTCGCAAGCGGATGTTCAGTTTGACCTGGGCACGCTCAACATCATTGCGGCGCAACTGCAAGGCTCGATGTACATCATGCCCAAGGCTGAGTTGTTTGCTCGTTATGAGTTTGCCTACATTGACGGCGGCACAAGCGCCTTGAACGGCATCAATCCAGAGATCGCAAATCCGGATCCCCTCAACCTGCTCACCATCGGCGTGAATTACTACCTGGATGGGCAGGATTTGAAGTGGACCACCGACCTCGGCTGGGCCATCACTGCGGTTAATCCATTGTTCTCTGACGTGAATGCCGGGTGGCGTCCTTCGCAGAGCGATGAAATTGTCTTCCGCACGCAGCTGCAGTTGATTTTCTAAGCAACACACTCCATGGCGCGGGCAGGGAATCTCTATGATTCATGCCCCATGACATTGGTTTACCGCGTCGAAGTTCGCCCCAAGTCCGGTCATTCCGACCCCCGTGCGGATGCGGTGATTCGGCAAGCTACGGCGCTGGGACTCTCCGCCATACCAACGTCTGCGCAGCACTCGTCGGTGTATTTGCTGGCCGGAGATCTCTCGGAAGCAGACGTTGGTCGCATTGCCCATGAATTGCTTGCGGATCCGGTCACCCAACGCGCCGAGGTGCAGCCCCGGGGAATCGCCACGCACCGGCTGGATGCCATGGTGGAAATTCACCCGCTTCCAGGCGTGACCGATCCAGCTGCGGAAAGTGTTGAGTCGGCCGTACAAGCGATGTTTGGAACAGCCGTACGCGTGCGGACCGGCGACCGCTATGACTTGGCCGGCATCAATCAACTTGGCGCCATGACCATCGGCGAACGCGTGCTAGCCAATCCGGTGATTCACGGCGTACATGCGGAACCGTGGCATCCCGCACACTTTCCGGCAGGTCATGGTTACACCATGCGTATTGTGGAAATTCCACTGCGCGACCTGAATGACGCAGCGCTTGAGAAGTTAAGTCGCGAGGCGCACCTGTTCCTTTCTCTGCAAGAAATGCAAGCGATCCAGGCGGAATATCGCCGCCTCGGTCGGGAGCCGCGCGAGATCGAACTGGAAACGCTGGCGCAGACTTGGAGCGAACACTGCGTACATAAGACGCTGAAGAGCACGGTCCACTATCGCGAAGCGAACTTGGGAGCCGGGCAATACTCCTTGCAATCAGGCCAGCGGTTGCCGAGCACGCTTCCTTCCGCCGCACATGCCGGCGCACCGAATGCGTCCGCCACACTGCGTCCAGGGCACACACCTGCAAATGATGGATCGGTGACTATCAAGAACCTCTTGAAGAGCACCGTCGCCGCCGGAACCTTTGAACTGATTGATGAGCACAACCCGGATCGCATCGATTGGTGCCTTTCCGTGTTTGTAGACAACTCAGGGGTCATTGCCTTTGATGACCACCACGCGGTGTGCTTCAAATGTGAGACGCACAATCGTCCCAGCGCCATTGAACCGTACGGCGGCGCCGCTACCGGTATTGGTGGTTGCATTCGTGACATCATGGGGACAGGCTTGGGCGCCAAGCCCATTGCGGCGACCGATGTCTTCTGTGTTGCGCCCCTCGAGGGCACCGATGTTCCAGCCGGGTGCCTTCCACCGCGGCGCATTCTGACCCAAGTAGTTGCCGGCGTACGCGACTACGGAAATCGCATGGGTATTCCCACCGTCAACGGAGCGGTGTGGTTTGACGAGCGCTACGTGGGAAATCCCTTGGTGTATTGCGGAGTGATTGGCGTCATGCCGCGCACCATGGTCAAGGGCGTCACCTTGCGCGGTGATCGGATTGTGGCCATCGGCGGTCGTACGGGTCGCGATGGCATTCATGGTGCCACCTTCTCCAGCGCCGAAGTTGAGCATGGCCACTCCAGCGAATTTAGTCATGCGGTGCAGATCGGTAATGCGATCACCGAAAAGAAGATGCTCGACGCCATGCTTGCGGCGCGCGACCAGCCGGACGGACCGCTGTACAGCGGCACCACCGATTGCGGAGCTGGTGGATTCTCAAGCGCTGTTGGAGAAATGGGCAAGGACGTCGGCGCCACTGTCAATCTTGAACGCGCGCCTGTGAAGTACGACGGCCTGAGTCCAACTGAAATTTGGATTTCTGAAGCACAAGAACGCATGGTGCTTTCCGTGCCTCCCGGCAAGTTGGAACGCCTGCGCGCTGTGTGTGTGGCGCATGGGGTTGAGCTCTGTGATCTGGGTGAATTTGGCAGCAATGACGGCATGATTCGCTTGTATTGGCACGGCACAGAAGTGGGCGCGTTGGACACGCACTTCCTGCATGAAGGCGTACCGATGCCAACCCGTGAAGCCGTGTGGGATGCAGCGTGGAGCGCCGCGCAGTTGCCAGCGCCTGGGAATGGGCGCGGTGTTGGACCGCGGCTTCTCGATACGACCTGCGCGCTGCTTTCACATCCGAACATCGCCAGCAAGGAATGGATCATCCGGCAGTATGACCATGAAGTGCAGGGCGGCAGCGTGATTAAGCCCCTGGTTGGCGTTGGCAGCGGCGGTCCGTCAGACGCGGCTGTAGTGCACCCTGTGCCGGGTTCGCGCCGGGCACTTGCCATCAGTAATGGGCTTGCCACTGGTTGGAGTGCGGACCCGTATGCCATGACGCTCGCCGCGCTTGATGAATGCGTGCGCAACATGGTGTGTGTTGGTGCTGACCCAACCCGCATAGCGGTTCTTGATAATTTCTGTTGGCCTTCTTGCGATGACCCGCGCAACATGGGCTCACTGGTTCGTGCTGCTGAGGCGTGCTACGACGGCGCCATGGCGTACCGCACGCCATTTATCAGTGGCAAAGACAGTTTGAAGAATCAGTTCCGTACCCAGGATGGTCGCATCATCATGATTCCGCCGACCCTCTTGGTGTCCGGGTTTGGAATCGTGCCCGATGCAGAGCGCGCCTGCACCATGGATCTGAAGTCAGCGGAACACGTACTGGTGCTGGTTGGAACAACCGGTGCACGTATGGGCGGAAGCCACCGCGTGATGTTGGGCGCATGTGGACACCCAGACAATCGTTTGCCGGTGGTTGATCCTGCGCGCGGTGCGCGTACGGCTCGAGCCGTTGCGGCGTGCATCGCGCACGGCGCGGTGCGCTCCGCGCACGACCCGAGCGAAGGTGGATTACTGCCAGCGCTCGCAGAGATGTGCTTTGCGGGCGGCCTTGGCGCGAGCATTGATCTGTCGCACGTGCCGGTCGATGCTGCTGCACATGCTGAAGTGTCGGACGAGTGCCGTGCCTTTGCCGAGGATCCGCATCGCTACATTCTTGAAGTCGATGTGGTGCATCTTCCAAAGGTCCAGGCGCATCTTGACGGGATCGCGCACGCAGTGATCGGTACGGTGACGAACAGCACCACGCTTGAAGTTGTTGGAATTCGCACGCCACATGAGTCCATGACCATCGACACGCTTCGCGCCGCATGGAATGCCCCCACCGGTGGATGAGATCAGCACTATGAGTACCGACGGACCAAAAGCTCTTGTCATTACCGCGGCAGGTATCAACTGCGACCTTGAGCTTGCGCAATCGTTCGCGGCGGCCGGGGCTGTACCAGAATCCGTACTACTTTCGGAATTGATCCGAAATCCAAGCCGAATTGATAACTACCGGCTCATTGGACTTCCCGGTGGATTCAGTTTCGGAGATGACATTGCCGCCGGCCGCATCATGGGTGCACTCATGCGCCGCAGTATCTATCCAGCGCTGACCGCCGCGATTGAACGCGGCGTTCCGATGATTTGCCCCTGTAATGGCTTCCAAATTGCCGTTCAGGCAGGCTTGTTGCCGGGTCCAAGCATGGATTCTGCATGGCCAGCGAATGCTGCGGAGCCGTCCATCGCGCTGCTGCAGAACAGCACGGGTCGATTCCGCGACGCGTGGACGCGCGTGGAGATACCTACAGACACGCGTTGCATTTGGACGCAAGGCCTTGAGTGTGACGATGTCACCGGGATCCTTCCAAGCGCACACGGTGAAGGGCGGTTGGTGGCTGACGAAGCGCTTCTTGATGCGCTCGAGGCCAATGGGCAGATTGCGGTCCGTTACCACCTTGCAGACCACTTCAATGGCAGCATGCGCCGCATCGCGGGCATTTGCGACGCCAGTGGGTTGGTGTTTGGATTGATGCCGCATCCTGAGCGCTTCACGCGTTGGACGCAACATCCGCGCTGGACGCGGTTGTCTGCGCATCAGCGCGCGGGCGAACCACTTGGACTGCAAATGTTCCGCAACGCCGTCGAGCGCGTGCTCGTGAATGCCTGACGTATTGCAAGCGCATCGCGCAGAGGAGACTTCTATGACACAGACAAGTACCGCCACTCTCCGCTGTGGCGTTGTGGGCGTTGGCAAGATGGGAAATCACCACGCACGCCTGTGGACGCAGGTAGAAGGATGCGATCTGGTGGGAGTGGTTGACTCCAGTGCCGATCGTTGCCAACAGGTGGTGGAAAAGTACGGCGGCAAGGGCTATTCCGAAGTGGATGCACTCATTGCTGCTGGCGTGGATGTGGTAACGATTGCCACCCCCACCATTCATCACCGTGCAGCCGCCGAAAAACTCCTTGCGGCTGGAGTGCATTGCCTGATTGAGAAGCCACTCGCTCCGACACCAGTGGAAGCGCGAGCGATCGCCGACGCTGCCGCACGGAGTGGTGCGCTGTTGCAGGTGGGACACGTGGTTCGCTACGACCCAGTGATGGTGGCGGTGCGAAAGCTTGGCCTGGCACCTCGCTTTGTAGAAGTAGACCGTGTGAGCCCCATGACATTCAGGAGCGTGGATGTGGGCGTGGTCTTGGACATGATGATCCATGACCTTGATGTCTTGCTGATGCTCTTTGGTGCGGAGCCGGTCGAAGTTCGCGCCAGCGCCGTGAGTGTTCTTGGTGAAGCCGAAGACGTCTGCAATGCCCGCCTGGAATTCCCGCGCATGGCGGACGGATACACGCCGGTCGCCAACGTGACCGCCAGCCGAATTGCCATGAAAACCGAGCGGAAAATTCGCATTATGAGCGATGACACCTACGTCAGCGCCGACTTTGTCGATCGCAAGGGGACAGTGGCGCGCAAGGGCCCCAACGCCAACAAGATTGCTGAAGTGCGTGAGCTCTTGAAGAAGGGCGCAGACCTGAGTCACTTGAATTTCTTGGATCTCCTGCAGGTCGAGCCGCTTGATGTTCATGCCGGCGAACCACTGCGCTTGCAGGCAGAGGACTTCATCGACGCCATCCGTGCCGGACGCCGACCGCTTGTTGACGCAGAGGATGGATTCGCTGCAGTGCGTACCGCTGACCGAATTGTTGCCGCCGCGCGTGCCGCTGGCTCGCGCATGGTTTGAATCGCTGATGAAATCACTCGTGAATTCCACCCCAACATCATCCAGCCAACAGATCCGATGGAGCGACGCAGCGCCTGCTCAGGTGGATGTAGCGATTGTGGGCGGTGGGTTTAGCGGGCTGGTGGCATTGGTGCATCTGTGCCGCGCGCTTCCGTCTGGGGCGTTTGCCATTATGGAGTGCCATCCGCTGCACTTCCCTGGTACTGCTTACGGCAGTTGTGACTCGGAACACCTGTTGAATGTGCCGGCTGGTCGCATGGGGCCAATCACTGAAGATCCAGCCAGCTTTCATCGTTGGCTTGAAACACAGACGCCAGGCAAGTTTCGCGCCGATGCATTTGTTCCGCGCGCATTGTTCGGGGCGTACCTGACAGAATTTGTAGCGGATGAAGTAGCGCGCTCGGGAGCGCATGTTTCATTTGTGCGCGCAGCGGTGATTGATATGCACGACGCGCAGTCACATGTGAATCTGACACTGGACTGCGCTTGTGATTCCGCCGACGGACCGGCTCGCCAGCAGCCGATGGCTGCTCGGTGCGTAGTCATTGCGCCTGGCTTGCCAGCGTCGCCCGCGCCGTGGGCGGATCATGTGCATGGCGTTCCGGCAGGGGCCCTCATTTCTGATCCATGGAAGGCAGGGGCGCTCCTTGGTATTCCTCCGGATGCAGCCATCATGCTGCTTGGAAGCGGACTGACCGCTGTCGATATTGCGGAGGGCTTACGGCGCATCGGGCACCGTGGCATCATTCGGATGGTCTCTCGCAACGGTCGATTGCCGCTACCACACGCGGATCACGGCGAGCCGCCGATGCTTGCAACCAGGGAGCAGTTTGCTGGAAGTCCCGCTAAGGTGCTGTCAGCACTTCGGAGTGCTGCCCGACAGCGCATCGCAGCGGGCCTCGGCTGGCAGGGCGCTATCGATGCCATTCGCCCGCATATTCCAGCCATTTGGAAGTCATGGTCGACCGCCGAGCGGCGCCATTTCATCCGCCGCGCGCGCGCGTTGTGGGAGATTCACCGTCATCGCGTGCCATGTCAAGTGCTTGCGGACATCACTGCTCAGTGCGCGGCTGGGACACTCATCATTGAGCGCGGCGAATTGTTGGCAGTGCAGCCAGCAACCAGTGAGTCCGTTGCCGCGACGATCCGCACCGCCGATGGTGCAACGCATATGCACACGGTGGCGCGCGTGATCAACTGCACCGGTCCATCAATGAATCTGCGCGATACACGCCATCCTTTGCTGGCCAGTGTGCAACGCACCGGCTTAGCCTGTACTGATGATCTGGGTCTCGGCATTCGCTCTGACGATGAGTGTCAACTAGTCAGCGCCAATGGTGTTGCAAACCCACGCATTGTCATTGCTGGAGCGCTCCGTCGCGGTGACCTGTGGGAAGCAACGGCCGTTCCGGATTTACGTGTCAATGCCGCACGTGCCGCAGCCACACTCGTGGCGCTGCTTGCGGGTCAACACAGCAAGGCGAACAACTAGGTGCTCGTTGGCAGTCACCTCAGTATCGCTGGCGGCATGCATCTGGCTATTCACGATGCGGTTCGCCTTGGCCTCGATTGCGTGCAAGTGTTCACCAAGAATCAGCGGCAGTGGAAGTGGAAGCCGCTCACTGATGATGAAACAGCAAACTTTCGCGCTGCCGTCACTGACGCTGGATGGCATGTTCACCCCGAGCGGCACTTAGTCAGCCACAACAGTTACTTGGTGAACCTTGCGTCCCCGGATGCAGACATGCGTGCCAAGAGCCGGGCACTGCAACTGCAAGAGACCGAACGCTGCGAGCAACTTGGTATTCCGTCCTGCGTCATGCACCCCGGGGCGCACCTTGGCAAGGCTGGAAATGCAGTAGACGAGGAGGCGGGTATTCGCAGGCTGGTGGCTGAACTTGATGCCATTCATCAGTCCACCAAGGGTTACCGCACCGTCACTTGCATTGAGAACACCGTTGGTAGCGGCACAAACCTCGGTGGACCACTTGAGCATCTTGCTCGCATTCGCGGGGCGGTCAAGCATCCGGAGCGGGTCGCTTTCTGTTTCGATACATGCCACGCCACTGCGTATGGCCATGACGCATCGACGCCAGCGAAAGCAAAGTCTTTCTGGCAGTCATTTGAATCCATAGTCGGGCGCGCTCATGTGCGGGTCATTCATGTCAATGATTCCAAGGGCGCCATCGGATCGCATCTCGACCGTCATGAATATCTTGGCGGCGGTACCTGTGGCAAGCCGTGCTTTGCAGCCATTGCGCACATGTCGGCATTTCGTCATGTGCCAATGATTATGGAAACTCCCAAGGAAGGCAAACTTCGCGGGCGGGATCCAGACCGCGCGAACGCTGCTTGGCTGCGCGCTTTGTCATTGGCGCTACTTGCGTCTGTCGCACTGATACTGATGAGTGGTTGTCGGCCATGGGCGAAGTCGGACACAGAACTGACCGCGGCGCGTGTTGGCGCGGTTGCTCCGACTGCCGAAGAATCAGACCGCCTTCGGCGCGCGCAGGGTGTTGCAGACCGCGGCGATTATCAAGAAGCCCTTGTGGAATTCCGCTCGTTACTAGCCGAAAATCCCCGTTTGGTGGACGTGCAGGTTGCGGTTGGCTCTCTCACGTTGGAGCAGGGTGATATCCGCGCGGCGCAGCGTTCCTACGAAGGCGCCATTCAAGCTGATCCGCGCAATGTCGATGCGCACATCGGTCTCGCGCGCACGCATCTTGCAGCCCAGCGCAACGATGACGCCGTTCGTTGCTTCCGCCAAGCATTGGTACTTGCACCAAACGACATGCGGGCCATTGCCGGCATTGCCGATGCGCTTGAGCGTTCTGGTAACGCCTCTGCAGCCATCCCATTCCTGCAACGCCTTGCAGCGGATGCTGGTGCAGATGCCGACGTGTGGTCGCGCGTGGCGCGGTCGTACCTGCTTGCCGGTCGTGTGGCTGAGGCGAGCGCTGCCTTTGAGGAGGCCGTGTCACTCGGCGAAGTTTCCGAGAGCACCATGGACGGACTGATTGCTGCGTACACCGCAGAGAGCCGATTTGCTGAGGCATCAAGTGCCGGGAGCGAGTTTGCGCGACGATGGCCGTCCGCAGTCGCCAGCGAGCGCGCTGCATGGCTGGCATTTCGCGCCGCAGACTATGACCGCGCCATCGTGGCATACCGCGCGGCGGCGGAGCAAGATCCGCGCAGTATCAAGGCATGGAATGGCATTGGCGTCTGCGCGCTCAATTCGTGGCTGTTAAGTGATCGCCTCGATGGTGGCGCTCGTGAAGAGGCGCGCCGCGCATTTGAGCAAAGCTTGGCCGTCGAACCGGCGCAGCCGCAGGTGGAAAAGTTGCTTCGAACCTACTCCCCGTGAGGCGCGTGGGGGGTCAGCGCAGGACGCGCGGCGCCAGAGCGCATACGCTTCCCGCATGCCAGACCCGAAACTACTTGAGTGCTTCCCGGCGCCATCCGATACGCCGTTCATCATTGAACACGTGAACGAAGAGTTCACGTCAACATGCCCAAAGACTGGGCATCCGGACTTTGGGCGGATCATCCTGCGCTATCAGCCAGCGAAGGTGTGCGTGGAACTCAAGAGCCTCAAGCTCTATCACCAGAGCTTCCGTAACGATGGGATCTTCTACGAGGCCGTCACCAATCGCATGCGCGACGACCTGGCCGTGGCCATGAAGCCCGCATGGATGCAGGTGATCACCGAGTGGAAGGGTCGCGGTGGCATCCACAGTCGCATTACCGCTACTTCGGGGCCGGTGCCGGCGGAGTGGGTGCGGGGCTGAGTCCGGCGCCGTTCGTGCTTGCTCCGTAGTTGGTGATGTTCGTGACGTTTGCATCGTTGACGCCGTTCGCGCCGTTCGCGCCATTGACGCCCGGCGCGGTGACTTGCACCTGCTTCGACGTAGTCTTGGCGAGCGCCGGGATTTCCCGCACCTGCCCCTCCGTCAGAATCGACTTCAATCGTCGGAGCGAACGCGCGTTGAGTTCGGATCGCTCAAATCGCGTGTCCTGCATCGAAGCGCGCGGCTCTTTCTTCTTTGATTTCCGGTCGTTACCAGGTGCCATCGACGGCCCAGCCGATTCTGTGACTGCGATACCCGCGAGCCGATCGCAGAGTTCGCGGTGCCGCGCCGCTTGCTCGCCTCGCAAGGCGTCAATTTGCGCGCGTTGTGCATCCGTCACGTCCGGGAGTGCGCGCGCGGCGTCCAGGGTTGTCATGGCATCACGTCCATCGCGGTACGCCTGCGGTGCCACAGCCCGCAACCACGCGTCGTGGAAGGAAGCGCGCGCCTCAGGTGACAGTGCCGCTTCGATCGCATCGCGCCCAGCAAGCGCCTGCTCGAATAGCGATTGCCGCCGACTTTCACGCTGCGCCATCAGCTCCGCACTGCGTTTGGCTTGCCGAACGACTTCAGCAGCCGGACCCTCCGTCGTGGTGGTTCCCCCAACCTCCACGGCCTGCGCGCTACTCCACTGTGCTCGCAGCACTTCAATCTCCTCCGCTGCCGTGGACCGTGTCTCAGCACGCACCTGTTCCTGCAACGCAAGCGCCGCGGGCGACCAGGTCATCCACGCCTGCAGGGCGGCCGCTCGTTGTGGGTCAACAATCCCCGATGTCCGTACACAACCCGCTAGGTCGATGCTGACAACCGGTGATGCAGGCCACGTCATTCCGGGCATCGCCGGATAGTTGATGCTCCGCACCCGCTCGCGTGCGCGCTCCGCCCGAACCGCTTGTGTCATCACTTCGCTTGCACCGCCAAGCGAGGCAATCCCGTCAAGCAGTGCGTCATCTTCCAAAGCCAATTGCCCGGCATGCGCATCCACAATACCAATGCCAGTACGAATCTGATCGATGGGCGCCTCCGACATCGAGGGCTCAAATGCCATGGCAGCCCCAGGGACAGCAGTACCGAGGCGCGCACTGTATTGGTCCTTCAAGGCGTTGCACTTTGCTTGATAGTCATCAATCATTTGCGTGAGCGCGGCGTGGTCAGCAGCCACTCCAAGTGTTTGAGCCAGTGCACGCACGCGCTCTGCATTTGCCGCCTGCGCCAGTGACATGCCCGCGCCTGCCAAGGAATCACCGTTAAACGATGCCTGCGAAAATTCAAATCCGGGGTTCATCCCATCACCGAACGCATCGCCGAACAGCGCTCCGCCATCGTCCCCCATCGAAATCATCACCGGCCCCGATGTATCGACATCGCTACTGACCGTCATCGAAACACTCACTGATTGCGCACCCTCCGCCATTTCCGAGATGGAACTGAGATCGATGGGCATGTCATCCCCTGATCCGACAAACGCAACCGCTCCGACAGCGACGGCACTCGTCATCTGCACGGCACCCGTCGACTCGCCTTCCTTTGGCAGCGAGCGAGGCATAAATCGATTGCCACTCTTGTTCGCCGCGTCGCTTGCCTGCGTCTCATAGAATTCACGTCGCGCGGGGTCAACGCCGGTCAGCGCCTTCCATGCGTCCCGGTCAATACCACGTCGTTCCTCGCTTGCCTCGTTGAAATCCGCTTGCGCCTTGGCGGTTGCTGGGTCCTTCGCAGTGACGTTGAAGTAGCCAAATATTCCTCGTGGCATGCCTGATTCCGCGGCCGCCATGCGCATACTGGCAACCCACCATCGCGCCATCCAAGTGCTGCGCACTGCCTCAATGGCAGCGCGCGCCTCCGGTTCAGTAGCTGCGGCCATGAGTTGTTCCATGACGCGTGCTGGCGAGTCTGGATCCATTCCGGTTCGGCGCCACAATCGACTCAGGCACTTGATTTGCAGTGCTGCGAGTTGGTCCGGAGGCAGCGCCTGTTCAAGCGCGAGCAGTGCATCGCGATGTACGCCACAGAGTTGATCAAGTAACTCGCGGAATTCCCGCGCGGACGCTTCTGAAGTTGCATCGCTCCCGAGTTGAAGTCGCGTCATGCCATCGTCATCAGTGACCGCCTCCATGTGACTATTGGATCGCAGTGCGGCAGGCACGGCTTCGAGCAACTTTGGAAACACTGCATCAAGTCGCTGTCGATAGTCACCAAGTGCGCGGTATGCAGCGCTGCGTGCTTCGGGCGGAAGTTTCGCGTCTGCAATGCATCGCTCCACGTCCCACTGGATGGCTCCGTCACTCAGCGCGCCACCGAACATTGCCCGCAGGGCACGGCGCTTGGCTGCCAAGTGCTCGCGTTGCAGGTCACTCTGTTGCTCCGGTCGCGCCACCGCGGCAAGCGACTGGAAGAAACTGTCCATCGACTCCATGATCGATTGCGCCAGTACGCGGCGCGCTTGCTGCTGGGCTGCGGTGGTCTTCTCGTCATTGTTTGCCGTGCCGATGCGGTCCATCTCATCATCGAAGCGACGCTTGGCAGCAAACATGGGTAATTGCGCATCATCAAACATGGACGCGGCCAATTGCCGTTGCCCATCATCAAGGCCAGCAGAGTCAAGGATTTCCTCAAGGTCTTTGCTGGCCAACACTGGATTACGGGCTGGTCCTCCACCGAACCAGAACTGCGCAGCGGCCTGCTGAGTTGGTAAAGCAACGCAAAGCAGAGTGACTGCAAGTAGTGCGCGAATAGATCGAGTGATGTTCATAGGTGTGTTTCCTTGGCTCAATCCAACTTGCGTGACTTCAAATACTCCCGAATCTCCGCATTCCAACGCAGGCGACTGGCGGTCCCCATCGTGTCATGGGTTTCCTCGGGGACAATCTCTACATATCCCGGGCCATCCGGAAGCATCTGCCCGGTCGCCTGCATAGAAGTCATGGCGGCTTGCAGTGCATCCTTCAGCCCTTGCACGCCGCGATCCAAATAGTAACTATCACGTGCGCCACACAGAAGACGCACTCGCTCGCGCAGGATGGGAACAAAGCGAGCCGGGTCAGCACGCACTAACGCAGCGATGTCATAGCGAGCCCATTCATTGCGCACCACACCATGGTCAATGGTTCCCGCCACCGACTCAAACATTGGTCGTGGTAACTTGGTGACGGGATCAAGCATGCTCCACATGGCGCTCCACGCGTCCCACTGCTCGCCACTGTTGCGTGCTGGTCCCAGTACGCGTTCCATGGCCGCTTCATCACGCACCGTCATGCGGGTCGTATCAAACTGTTTAGTGAGCGGTACGCGATAAGACGGACGCTCTTTACCATCGCTATCAGTGAAGATGCTGGTATCGGCATACAAGTCACCCGCCTGAAACTTGCTGAAATCAACGGGGTCGGGCGAACTGCTGAAGCACGCACCGAATGTTTCGGGGTGAGTGAGTTGCAACCACAGTGAGCTCCATCCGCCGCTGGAATGGCCAGTGATGATCCGCGCGTCGATGCGTGGAATCAGACGGAACTGTCGTTCCAGTTCCGGGATGAACTCTTCGGTGAACGCCTTTGCCCACGGTCCATTGGCGGGGCTATCTACAAATCCGTGGTGCCCCAGTGCGGTCTCTGGATCAAGCACAATCCACACGGCTTGCGGCATGACTTCCCGAGTTCCCGGAGTGACCAACATGCGTGCGATGCCGCTCGCACTGGTGTACCGACCGCCAAAGCCAGGAACTACATACACCGCCGGAAACATGCGCCGCCGAAAGTTCGGATCATCCCATCCAGTTGGCAGTGCAATACCAGCGCGCATCACCACCTCGCGCCCGGCAGCGCGGCTCAGGATGGCACTCTTCATTTCAAACCACCGGAGGTTGGGCTCCGTTGGCAGTTCCGGCTTGGGGATACGGACAGTCAGCGCCAATTCGTGCGGATCGGATTGGTCGCGATGAAAGGTCACCGTGGACACCCCGCTGATCAGATTTCCCGCAGCAAGATGACCGCGCTCAGTGTCATTTCGGTCAAACACCGCTTGTATGCGGTACGTCCCATCAAGCATGGCGATCGGCTCTGGAAATGCAATCGCATCCGCCCCCAGGGTGACGGTGGCGCCCGGCACAAGGTCACTGACAGCAACGGAATACATCGGCTGCGGACTGTCAAAGAATGGAGCATCGAGCGGCTCTTCACCCGGCTGCAACGCTGACTCTGCCGCCAAGAAGACCAACATTCGCCCGGCGCGGCTCTCTGATCCAAGGAGCGCAGCCGATTCCTTCGGCAGGGTGACTCGGATGACATCCTTGGTGGGCACCGCTGGCACCGCGGGCTTGGCAACATCCACCACCGCCGGTGCTGGCTGTGCCGGTTGTGCCGGAGGCACTTGCGCTGCCGCGATTCCGCGCTCACTCATGCATGCCAACGTCAGCGTAAGCATGGTCAGGGCACGAGCGATATCGGGCGAAAGCATGGCGGCATCGTAGAATCTTTGGAATGCCCGCCCGACGACATCTTGGCCTGTCAGAACCCGTGCGACTCCTTGCCCCCTCCCTGCGCGCTGTGAGGGCGTTTCGCCCCTGCGCCACGCTTTGGATCAGCAGCGCCACTGCCGTCATGACTCTGATCAGTGCCGCTGGCTGCGCGGGTCACAGTTCCGTGGAGCGTGGAATAGACCAATCCGCGAGCAGTATCGCCGCCAGTTTCGCAGGGTCGGTCACTGAAGAGCGCAATTACGTACTGCCCGTTGATGGCATCATCGACATCGACCTGGAGACGTTCGGCGGCGATGTAGTGATTCGTTCTGGTCGCGAGACCAAGAACGAGATTCGTATGCGCGTGGTCGTGACCGCCAGTCATGGCGCTGATCGCACCGATGAGGCCACATCATCACTGGCGCAGATAGCGGTCAAGGCAGAAATCCGTCGCGGTGGCGATGTCCCAACGCTGGTACTGCGCGGAACCACTGAGCATGATGAGGCATGGCTCCATGAAACAGACATCGACATTGAACTCCCGGAATTGCGCCGCGTTCATGTGAAGACGCGCTCTGGAAAGGTGCACATTTACGAAAATCGCGGTGCCTGTTTCGTAGAAACTTCCGACGGCGATATCCGCATGATTACTCCATGGGCAATCACCGAAGATGTCACCCTGGTCACGCGCGGCGGGGAGATTGTGTTTCGCGCATTCACGGGGACCTGTGGCATCTTTGATATCGACTGCGTGAATGGCAAGGTGCTCACCCGCGTTGAAGCTGGTGACTGGCGCGTCGTTGATAAGCGCAACGATCACGACACACTGCATGCCGCACTTGGCCCGTGCACAAACAAGATTCTGATTCGCAATGTCGACGCCCCGGTCACGCTGAGTATTGTTCCCGAGCCGATGGAGTACGGATCGCTTTTCTCGGCACCATGATTGACCGCTCCGCTCACTCCCTACCGCGCGCCGCGCGCCTACCCTGACTTCTATGGCATTCATCAACGACCACTACCTGAAGCTGGCCGCCGGCTACCTGTTCCCCGAAATCTCCCGTCGCGTGTCCGTGTTCGCCGAGGCCAACCCTGCCATTGCGAAAGAGATCATCCGCTGCGGCATCGGGGATGTCACTGAGCCGCTGCCCGCCGCGGTCATTGCGGCCATGCACACAGCGGTCGATGAACTCGCCAATCGCGCGACGTTCCGTGGCTATGGCCCCGCCACTGGTTATGACTTTGTCCGCGAGGCCATCGTGCAGGGTGACTTCCGTGATCGCGGCATTGCTATCGCGCCCGACGAGATCTTTGTTTCCGACGGAAGTAAGCCAGATGCCAGCGCCTTCATGGAAATCATGGCGACGGGTACTCCAGCGCAAGGCGGTAATCGCACCGCTGTATGTGACCCGGTGTATCCGGTCTATGTAGACAACAATGTCATGCAGGGAAACACAGGTCCCGCGATTGCCGGCGGCGGCTACGAAGGACTGATCTATCTCCCCGGCACGCCCGCCAATGGATTTGTTCCAGAGCCACCCACTGAACCAGTGGACATGGTCTATCTCTGCTACCCCAACAATCCAACCGGCGCGATGATCACTCGGCCACAACTGGCACGTTGGGTGGAATGGGCGCTCGCCAATGACGCACTCATTTGCTACGACGCCGCGTACGAGGCGTACGTGCGCGATCCATCACTGCCACGTTCGATCTATGAAATCCCTGGTGCCGATCGGTGCGCGGTAGAGTTCCGCAGCTTCTCCAAGAGCGGCGGATTCACAGGCGTTCGCGCGGGTTACACCGTTGTTCCAAAGGCCGTTGAGGGTCGCACCCACAGCGGTGAACGCGTCTCGCTGCATCGCCTGTGGATGCGCCGTTGGGCCACCTGCTCCAATGGTGTCAGTTGGCCGGTGCAGTGCGCCATCGCCGCGCTGTACACGCCCGCTGGACGCGCCCAAGTAGCGTCATTGATCGATTTCTACATGGAAAACGCGCGCATTCTTCGGGAAGCATGCGCTGCCGAGGGCCTGAAGGTCTGGGGTGGCGAACACGCTCCGTATGTCTGGGTGGCATGCCCCGCCGGCATGGGAAGTTGGGACGCGTTCGATGCGCTCCTGAGTAAAGCGCGGCTGGTAGTGACTCCAGGCGCAGGCTTTGGTCGCCACGGCGAAGGCTTCTTCCGGATCAGCGCGTTCAACTCGCGCGAGAAAGTCATTGAAGCTGGTAAGCGACTGCAAGCGCTGCGGTAGTTGTTGGCGTGGGCGCGTTTGCCGTCCCTGTCGCGAACGCGCAAGCCGACTGATCTGTTACGAGTTCCAGCCCTTGCTCGGCGCGCGTTGTGGCAGCGAAGGATCGCGCGGTCCAGGTCCAGTGTCCTTCGGTCCGCGGTAGCCGCGGCACACGATGAACATCTCCACGCTCTCCGCGCGGCTGGCACTTGGCTTGTATCCCTTGGCCTCGGTGAACACCATTTGCGCGCGCTTCACCAGCGCCGGGTACTCAGCGCCCTCGTACACCTTCATGGTGGCGTGTCCGCCGGTGCGGAGTAAGAATGGCAACCGATCAAGCATCGCGTGACACAACTGCACACTGCGCGCGCTATCGGCCATCGGTACACCGCTGGTGTCTGGCCCCATGTCGCTGATGACCGTATCGAAGAGTTTGCCTTCCATGGCGTAGGGCAAATGCTCGCGCGTCAGCTCATTGATATCGCCTTCAAGCAGGTGGACATTCGGCCCAAAGCCGCGCTTATCGATGGCTTTCAGGTCGATGGCCACCACCACGCCGTTGTCCCCAACGCGTTCGGCCGCTACTTGAATCCAACTGCCTGGGCAAGCGCCAAGGTCAAGGACGCGCGAACCAGGACGCATCAACTTGAATCGGTCGTCAAGCTCCCGGAGTTTGTACGCGCTGCGTGCGCGATACCCCTCTTCTTTGGCGAGCTTAAAGAAATGGTCTTGGACTTCCTTCACGGTAGCGCACTCATGGCTTCTGGAGCCGGCGAACTTCGGCAGGTGGGATGTTGGCCAGGACCACGTGCCGCGAACCGGAATGCGCAAGGTGTAACTCGCGCTCAAGTCGCGCGATGGCTCGCAGATTGTCTCGACCCGGACCATCAAGCACGGTGCTCTTCATCGTCTTTGCACCGAAGTAGCAAAAGTATGAAAGCTCGCCGCCCGGACGCAGCAAGTCGAGCATGCGACGCATGATGGTTTCCACAAGGTCAATTTCAAAGTTGTTGAATGGAAGGCCACAGATGACGCAGTCATAAGAGCTCATTTCCAATTGCACGTCTTGGATCGCAGCATTGTGCAAAGTCACTTGCCCAGGCTTGCCGCGTGTCCGCCACGGTGTGAGAATCTTGGCATCAAGATCTTTGCAGAATTCGCTGCTCAGTTCCACAATGTCCAAGACATCATCCGGTCCAAGGCACTTCAAGATTTCCTTGGTGACCGGCCCGGTTCCTGGCCCAACCTCCAAGATCCGCTTCGGAGAGGTGGACTCAATGGCCGCCGCCGCCAACGACCGTGCCAGCATGGGGGAACTTGGGCAGATCGTGCCCACAGTCTTCATGTTGCGGAAGGCGATGGAAAGGAACTGAATCATGAGATCGATGGTTTCAAGCGATCCCGTATGCATGGATTCATGCGTACAGGATCGGTCAGGATATCAGGGACATGCCGGCCCAACCACTTAGAGTGATGGCGCGAAGCGTTCATCGCCCCGCAGTCCTTCGCAGAAACCCGCAAATAACTCGGGAATTTGCTCCAAGTCGCGCAAGTGCCCCATTTCCACCGTGGTGTGCATGTAACGAATCGGGAAGCTCACCAAGCCACATGGGATACCGCCACCTGCAAGGAAGATGGAATCCGTGTCAGTTCCGCTGGTGCCTGGAGTGGCGCCGCGCTGCAATGGAATGGTGAGGCGCTCAGCGGTGCTAAGAAGGCGAGCCACCACCTCGGGCTGCATGGCGCCGCCGATAGCAATCTTGGGGCCAGCGCCCATCTTGAATTGCCCGTGTTGCGCTTGAGTAATTCCGGGGCTATCGGTGGCGTGGCCAACATCGGTGACTAGGGCAACGCTTGGGTGCAAACTCACGGCGATCATCTCCGCGCCATGGAGTCCCACTTCTTCTTGCACCGTGCTGACAGCAACGATGCGCACATTGCGCATTGGCATGGCAGCGCACAAGCGAAGTGTTTCTGCAGCAACCCACGTGCCGATGCGATTGTCGAGCGCGCGCGCCACAATCAATTCATCAGAGAGCATCATGCTTCCGTCCAGAAATGTTGCTGGATCGCCGATGTTCAGCCGAGCTCGCGCAGCCGCTTCGTCTTTCGCACCAATGTCCACAAACAGCTCGTGCAGCTTGCGAACCTTTGGTTCGCCACTTCGGTCTTGCAGATGGATGGCGGTGGCGCCAATCAGGCCGATGACTGGTTCGCTGACGCCCTTCACTGAGGAGCGAAATTGCAAACGCTTGCCCACAATTGATCCCGCATCGATACCGCCGATCGAGCGGCAGTAGATGAAACCATTGGAATCAATGTGCTGCACCATCAGACCGATTTCATCGGCGTGGCCGCAGATAGCAACGGTGAATAGCTTTTTGGGCGTATCGAGGGTATCGGGCAACAATTCAGCAAAGCAGTTGCCATACGCATCATTCCAGGTCCGCGTGGCGCCGTTGCCGCGAACGTAATCAAGCCAAACGCGTTGACCTTCGCGTTCGAAGCCGGATGGACTGGGGGTATCGAGGAGTTTCCTTAGAAACGCGAGGGATTCAGTGCGCATGGGCGGAATGATACGGGGTCGCATCATTCCGCCCATGCAGGCGTTCGAGTGGTTGGGTCAGCTTGCGGCGCGCTTATCGATGCCGCCGAAGAATGCACTGAAGTCAGTGCCGCTCTTCGGCTTCGCCTTCGGTTTGCCGTCAGATCCGGAACCGCCACCGTTGGAGGCAGGCCGCGTCATTGGGTAACTCGCTGGCGGCGGGCTCATGGTCCGCGTCGCTGTTGGTTGAGAAGGGCGACTGGCGGGGGCAATACTTGCCGGCTGTTCGCTCGGACCGACGCGCTTGTTGCGGGCGTTGTCGACGCCGCGTTCAAGCACTTTCAGGTGGGCGCGCAGGGCGTTGATTGAACTCAGGGGCTTTGGTAACGAGTCGCTCATCGGAATTCCTTCCCTTCGGGGGTCATCCATCGATCATGTGTCCTGACCCTATACGGCGGACACCGGTCGTTGGTTCGCCGCGTTTGCGGCAACTTCTGTCAGCTTTCCAGGGCGCACACACCTGCGCCTCGATCGGAGAGCTGACCTCTATCGCCTGAAATGTCTGATTCAAGGACCCGACCGGCAAGTTCTCGTCGACATATTTCCGTCTGTGCCGGCCGGTTTGCCTCAATTCCGCACTTTGATGGACTCGCTTTGGGCAGTTTCAGCGCTGACCCCGCAAGCCGCGCGCGCCGCGCCCCGGTCTGTGCCGCCCGAGCCCGGCCCGAGCCGCTATCCGACCCCCAACTTGCGTAATTACCCCCCACGGCGTGAACTACCGATTCACCCCACACCGGGGCCCTCAAGGAGATACCAGTGCAGCCCATCGCCACCGTCGCCGCCACCTTCCTCATCGCCGTTTCGGCTTCGTATGCCGTTGCGGGCACGGTTGACCTGCCGCGCTATCCAGCAACCAGTCCGGACGGCAACGTCATCTTGTTCAGTTGGCGCGGTGATCTTTGGAAGTGCCCATCGACCGGTGGCGGCGCGCTGCGCCTCACCAGCAATCCTGCCAACGAAGGTCGCTCCGCGTTTAGTCCGGACGGAGCATCCATTGTCTTTGACAGCGACCGCGACGGAGGACGCAATCTCTTCATCATGAAGAGTGACGGCAGTGATGTCCGCCAGCTCACCTTCGGTGATTCGGCGGCGATTCTCAGTGGCACTGGTGTCGATGGTGCCGGTCGACCAGTGGCGTACTTCGAAAGCATGCGTGAAAGCGATCTCTACCGAGCAGCGCGCCCGTACATGGTGCCACTCGCTGGCGGGTCGGTGGAGCGCGCCTGCGATGCATTTGGTTCGCATCCGATTGCAACACGCAACGGTGCAACGGTGCTCTTTGAGCGTGGCAGCAGCGCCTGGTTCCGACGCGGCTATCAAGGTCCTGATCAACGCGATGTATGGACCTTTGATCGCGCCACTGGGCGCTTTGCGCAGCTCACTGATTGGAAGGGCAATGACGGTTGGGCATTCCCAGCGGGCGAAGACGTCATTTATCTCAGTGACCGCGGTAACGGCAAAAGCATCAATATCTGGCGTAAGAAGTTCGCGGCGCCCGCCACTGACCCGGGCACGCAACTCACCTCATTTGATGATGACGTGCGCGAACTTGCAGTGTCGACTGACGGTCGCGTTGCCATCTTTTCCAACTGGGATTCGCTGTGGCGCCTGGATCTGGTAACGCCTGGTGCGCAGCCGATCAAGATTGCCATGCAGGCTGCGGAAGATGAGTCGGATCGCATGCGACCGCGCAGTGTTGGGCGTGATGTCACTGAGGCGCAGCTTTCTCCGGACGGAAAGACCATGGCCATGGTCGCATACGGCGACGTCTACGTGAAGGGCGTTGAGGAACGTACCCCGTTTGTTCGCGTGACCCGCACTCCGGCGCGCGAGCGCGACATCGCATGGATGCCCGACGGCACCAAGCTTCTGTTCTCCAGTGACTCCGACGGTAACGACTCGATCTACGAGGCAACCGTTACGCAAACGCGCGGCGAAGTTCGCAGTGCGTTCAAGGACAAGGTCAATCCGAAGAAGGAAGAACCAAAGGCTGAACCTGCCGCAGCCGCACCCGCCGCCGCACCCGCCGCTGAAGCCGTCACTGCGCCCGCACCTGCACCCACGCCCGCACCCGCGGTCGTTGATCCTGCAGCGCCTGCACCAGTAGCCGCCGCGCCGGTTGCCGAGCCAGCGAAGGCTGATGAACCGAAAGACACGAACAAGGCCGACGACAAGAAGGATGACAAGAAGGACGAAAAGAAGGCGGACAAGAAGGACGACAAGAAGGACGAAGGCGCTCGTTGGGCTGATGCGGTGAAGATTGAAGTGAAGCCGTTCATTGCGCTTCCTGCACTGAGCGAGCGTGGGCCAAGTCCATCACCCGACGGCAAGAAGGTCGCATATCGGCGCGATCTCAACACCCTGGTGGTTCGCGATGTCGCCACTGGCGAAGAGAAGGACTTGCGCACCGGGTTCGATCAGTCGATTGACTGGCGTTGGAGCCCCGACAGCCGCATGTTGGCCATTCGCCAAGATGATGACAATTTCAATAGCGACATTTGGATCCAGCCCGCCGACGGGAGTGCGCCGGCGGTGAATATCTCGCGTCACCCCGACATGGATGTCAATCCGCGTTGGAGTTCCGATGGCAAGGTGCTCGCCTTTGCATCCACGCGCGTGGAAAACGATGGCGACGTGTACATGGTCTTCCTCGACAAGGACCTTGAGGGTATGCAGCGCTTCGAGCAGGATCAGTACTTCAAGGACGCAGCCGAAGCCGCCAAGAAGAAGGCAGCCGAGCGCAGCCCCAAGAAGCCGGAATCAAAGAAGGATGATTCCAAGAAGGATGATTCCAAGAAGGATGAGCCCAAGAAGGATGAACCCAAGAAGGACGAGCCCAAGGGAGATGACTCCAAGAAGGATGAATCCAACAAGGATGACTCCAACAAGGATGATGCCAAGAAGGACAAGAAGGATCCGCCCAAGCCGCTCGATCTTGATGACGCCTACATGCGTCTGCGGCGTCTCACCACGATGCCTGGAAACGAGCTCGATCTGGAGATTTCCCCTGCCGGCGATCGCGTGTTCTTCATGGGCGGTATGGGCGAAGCTGCGGGATTGAATAGCGTGGCGTGGTCTGGTGGCGAAACCAAGAAGCTCGGCGCTGCTGGCAGCATTCAGCACATGTCATTGGCGGGCGACAAGTTGGTGGTGGTCGGCAAGGGCGGTGCCAGTGTGGTGAACCTCCCAGCCGGCGACGCCAAAGCCATCGACCTGAGCGACACCGTGGAACTTGATTTGGCCGCGCAGAGCAACCAGAAGTTCCTGGAGATGGCCCGCACCATGGGGAGCGTCTTCTACAGCCCCACCATGAATGGTTGTGATTGGCCCAAGCTCACTACGAAGTGGTCGGCACTTGCCAACAACGCGCGCACCGACGAAGAGTTTGATTATGTTGCCAATCGATTCCTTGGTGAATTGAACGCCAGTCACCTGGGCGTCCGCAGCCCTGGCTCGGAAGGGGCGGGGCGCTTGCCGGTTGGCCGTATTGGCGCACGCACGCTCTTTGCTGAGGGTGGATTCCGCGTGGAAGAATTGCTTCGCGATGGTCCTGCCACGAAGGGACAGACGCCACTTGCAGTCGGCGACGTCATTGTTGCCGTGAATGGCGAAGTGGTGAAGCCTGGCGTTTCCATCGAAGACGTGTTCCGCGGCACCGCTGGCAAAGAGACCGTGGTTCGCGTGATGCGCGCACCAGCCCCCGGCGAACCGCGCATGGAACTGGATGCCATCGTGGTTCCCGGTTCCAGCGGGGAAGTTCGTGAACTCACCTATCAAGACACGCTGCGTCGCGCCCGCGAGACGGTGACGCGGCTCTCCAACGGTCGCATCGGCTATCTGCATATTGCGGCCATGGACCAGGCTTCGCTTGATGTCTACGAGCGTGACTTGTATGCCCAGGCGGACGGCAAGGACGGCTTGATCATTGACGTGCGCAACAACGGCGGCGGATCAACTGCTGATCGCCTGCTCAGTTCCATCATGGTGCAGCCGCACGCCTACACCGTGCCGCGCGGCGCGGATCCTGCCAAGAAGGGTCACTACCCAGTGGATCGGTTGTTCATCCAGCGCTACTCGTTGCCGATCGACATGTTGTGCAATGAGAAGAGTTTCTCGAACGCGGAGATCACCGCGCACGCCTTCAAGACGTTGAAGCGCGGCACCCTGGTGGGCACACAGACCTACGGAGGCGTCATTTCCACTGGCAGTACCTCGCTCATCGATGGCACGACCGTTCGTACGCCGTTCCGTGGTTGGTACCTACCAGATGGAACCGACATGGAGCAGCATGGCGCCATGCCGGACATTGTGGTTCCGCAGACTGCAGAAGATGAGAGTGCGTCCCGCGATACTCAACTGGAAACCGCGGTCGCCGATCTCATGAAGCGACTGTAAATCCGCGCTCCTTCATCCATCATTCGGCGGCGGCTTGGCGTTTCGCTTAGTCCAGCAGCAGTCGTTCAGGCTTCTCGATGCAGTCCTTGATGTGCACCAGGAAGCTCACCGCATCCGCGCCGTCGATGATGCGGTGGTCGTAACTGAGTGCCAAGTACATCATCGGTCGCAGGGCGATCTGCCCTGGGTTGCGCGGGTCTTCCACCGGTCGCTTCTTGATGGTGTGCATGCCCAGAATGGCGCTCTGTGGCGCATTCAAGATCGGCGTTGACATCAAGCTGCCGTAGATGCCGCCGTTGGTGATGGTGAAGGTGCCGCCGGTCATCTCATCAACCGTGAGCTTGCCTTCGCGCGCCTTCGCGGCAAATCCGCGGATCGCCAGTTCAATCTCCGCAAAGCTCAAGAGCTCCGCATTGCGCAGCACCGGCACCACCAAGCCGCGGTCGGTACCCACAGCGATCGAAACATCGGCGTAATCGTGGTACTCAACCTCATCAAGCGAGATGTACGCGTTGACCTTCGGGAAGCGCTTCAGCGCACTGCAACATGCTTTCACAAAGAAGCTCATGAAGCCCAGGCTCACGCCGTGGTGCTTCTCAAAGCTTTCCTTGTGTTCTGAGCGCAGACGCATGACTTCGGTCATGTCGCACTCGTTGAACGTGGTGAGCATGGCGGCGGTGTGTTGTGCTTGGACAAGGCGTTCTGCGATTCGCTGCCTGATCTTTGGCATCTTCTCGCGCCGAACGCCGCGTGCGCCGGCAACGGCCATCGGCATGGCAACTGCTGGCACGGGCTTCACGGGATTGGCGATCGTCGCCACGGCAGTCGCGGCGCGCTCAACATCGGCCATCACGATTCGTCCGGACGTTCCACTGCCAGTGACTTTGGCGAGGTCGACGCCCTTGTCGGCCGCCACCTTCTTGGCGAGTGATGATGCCTTCTTGCCATCCACCGGCTCTGCGACGACGGCTGCTACGGTTGCCGCCACTGCCGCTGCCGGCGCCTTGCTTGCAGCACTTGCCGTGCTGGCGGCGCTTGCCGTAGCCCCCGCACCTGCTCCACCCGCTGGCTTCGCCGCTGCAGTGTCGATCGCCCCAATCGGCGCTCCCACCTTCTGCTCGGCGCCGGACTGCACCTTGACGCGCAGCACACCAGCCGCGGGCGCGCGCACTTCCAAGGTTGCCTTGTCGCTTTCAATGTCGACCAAGACCTCATCGGTCTCCACCCAGTCGCCGTCATGCTTATGCCATTGACCGAGCGTGACTTCAGTGATCGATTCGCCAGGGCTCGGAACCATGATGTCCAACATGTCATTCTCCATGCGCGTTACGCGCGGTGTCATTCTTCCGAAACGAACTGATTAGCGTGCGTTCCGGCCTTTGCCCGATGAGGGATTCTGCGTTGCAGCGGACGTGCTGCCCGCGTTGTCCTTGTTTCCAACCGTACCGCTTGCGGGAGCACCCACGGCGGCAGCCACAATCTTTGCCTGTTCCTTGGCATGGCGCTTCGTGCTGCCGACCGCCGAGCTCGATTGCGCTGGTCGCCCAACATACGAAGGCGTGCAACCAAGATGCGTCAAGAACTTGCCGAGCATTGCCTGCCATGCACCGCAATTTTCCGGCTCTTCTTGCGCCCACACGATTTCGGCGCCGCGGTACTTCGCCGCCTGCGCACGAATCTCCTCAGCAGGGAACGGAGTCAATTGCTCAACGCGCACAATCGCCACGGCGTTGTTGCCACTTTCAGTCCGCTGCGCATCAAGCTCGTAGAACAGTTTGCCAGTGCAGAACACCAGCTTCTTCACGCGCGCCGGATCCGGCTTGGTGGGGTCACCAATGACCGTCTGGAACTGTCCATGCGTGAACTCAGCCATTGGGCTCTGCGCGATCGGCAGTCGCAACATGCTCTTGGGAGTCATCACCACCAGTGGCTTGCGGAAACTGCGCTTCATCTGCCGTCGTAACACATGGAACATCTGTGCAGTGGTGGATGGGTACACCACCTGAATGTTCTCATCGGTGGACTGTTGCAGGAATCGCTCCATGCGACCGCTGGAATGCTCAGGGCCCTGGCCTTCATAGCCGTGCGGCAAGAACATCGTCAGTCCGGACGAGCGGAACCACTTGGACTCCGCAGCCACAACGAACTGGTCAAAGATCACCTGCGCGCCGTTGGCAAAGTCTCCAAACTGCGCTTCCCAAATCACCAACGCATGCGGATCGACCAAGGAATACCCGTATTCGAATCCAACGCACGCGCACTCGGTGAGCGGGGAGTTGAACATCTCAAAGCGCCCCTTGGCTCCCTTGAGGTGCTTCAGCGCCATCCACTCTTCGCCGGTCTCTTGATCAAAGATCGCCGCGTGTCGGTGGCTGAATGTGCCACGCTTGACGTCTTGCCCGGTGATGCGAATGGTGTCGCCCTCTTCTACCAACGAGCCGTAGGCCAGCAGCTCCGCCAGCGCCCACTCCACACCACCATCCTCAACAGACGCACGTGACTGCACACCCTTGGCAACGGTCTTGTGCGCTGCAAATCCCTCAGGAATCACAGCCAGTTGCGCGGCAAGTCCTTTGAGTACGCGGGCAGAGACGCCAGTTTCTACTGGGTCATCGTTCCACGTTCCGGTCATCCCCTTCCATGCGCCTTCGAACGGAGCATGCCCGGGCTCCATCGGCTTCGCCTTGGCGCGCTGTTGCGCAGCGTCGAGCGACGCAAAGAGTGCCTTGGTCTGATTGTCCAATTCATCAGTACCGATCACGCCCTCAGCAACCAATTGCTCGGCGTAACGCGCCGCGACTGGCTTGGTGCTGCGCACTCGGCGGTACAAGGTCGGCTGTGTGAAGTTTGGCTCGTCCGTCTCGTTGTGCCCGTTCTTACGCCAGCACCACATATCGATAAACACATCCTCACCGAATGTGCTGCGCCACTCGGAGGCAAGGCGCGCTACAAAGTCGCATGCTTCGGCATCGCCACCATTCACATGGAACACGGGCGCTTCAACCATCTTGGCAACGTTGGTGCAGTACGGACCCATGTAGGAGTCACTGCTGTCGGTGGTGAAGCCAACTTGATTGTTGATGACCACATGCACCGTGCCGCCTACATCATAGCCAACCAGGCCGGCCATGTTTAGCGTCTCTGCGACCACGCCTTGGCCGGGGAGCGCCGCATCTCCATGGAGAAGAATTGGCAGCACCTTGGCAATGCCATCAGCAAGCGAGCGAGTCCGCTCTTGCCGCGCGCGGGTTCGTCCAGTAGCAACTGGTCCCACAAATTCCAAGTGACTGGGGTTTGGGCAGAGCGAAACGCGCAATGAACCGCCATCAGCGGTCTTGTACGCGCCCGAGAAACCTTGGTGGTACTTGACATCGCCGCCACCATGTTCAAAGTGCGGGCTCCACGCTTCTTCAAACTCAGTGAAGATCATTTCTGCAGGCTTGCCAGCAACATTGTGCAGGACGTTCACGCGCCCGCGATGCGCCATGCCAAGCACACATTCTTCGGCACCAGCGCGCACTGCTCCGGAGAGCACTGCGTCAAGAACGACCAGCAATGACTCGCCACCTTCCAGACCAAATCGCTTCTTGCCGATGAATCGCGTTGCCAGGAAATTCTCTAGTCCGTCCGCGGCAACCAGTTTCTCCAAGATGCGCGTGCGTGCCGCAGTTCCGCCGGGCGGTGATCGCAACGCAAGCGTCTCCATGCGCTCAGCAATCCATGCGCGCTTGCGCGGGCAGGCGATGAATCCAAATTCCGCGCCGATGTTGCCGCAGTATGCGCTTTGCAGAAACGCAATGATCTCGGAAAGCGTTGCGCGCGGACTCATGGGCAGCGTGCCGGTATCGAAGGTCGTGGTCAGGTCATTGCCAGTGAGGCCAAATGCCGAGAGTGCCAACTCCTGCGGCTTGGGGCGCACGGTGCCCAGTGGGTCAAGCGTTGCGCCAAGATGACCAAGGCGGCGATACGCATCAATGAGCGCTTGCACCTTCGGCTGCGCGGAATGACTTGTGCCTGCGGTATCAGCGCCAGCACCGGTGCTTGCGCCCGCAGTGGCTTTCGCTGGTCGGTCCAGGCCAAGCTCGAAACCTAAGAAGAACTGGTTCCACGAATCGCCAACAGAACCGGCATCACGTAGCCACGCGGCGTGCATCTGCTCGATGTATTCCGGAGACCACGCGTTGACCGCGCGACCAGTGGAAGCGAGGGGCGAGTGGGGGGTTTGGCCGTGTCCCGAACTGTCTGACATGGTGTCGCGCGCTCCTAGATGTGCCATCGCAGCCCGCGATGCGCAAAGTCCAACGATTATAGGGTAAACGACGCTTTCCCGGACGCCTGAATCGCAGTGCGTCTACTCACATGAGCGCCACGGGATCCACATCTACGGCGTAGATCTCGCCCGGGCGCAGGATCTTCGCATTCCGAGCCGCGGTGAGAAATCGACCAAGGCTGGCGGCATTCGGAGCCGTGATCTCAACCTGCATGCGCCAACGGTCAGAAATCCGCGCAATGGGGCAGGGCATGGGCCCGACCACTTCAACGGCGCCGGCACCCGCGCCTGCGCCTGCACCTACCCCCGTACCTGCACCTGCACCTGCACCCGCACCCGCGCCCGCACCTGCATTCATCCGTCCCGCTTCGATCGCCAGCGCCCGCGCCAACTCTTCCGCCATGACCCGCGCCTTCTCCTCGTCGCCATCGCGGATCACCACGCGCGCCATCCGCCGCCATGGCGGCAGTGCGAATCGTTCGCGCAACGCCAGCTCCTCGCTTGCAAACGCCTCATAGTCATGCGCCGCTGCAAGCTTGATGGCGGGCGAGTCAGGTTGGAATGTTTGCACGATGGCGCGCCCCGCCTCCGCGCTGCGCCCACAGCGCCCGGAGACCTGACTCACCAATTGAAAGGTCCGCTCCGCTGCTCTGAAGTCCGGCAAGTTGAGTGCGGTATCCGCATTGACCACGCCCACCAAGCGAACGCCTGGAAAGTCCAGTCCCTTGGCAATCATCTGCGTTCCCACCAACAGCCGCACTTCGCCGGCACCGAAGCGCCCCAGAGCATCATGAAAATCGTTGGCGTCCTGCATGGAATCTGCATCAATGCGCAGCATGGTTTTTCCTGGCACCAGCGCTGGATGGAGCCGCGCCAGTTCCTCTTCCACACGCTGCACACCAAGACCGAACACCGAAACTTGTTTGCCACACACGGGGCACGTGCGCGGCAGT